>Ga0181593_10004937_pt1 | contig 12094 bp, 9 predicted proteins | sample 071ome_19_FD_133756 | JGI IMG/M metagenome (GOLD analysis project Ga0181593, IMG submission 133756) | Coastal salt marsh microbial communities from the Groves Creek Marsh, Skidaway Island, Georgia - 071413AT metaG (megahit assembly) | ecosystem: Environmental > Aquatic > Marine > Intertidal zone...
GCACTGGAGGTACGACGTACTCCGCCCGCGGCACCAACCAGTATATCCATCTGGAAGGCCTGCCGCTTGGCACCCGTGGGGGGCTGGCGGTAGAACACAATTTTCCGGCTGACGGCGAATACGTACTCAATATCGGCAACCTGGTCACGCGCCTGTGGGTATTCAACCAGGAGTTCAATCACACCGTGATCGCCACCTATGACGGCGTAAAATTCTTTGAGATGGAAATCGGGGGCGGCGAAGACCTCAAAGCGATCGACCAGATAGGCGATCCTGCCGTTGATGCCATCAACAGCAAGCTGAGAAATATTCCGTTTGTTGCGGAAGCCGGCCCGCACACCATTGCCGTGACTTTCCTGCACCGGTCCTTTGCCGAATATGAAGGCCGCCTGCATCGCCAGTCGCCCTCTGCGGTGGGTGAAAACGTGATAGGCCTCGACACTTTCGAGATCCAGGGACCCTATAACCCGGCGGGCATCAGCCCGACCCCGGCACGCAACAGGATATTTACCTGTTACCCGGAAAACTTCTCCGAGGTGAACGCCTGTGCCACACAGATACTGGGCGAAGTGGCCTACAAGGCGTTTCGGGGGGATGTCAGCGAAGGCGATATCGACAGGCTGATGCGCGTGTTTGCAACCACCAACCAGCAGGAAGGTTTCGACATGGGTATTCGCCGCGCCCTGACCGCGATCATTGCCAGCCCGAAATTCCTCTACCGGATCGAACAGGTTCCCGAGGATGCCGCGCCGGGCGAGATCTATGCGGTTACCGATTACGAACTGGCCACACGCCTGTCCTTCTTCCTGTGGAGCAGTATTCCTGATGATGAACTGCTGGCCCTGGCCAAAGCCGGCACACTGTCAGAGCCAGCTGTCCTGGCCGCCCAGGTTGAGCGGATGCTGCAGGACCCGCGCGCGGATACCCTGGCCAGCAACTTCGCCTACCAGTGGCTCAACATGGGCGGTCTCGACGAGATCGACCCAGACCCTGTCATCTTCCGCGATATCGACAACGGGATACGCGACCTGTTCAAACAGGAAATCGAAATGTTCGTCGCGGACATTTTCCTCAACAATCGCGATGTAACCGAGATGTTGAGCGCCGAGTACACGTACATGAACGAGCGCCTGGCGCTGCACTACGGCGACCAGACCGTGAAGGGTGACACCTTCCGCAAGGTCCCTGTGCGCGATCCGCGCCGCTACGGACTGCTGGGCAAGGGCGGCGTGCTGATGGTTTCCGCCTATCCCGACCGCACCTCGCCGGTCCTGCGCGGCGCCTACGTGCTCGAACACATCACCGGCACCCCGCCGCCGACACCGCCGCCGAATGTGGAAGCCTTGGCAGAAAACCGTGAGGGGGAATTGCCCAAGACTGTACGCGCCAGGCTGGAAGCCCACCGTGAAAACCCGAGCTGCCAGGGATGCCACGGTATCATCGATCCGCTCGGATTCGCGCTTGAGGGATTCGACGCCGTAGGCCGCAACCGGACCATCGACCGCATGATCGGTACACCTATCGACACCTATGGTGTGCTGCCTGATGGCAGCGCCATCAGCGGCGTACAGGACCTGCGCAGTGCCTTGCTGGAAAGACCCAATATGTTCGTCCAGAACCTTGTGGAAAAACTCATGCTGTATGGCCTGGGTCGTCCCATCGAGGCTGAAGACATGCCGGCGGTGCGCCAGATCGTGGCGCAGGCGCAGCAGGATGATTACCATTTTTATGCTATCGTTCAGGGCATCGTTGCCACGGACCAGTTCCTGTACAAGCAGGCGCCGGCTGTAATGGAAGCGGGCGCTGAACTGGCGCAGAAGTGACCGATACACCGGATAAACCCGTGCTAAAGCGGAGACAACCTATGTTCATTACCAGGAAACATCTTTCACGTCGCAAGGTCCTCAAGGGGGCAGGCGCCAGTATTGCCTTGCCCATGCTGGATGCCATGATTCCCGCAGCCAGTGCCCAGCCGGCGGCCAAATTGCGCATGGGTTTTGTCTACATTCCCCACGGTGCTGTGTACCAGAGCTGGACACCCAAACAAACCGGCTCCGACTTCGAGATGAGCCAGATCCTGGCGTCACTGGCGGATTACAAGAGCCACATGACCGTGGTGAGCGATCTGCGCAATAAACCGGCGGAAAGCCCGGATCCCCATGCCATTACGGCCGGCACCTGGCTGCGTTGCGTGGCTCCGGCCGGCACCGGCAATCCGGAGGACGGTATCAGCGCCGACCAGTTCGCCGCGCGCGTGCTGGGCAATGAAACCCCGTTCCCGTCCCTGGAGCTGTCTACCAACAGCGCCAGCGGCGGCAGTTACTCTTCAACCATCGCCTTTCGCACGCCGACCCAGCCGCTGCCGATGGAAAGCAATCCGCGCAATCTGTATTTCCGCATGTTCGGGCAGGGGGAAACCGCCGAGGAGCGTGGCGCCATCGCGGGTGAAACCAGTTCACTGCTCGATCTTGTGATGGAAGATGCGGCGTCGCTGAACCGTGAGCTCGGTGCCGGCGACCGGATCCTGATGGGCGAATACCTGGACTCTGTGCGCGAAATCGAACTGCAGATGCAGAAGCTGGCGGAGCAGGACATGACCGGCATCGATATTCCTGATGCGCCTGTCGGGGTACCCGGCACCTTCCCGGCGCACATGGACCTGATGTACGACCTGATGGCGCTGGCCTACCAGGCTGACCTGACCCGGGTTGCCACTTTCATGTCCGACCGCGAAGTAAGCATGCGCACCTACAACCATATCGGCATTGCGGATGCGTTCCATCCGCTGTCCCATCACCAGGATGACCCGTCCAAGCTGGAGCGGTTGAGCCGTGTCCAGGCATGGTATGCGTCTTCCTTTGCCCGCTTTGTCGGTAAATTGGCGGCCATGCCGGATGTCGACGGCAGCGTGCTGGACAATTCCATGATCCTGTACGGCAGCTGTATGGCGAATTCGAACCTGCACAACAATGACAAGGTGCCTGCCGTTGTACTCGGCAAGGCAGGCGGACGCCTGAAGGGCGGCCAGCACCTGAAATATCCGCAGGACACGCCGCTGGCAAACCTGATGTATACGCTGCTCGACAGGGCAGGCGTGGAACTGGATCACTTCGGTGACAGCTCAGGCCTGCTGTCTGAAATGTAAGCACTGAAGATTCAAACAAGTCATATAGCTAGCAGCAGGACATGAACAGAACGATTATGGCCAAACGAGCAATACAATTATGCGCAACCTTACTTATGCTGGCCGCTTTCGCCTCGGGTTTTGCTGCCGAGGAATCCCTGGTCGGGTTGGCGGAGCAGAAGCAGTTCGACCGGGCCATTTCGCTGGTGGATGCCGGCGCCGATGTAGGCCGTACAACGGCTGACGGCACTACGGCGCTGCACTGGGCCGCTTACTACGGCAGCCTGGAACTGGCACGCCGGCTGCTGCGCGCCGAGGCCGATCCCGATGTGCGCAACGATTACGGCTCAACCCCGCTAGGCGAAGCCGCGGCAAAAGGCGATCTCGACATGATCGCCCTGCTGCTGGATGCGGGTGCGGACGTTGAATCCGCCAACCAGGAAGGCCAGACCGCCCTGATGGCGGTAGCTCGTACCGGCAACCTGGCTGCGGCGGAACTGCTGCTGGAGCATGGCGCCGATGTGAATGCGGTCGAAGGCTGGGGTGGCCAAAGTGCACTGCACTGGGCCGCGGCACGCCAGCACGCTGACATGGTGAACTTTCTGATCGCCAGTGGTGCCGATGTGGAAGCCCGGGGCATCGACAGGAACTGGGAACGCCAGGTGACCTCCGAACCGCGCATGAAAGACATGAAAACCGGCGGCCTCACACCCTTGCTGTATGCCGTACGTGAGAATTGCATCGATTGTGTCAAGGCGCTGCTTGATGCCGGTGCCGATATCAACAGGCCAGATCCCGATAATGTTTCACCCCTGATCCTGGCGCTGATCAATCTGCGTTACGACATTGCCATGCTCCTGATCGAACGTGGCGCCGATATCAACCAGTGGGATTTCTATGGCCGCACTCCCTTGTATGCCGCCGTGGACACACACCTGGTCGTGGGCCGCAGTAATCGCGGCGACCTTCCATCCGTCGATGAGTATGATGCGATGGATGTGGCGAAGCGGTTGCTGGAGAAGGGTGCGAACCCCAATCTCAGCCTCAAGCTCTACCCGCCCGCACGTGAAATCGTGTATGACCGCGCCAATGACTTCAACATCATGAACACCGGTGCCACACCCATCCAGCAGGCCGCCTACATGGGTGATATCGAGATGATGAAGCTGCTGCTTGGATACGGCGCCGACTGGAGGCAGCCGAACATTTTTGGTGTGACCCCGATGATCGCCCTGACCAGCCGATCAACCAACGAGAATACCCGTGGCTATATGAAGACTGAGCTGGACGTGATGCAGGCACTGGATGTGCTGATGACGGCAGGTGCCGATATCAACCAGCGCGGCGGTGTGCGTGGTGAAACGCCGCTGCATACCAGTGCGCGCATGAACTGGCAGACCGTCGTTGCCTTCCTGGTGGAAAACGGCGCCGACCTGTACGCCGAGGATAACAACGGGCTGATCCCGCTCGATTACGCCACCGGCAAGGCGGATTCACAATCCCTGGGCGCCTTCGATGTCATCGGCGAATTGCCCGAGATGGCCGCGCTAATCCGTTCCCTGATGGACGAGCATCCCCGTTAGCAAGGAATGTATTGCAGACACCGGAAAAGGGGGCGCCATGGCGACCCCTTTTTTGATGGGGAAGTTAGGATAATGGGAAGATAGTAAAGATGGCGAGTATGGTGAAATAGATGAGTCAGTCATTCGCCTTGAATCCGGCAAACGCACTGGAAGCCGCCCTCGATGATATCGCCGCAAAGCTGGAGTCAACCGGCTATGTTCTTACCCGGGAGTTGCTGCCAGCTGATTTGCTGGAAGCCTTGCTGGCCCATGTCCGCGCCTTGGATGAGGCAAAGTTCAGCCGGGCAGGCATTGGTCGGGAGACGGACTTCCAGGTCAACCAGTTCATTCGCACTGACGAGATTCACTGGCTCGAAGGCACCCATCCTGCAACGGGCGAGTATTTTGCCTGGATGGAACGCATTCGCACAGGGCTCAATCGCCGGTTGTACCTGGGACTGTTCGATTACGAATGCCATTACGCCTGGTATCCGGCAGGGGCTTTTTACAAGACACATCTCGATACTTTCCGCGGCACCGACACGCGCGTGATATCCACCGTGCTTTACCTGAATCCGCATTGGCAGCCGGGAGATGGCGGGGAGCTGGTCATCTACCACCCTGACAAGGGCGGAACACTGGCAAAGGTGGAGCCCCGTTTCGGCAGCATGGTGTTCTTCCTCAGCGGTGAATTTCCGCATGAAGTGTTGCCGGTAAGCGTGCCGCGTTATTCCTTAACCGGCTGGTTTCGAAAAAACAACTCACTTGGCGAGGCGATAGACCCCGCCCGCTGATCAACCGGAGAAACATACCACCGATTGGGCTACACACGGGCGCTTTTTGTCGGGGTTGTGATAGGAATGCTTCTGGTCGCCACGAAACGCGATGGCGTCACCCGCCTGCAACTGCCAGCGTTCCCCCGAGACGTACAATTCAATCGCACCCCTTTCACAACTCAGGTATTCTCGCGTGCCCGGCGTGTGTGGTGCTCCCGGATAGCTGCCGCCGGGAGCCAGGGTCATCCTAGAAATCTCCAGCCCGGGTATCACTTCCGGGATCAGCGGTCTCAGTGAGCCGCCGCCGCGTTTGATCTCCTTGCCGAATCCGGCCTTGAAGAACTGAACCTGGGTCTTGGGGGCGCCGATCAGTTCCTCGATGGACACCTGCAAGGCTGTGGCGACACGGTTGAGCACCGAGAGCGTAGGGTTGGCGGCACCGGACTCCAGGCTTGCCCAGGTGGCCCGGGGAATACCGGAGGCCCCGGATATCCCTTGCTGGGTAAGGCCGCGCTCCTCACGCAGTTTGCGGATATTGGCTGCCAGGTTCTGTGCGATTTCTGTCATGGAGATCGGGTCCGGTTCTTGTCGAAGGATTCTCTTTTAACAACAATATGACATTATAACAACCAAAATGTTTTTATAATGGATATATTCCAGAATAATCAGGACTCATTGAATACAGGAGGGATTATCCATGAAAACTCGATTGGAACACGCCAACATGCACGTGCAGGATGTCGATAAAATGCTTGATTTCATCCAGTCAGCATTCCCTGATTTCGCCATCCGCTATGACAGTGGTTCGCAGGATCCAGAGCGCTGGGTGCATATCGGCAACGACGATTTCTACCTGGCCGTATACCGGGCCACCGGTCACGCGACATCACGAAAAACGCCACACGACGGTAATGCCGGCATCAACCACCTCGGCTTCGTCGTCGACGACGCCGAAGCGGTGCGCCAGAGGCTTCTCGAAGCCGGTTACCGTGAAACCACGATAGCCAATGACCATCCTGCGCGGCGCCGCATCTATTTCAACGATGCCGAAGGCAACGACTGGGAGTTCGTCCAGTACTATACGGATGATCGCAGCCAGCGGAACGATTACATGCAGGAAATGGCCGCTGGCCTGATCGACAGGTGACTATAACCTGGAGAAAAAGGCTAGAATGGCCATCACATTATCTCGGGAGGGAGAGTCATGGCGACATTCAAGACCAAAGCAGGCATCTTGCTGGGCATGTTTTGTGCGATCGGTGCCGTGGCGCAACCGCCTGATCCTGAGGCCTACCGCCAGCGCTCCATGCAGTTCAGCAATGCCATGAATGAACGCGGCCTGGCGGAGCCGTTCCGCGGCATCACGACCGACGGCAATGTGCAGCCGGGGTTGTTCGAGATCCGATCCACCGGGATTTCAACGGCGCCGGTCAGTGCAGCGGCCAGTGCCTTTCTTGCCACGCTGAACGCCGATCAGCGCGAACGCATCAGTTTCGGCATCGATGACGATGAATGGCGCAAGTGGGCCAACCAGCATATCTATTACCGGGATGGTATTTCCTTCGAGGAAATGACCCCGGTGCAACGAGAAGCAGCGCTTGCCCTGCTGGGGGAGTCGCTCAGTGCACGCGGCCTGGTACTGTCGCAGGACATCATGCACCTGAACACCACGCTGGGTGAGCTCAATGGTGACAACTTCGTCGAGTACGGGGAGGGCAAGTACTGGCTCTCCATCATGGGTACACCATCCACCACGGAGCCATGGGGCTGGCAGCTCGACGGGCACCACCTCGACCTGAACTATTTTGTCCTGGGTGACCAGGTGGTTATGACACCGGCATTCTGGGGCTCGGAACCGGCCGTGGCTGCCAGCGGTGCGTACGCCGGCACCGCGATCATGGAAGATGAACAGCGCTACGGGCTGGCCATGGTCAACAGCCTCACTGCATCACAGCGAACCAGTGCAATCCTGGCGACGGCCAAGACGGGCAACAACATCATGACCCAGGCCTTCAGCGATAACGTGGTCCTGGATTACGCCGGTATTCGAGTCTCTGAATTTACGCCCGCTCAAAAGCAACAACTCATGCGGCTGATCGGCATCTATATCGGCAACATGCGCGAAACTCACCAGGGCCTCCGGATGGCTGAAATAGAACAGCATCTCGATGACACGTGGTTTGCCTGGATCGGGGAGACCGGGGCCGACTCGGTATTCTACTACCGCATACAGAGTCCCGTGGTGCTCATCGAGTTCGATCACGAAACCCCGGTTGGCCTGACCCATCTCTATGAGCGAGGTGTGCCTTACAAGGAGCATATCCATTCCATCGTGCGCACGCCGAACGGCAATGATTACGGCAAGGACCTGCTGCGCCAGCATTACCAGAGTCATCCGCACTGACACAAGCAGCCGGCGTTGCACACAAAAAAGCCCCGGCATGCAGGGGCTTTTTTTTCGACCAGCGTACCTCTCAGAACCGGTAGTTCAGGCCCACCAGGAAAACGGCAGGATCGACCTGTGCCGATACCTTCAGTTCGGTGACACCGAGGCCGGCCCCTGATGGCGATTTCACGGACGCATCAGTGTCGATGTCGATCCACCACACAGAAGCAGTCATGCCCCAGTTGTCATTGAAGTTGTAGTCGACTCCCAGGCGTGCGGCAAGGCCCCATGAATCATCCAGGCTGATACTGCTGTCGCCGAAGACGCTTTCGAAATTACCGCTGGTGCTTTCATCGAAGAAGACGGTGTAGTTGATACCGATGCCCACGAATGGCTGCCATGCGGAAGAGGTTGCGGCAGGAAAATACAGCAGGCTGAGAGTAGGGGGCAGTTGCTTGGTGTCGCCGACAGAATAAACTCCCAGACCGCCGACTCCGACAGCCGATATATCATGCTCGAACGGTGTCGCGGCAAGCAATTCCAGCCCAAGGTGACCGCTGAGCATGTAAGTGGCCGTGATGCCCGGCTGGGTATTGTCGTCCACGCCAACGCCGGTCTTGCCGCCGAGCGCCTGGGTCAGGTTGCCCAGGTTGTTGGCGACCAGGTCGCTGCTGGAATCATCCGGGGATACCAGCGTGGGGCCGAAGCGCAGGATGATGTCACCTTCCTCATAGGCGAACAGGGTGCTCGGAAAGAGCGTTACCCCTGTGAGAAGTGCGCTGCATAGGGTAATTGACAGGATGCGCCTGCCGTTCTTCATAACTGCTGTGTCATTCATGATGCCTGGACTGATTGATCAGTCATTCCTCCGGGGTTTGTGGGTACAGCTTTCACTGTAAATTCCTGTCCGCAGCATCGCCTTGCTGTAGGTCAACGGTAGGTGAATTGAAAGACAATCACGTATACTTGGACGCAAACGAATACTGAGGGCCAAATCATGGATATCATCATCAAGCGCAGAAACCTGCTGAAAGCACTGGCGGCAACGCCACTGGTTGCAACTCGTCTCCAGGCGGCGCAATCGGAAGGGTTGGGACCGCGCCAGGGCAGGATCAAACAGAGCGTCATGCCTCAGGTGTGGACCGGCACCGATTTCACCATCGAGGAGCGCTGCGAAATTCTGTCACTGATGGGCTTCGCCGGCATGGATCTGCCGCAGCCCCAGCAGGTGCCCATACTGCAGGACTTCGGGCTGACACCGACCCTCATGACGGCGACCTCCGGCACTTCCTTCCAGAACGGTGTAATCAGGCGTGAGTTGCATGAGCAGATCGTTGAAGAAACCCAAAAGGGCATAGACATCTGCGTGGCGGCCGGATGCAAGAACCTTATCCTGTTTCCGGGTGAGCGCCGCGGCATGTCACGGGAGGAGGGTGCAGAAAATGCGGCTGAAGTTCTCGCCCGAATCGCGCCTTACGCCGAAGAAAAAGGCGTGTATGTGTGCATGGAAATCACCAACTCGAAAGTAGCCGCGGACAATCGCACCGACCAGGTCTTTGACAACATCCACTGGGGCTTCGATGTCTGCCGCCGGACAGGCTCACCCAATATCACCGTCGTGTATGACTTCTACCATGTGCAGATCGCCAATGGCGACGTGGTTCGCACCATGCGCGACAACCTGCCCATGATCTCCCATATGCACGTGGCAGGTGTCCCATCAAGGCGCGAGATCGATCGCACCCAGGAACTGGATTACCGATGGATAGCGCAGCAGATCGCCGACTCCGGATACGAGCATTTCGTGTCCCATGAATACCGGTCGACGGAGGGGCGTAACCCCCTGGTCAGCCTGGCCGTGGGATACGACATCATGACGGTCTACTAGGCCGCGGGGGAACCGAGACCCGGTGCGACCCAATCCCGTTCCTGTATTCAGGGATGTTGTCCTTGTCGGCGGAGGGCATACCCATGCGCTGTTGATCAGGAAGTGGGGGATGCAGCCCCTTCCAGGTGTCCGTATCACCCTGGTTTCTCCCGACCCCCTGACACCTTATTCGGGCATGTTGCCCGGAATGATCGCCGGGCATTATTCGTTCGGTGAGACTCACATCGACCTGTCCAGGTTGTGTCACTGGGCCGGAGTCAGGTTCATTCAGGACACGGCCGCAGGCCTGGACACCGGCAATAAAAGGGTACTTCTTAAAAGCAGGCCGGAACTTGAATACGATGTGCTCTCCCTCGATACGGGATCAACCCCTGCCGACAGCGTTCCCGGTATTGCCGAATTCGCCGTTCCCGTAAAGCCCATTGCCGGGTTCTGGCCACGCTGGCAGTCGTTGCTGGAAAAAATGCTGGTGGAAGAGAAGCGGCAAACCATCGCGGTAGTCGGTGGCGGTGCAGGGTCGGTGGAAATCGTCCTGGCGATGGCACATGCATGCCGGCATATCCGGGCACTGAAGCACAATCCGGAATTTCACCTGCTCACCAGGGCAGACAAGTTGCTGCCGGGTTATCCCGGCAAGGTACGCCGCGCGGCAATGCGTGCATGTGCCAACGCAAGCGTTCAGGTACACGCAAACTGGGATGTTGCAGCCATTACTGCGAATGGCCTGCAGGGAGCATTGGGAACCACGCTGGTGTCGGATCATGTATTCTGGTGTGGCCAGGCTTGCGCACCTGGCTGGCCCCAGCAAGCCGGGTTGACGTGTGATTCCGAAGGCTTTGTCACGGTGAATGCCTTCCTGCAATCTGTCAGTCATCCGGATATTTTTGTGGCAGGAGATCTGGCAGACATGCAGAACAGCCCGCGTGCTAAAGCGGGAGTCTATGCCGTCAGGCAGGCGCCGGCCCTGTTCCGGAATATTCAGCATTTCCTGCTCGGCGAGGCCATGAAACCCTATAAACCGCAGGATAATTTTCTCAGCCTGCTTGCCCTGGGCGATAAACATGCCGCCGGGAACAGGGGCGGCCTCAGCATCGCGGGTCGCTGGGCCTGGCATTGGAAAGACCGGATAGACAGGACATTCATGCAGCAGTTTGTTGATCTCCCCGGAATGACATACTAGTTCGGACTGCAGGATCTACCGGCATCTTTTATAGCATCGGAGGAGCCGCAAGAAACCCTGGACAGTAACCTGCGTTGTGCCGGATGCGGCGGGAAGGTAGGTCCAGTGGTCCTGGAAAAAGTCCTCTCGGTTGCAGGACAGCAATGGCACCCTGAGGATGCAGCCTCAGTCAGTTGGCCGGGCAAGGAGTTGGTCCAGAGCGTGGACCAGATCAGCGCGCCATTCGATGACCCCTGGTTGTTCGGCAGGATCAGTGTCCTGCATGCCCTGAACGACCTGATTGCCAGGAATGCGAAACCGCATTCGATACAGGTAATGGTTACCCTGCCGTTCGCGGGCAGGAAGTGCCAGGAACGGGAGTTACATCTCGTGCTTGACGGTATCCATGATGCCTGCCGGGAAGAAAATGTCCGGTTGCTCGGTGGCCACACCGGCGAAGGTCCCCGTTTGACAGTAGGAGTTACAGCAAACGGCCTGCCGGAGGAGCGCAGCCTCGCGAAGCAAGGTGCTGAACCTGGTGATGTCCTTATGCTGAACAAGCCGCTTGGTACGGGCATCGTCCTGGCGGGCCATATGCTAAACGTGACACCTGGCAGGGTATTGCAATCTGCGCTGGATGTTATGGCCATTTCCAACAGTCAGGTACGTTCATTTCTGTCATCGACAGCGGTGCATGCCTGTACGGATGTCAGTGGCTTCGGTTTGCTTGGTCATCTGTCAGAAATGGTGAAAGGAACCGCGTTGAAACCCGAAATTGAGCCGGATGCTTTACCGTTATTGTCCGGTGTGAATGATCTGGTCAATACCGGCATACGTGCTTCACTGTTGCCACAAAACGCATCCCACGTTGCCGGCTATCCCTGGGCTGCGCGTTTTCGGGGCCATGCAATGTGGCCCGTGATGCTCGATCCGCAAACGTCAGGGGGGTTATTAGTAAGCGTGGAAGAAGGTTTTTCAGCCCAGTTGGAAGCGGTGGGCTTCTATCGGTTTAGTTACATTACATGAACAGCGTCCCATACCGGCATTTTATCTGGAGGCAAACTTATTTATGGGTTGACTTTCCTATGTTTTTCGTAATTTGAGGCAAAAAAATCAGCAATTACTGCTAATCTTCGATTGATCCATCCTCAGACATTCTATGCCGCACAATCTGCAATCGGTCACTCGCCATGAACCAA
>Ga0181593_10004947_pt1 | contig 12080 bp, 15 predicted proteins | sample 071ome_19_FD_133756 | JGI IMG/M metagenome (GOLD analysis project Ga0181593, IMG submission 133756) | Coastal salt marsh microbial communities from the Groves Creek Marsh, Skidaway Island, Georgia - 071413AT metaG (megahit assembly) | ecosystem: Environmental > Aquatic > Marine > Intertidal...
AATCGAGGCAAGGTCGCAACCCTTTCGCCAGACGGTTTTGCCGAAGCCATCGCGCGTTACGAAAAGATTCAAGAGACCTTGGGGCGTCTTGCCAGCTACGCCCAACTCCTTCATGCCGGCGATTTGACCGACCCTGGTACCTCGAAGTTCGCCCAGGACATTCGGGAACGGCTCAATGCCATTTCAATAGACCTGATTTTCTTCATACTGGAGATTAATCGTCTCGACGAGACAAAGGTCGCGGCTCTGTTGACCGGCGAGGCTGCGAAATACGAGCCTTGGATCGAAACCGTGCGGGCGCACCGTGAGCACGAACTTGCCGACGAGGTCGAAAAACTGTTTCACGAAAAGGCGGTCACGAGCTCCAGTGGCTGGTCCCGCCTTTTCGACGAAACCCTTGCCGCGTCGCGCTATCGGATCGGTGACGATACGTTCACGCTTGAAGAAACCCTTAATCTCCTGTCCGACCCGAATCGTGAGCGACGGCGGCGCGCCGCGGAGTCGCTGACAGCGACGTTCGATAACAATGGGTCGCTATTCGCATTGATCACCAACGTTCTGGCGAAAGATAAAGAGATCGAGGATCGGTGGCGGCAGTTTTCCGAACCTCCTGATTCGCGCCATCTCGCGAACCTCGTCGAGCCCGAAGTCGTCGATGCATTGGAGACGGCTGTCGTTGAATCCTATGGGCGCACCGCCCATCGCTACTACGCCCTCAAAGCCCGGTGGCTGGGCCTGGAAAAACTGGAGCATTTCGACCGCAACGCGCCGTTGCCCCAGGCCGACGAGCACCCGATCGGGTGGGACGACGCCCGGACCATCGTGCTGGACGCCTACGGGCGTTTTTCGGGCGACCTTCGAGAGATCGGGACGAGGTTCTTCGACAACCCGTGGATCGACGCGGCTCCCCGGCCCGGTAAGGCGCCCGGGGCCTTTGCCCATCCGACCGTGCCCTCGGCGCATCCCTATTTGCTGCTCAACTACCAAGGCAAGGTGCGGGATGTGATGACGTTGGCCCACGAACTCGGACACGGTGTGCATCAGGTCCTCGCGGGTCATAACGGCACACTTATGGCGGATACACCTCTCACCTTGGCCGAGACGGCGTCGGTGTTTGGCGAGCAATTGGTGTTTCGGTCGATGCTCGAGACTCAAACCGATCCGACACGGCGCAAGCACATGCTTGCGTCCAAAGTCGAGGACATGATCAATACCGTGGTCCGCCAAATCTCGTTCTACCGCTTCGAAAAAGCGGTCCACAGCGCGCGGCGTGACGGCGAACTGACGCTGGCGCAGTTAGGCGACCTGTGGCTTGAGTCGCAAACCGAAAGCCTGGGGCCCGCGATCCATTTGGGCCCCGAATACCGAAACTACTGGACCTACATTCCTCATTTCATCCACGCCCCCTTCTATGTCTACGCATACGCTTTTGGGGACTGCCTTGTGAATGCGCTGTACGCCGTGTACCAGACGGCCGAGGCGGGGTTTCAAGAGCGCTACCTCGACATGCTGCGCGCGGGGGGCACCAAGCGGCACCGCGATCTTCTATTGCCCTTCGGATTGGATGCATCTGAGCCGGCGTTCTGGCATCGTGGCCTTGATCTTATTTCTGGGTTCATTGACGACTTGGAGGAGATGGACGCCGTATGATCGAGAAAGGCTCGACGGAGTATGCAATCCTGGTTGCGCTGTGCGATATGCCGCGCCCCGTACGAGGGATGTCCGAAGCCATGTTGCTCCGAAACTATCGATCGTCGCGAGCGATTCGCGCGCTCTCCGAACAGGGTTTGATCAAGCGGCGCGGCTGGCATGACGGGCCGGGCGGGATTTGGGTGCCGACCAGCGAGGGCGAGGCCATGGTTCTTGAGAAAGAACCGGGTCGGTAATGCGTTAGGTCAATTTTGTGCGCGGCGGGAGTCTGCTATAAGACCCTCGCCAGAATGTTAAGGAGCGGCCATGGCTGACGAGCAACAGATTGATCTGCCCCAGAAACAGCAAACTTGGGCTGGATTTACGCGTTTGGTGCAATGGTCATGCGGGCTCAGTGTCGTGACGCTGGGCCTCATGGCAATCTTTCTTCTTTAGGTGGCCAGGCCAAGCGTGGCGGCACCGGCCACACCCGGACCTACCGGTTAGATCGCACCCAGGATGAAAGCGCTTGTCATAAAGGAGCGTCAGGCCCACGAGAAACGGGTCGCGGCGACTCCCGAGACAGCAAAGAAATTTGCCGCGCTGGGCGTTCAACTCGTGGTCGAGGCCGGTGCGGGCCTTAACGCGAACATCCCCGATAAAGCCTACCGCGACGCGGGCGCTGAGGTTGTCGACGATATCGCATCGGTGACCGACGTCGACCTATTACTTGCCGTTCAGCGACCCGCAGGCAACGGCGCGGACCCCGTTCAGTGTCTAAAGAAAAGTGGCGTGCTCGTCGGTATGCTTGCGCCGACGGCGGAACCGGATCGCGTACAGGCTTTTGCCGATCGCGGGGTCACCGCGTTCTCGCTTGAATTCCTACCTCGGATCACCCGGGCGCAAAGCATGGATGTGCTCTCGTCCCAATCGAATCTTGCCGGCTACAAGGCGGTATTGGACGCGGCCGACGTCTACGACCGTGTGATGCCGATGATGATGACGGCCGCTGGTACTGTCGCGCCGGCAAAGGTCTTTGTCCTCGGGGCCGGCGTTGCCGGACTCCAGGCCATCGCGACGGCCCGCCGCCTCGGCGCGATCGTGTCGGCGACCGACGTGCGTCCTGTCGCTAAGGAACAAGTCGAATCGCTGGGCGCGAAGTTCGTCATGGTCGAATCGGCAGAGCAAGAAGACGCTGAAACCGAAGGCGGATATGCGCGCGAAATGAGCGCCGAATACCAAGAAAAACAGCAAGAACTGGTGCGCACGACGTTGGAAAAATCCGATATCGCGATCTGCACGGCACTGATTCCCGGTCGTAAGGCGCCCACGCTAATCAATGCCGACACGGTGCGGCGTATGCGTCCGGGCGCCGTCATCGTCGACCTTGCTGTAGAGCAGGGGGGTAACTGCGAACTCTCGGTGCTGGGCGAAGTAACCGATGTCGATGGGGTCAAGATCGTCGGTCATGCGAACGTCCCCAGCCGGCTCGCGGCGGATGCGTCGGCCTTGTACGCCAAGAACATCCTTAATTTTGTGACGCCGCTGGTCGATGCGGAGTCCAAGGCGCTCAAAATCGATTGGGAGGATGAGATCATCAAAGCCACCGCGCTGACGCGGGACGGCAAGGTCGTTCATCCTTCGCTGACTGGGGAGATTGCGTGATGGAAGCCGCCGTCATCGACCCGTTTGTGTTTCGTTTGGCGATCTTCGTGCTCGCCATTTTTGTGGGCTACTACGTCGTTTGGAGCGTCACGCCGGCGCTTCACACGCCGCTGATGTCCGTCACCAATGCCATCTCAAGTGTGATCATCGTCGGCGCCCTGATCGCGGCCGGTCCGGAAGATCTCAGCATCGCCAAGATCTTCGGATTCGCCGCAATCATCCTGGCGGCGGTCAACATATTTGGCGGGTTCGTGGTGACCCAGCGCATGCTTCAAATGTTTAGAAAGAAGAAATAGCGTGGCTGCCAACCTATCAGCGCTCGCCTACCTGATCTCCGGGGTGCTGTTCATCATGGCGCTCCGCGGGCTTTCGTCGCCCGAAACGGCCCGGCGCGGCAATTTCTTCGGCATTGCCGGCATGGTCATTGCGATCGTCACGACCATCCTCAATCCGAACGTTCTCGGCTTCGATCTCATCGTCCTCGGCTTGGGTATCGGTGCGGTCATCGGCACTGTCATCGCCCTGCGCATTCAAATGACGGCGATGCCGCAGTTGGTGGCGGCATTTCACAGTCTTGTCGGTTTGGCGGCCGTTCTGGTCGCCGCGGCTGCGTTGTATGCCCCTGAATCCTACGGCATTGGCATCGCTGGCCAGATCAAGACAGCCAGCCTCATCGAGATGTCGCTCGGCGCGGCTGTCGGCGCCATCACCTTCTCGGGGTCGATTGTTGCTTTTGCGAAGCTGCAGGGATTGGTCACCGGCGACCCCCTGGTCTTTCCGGGGCAGCACCTGCTCAACCTTCTGATCGGACTGGTCATCCTGGCGATCGGGGTGGTTTTCGTCCTGAACGAATCGATTCCCTTGTTCTGGCTGCTGGTCGCCCTTTCGTTCGTGATCGGCTTCATGATTATCCTTCCCATCGGTGGCGCCGACATGCCGGTCGTCGTATCGATGTTGAATTCGTATTCCGGTTGGGCTGCCGCAGGTATTGGGTTCACGCTGGAAAACACGGCGCTGATCATCACTGGTGCGTTGGTCGGCTCCTCCGGCGCGATCCTTAGTTACATCATGTGTCGCGCAATGAACCGGTCGTTCGTCAGCGTGATTCTTGGTGGTTTTGGCGGCGAGGCTGCAGCATCGTCCGGCGCTGGCCATGGCGACAAATCGGTCCGCGCCGGAAGCGCCGAAGACGCGGCCTTCATTATGAAGAATGCAGGGTCGGTCATCATCGTGCCGGGGTATGGCCTCGCCGTCGCACAAGCCCAGCACGTGGTGCGTGAGATGGCGGACAAACTCAAAGAAGAGGGCGTCACGGTCCGCTACGCAGTGCACCCCGTTGCGGGTCGGATGCCGGGGCACATGAACGTCCTCCTAGCTGAAGCCAACGTGCCCTACGACGAAGTTTTCGAGCTTGATGAAATCAACAGCGATTTCTCGACCACCGATGTTGCCTTTGTCATCGGGGCGAACGATGTGACGAACCCAGCGGCGAAGACCGATCCGCAAAGCCCGATCTACGGCATGCCGATTTTGGATGTCGAGAATTCAAGCACCGTCTTGTTCGTCAAACGATCGTTGTCACCCGGCTATGCCGGCGTCGACAACGAAGTCTTCTATCGCGACAACACCATGATGTTGTTCGGCGATGCCAAAGAGATGGTGGAAGGCGTCATTCGCGCGCTCTAGGCGCAAAAAAAGCCGCGCAAGGCGGCTTTTCAGCAATTCGGAATCAAATCCCGCCGGCTAGACTTCGCGCTGGGCCCGCTTGCGCGCCAATTTGCGCGCGCGCCGTACGGCTTCGGCCTTTTCGCGGGCACGCTTTTCCGAGGGCTTTTCGTAGAAGTTCCGGAGCTTCATTTCCCGGAAAATACCTTCGCGCTGCATCTTTTTCTTCAGAGCGCGAAGCGCTTGATCAACGTTGTTGTCGCGGACGTGAACTTGCAAAGGGGTCTCCAAAATTTCTGTCGATGACGTCCGAAAGAAGGTCCCGAACGTTCGAGGCGCGGTGGATACCATATGGAATTGCCGATGTACAGCCCGGCACGCCGTTCGAAAGAGCAGGAATGGCCTGTTTTTTCGCCGTTTTCGGGCCTTTACCGATCTATACGTGGTGGACCATGATGCGCCATGGCTATCCTAAAAATCGCGAAAATGGGGCATCCGGTGCTATTGCAACGTGCCGCCGAGATCGACGACCCGACCGCGCCGCCGGTCCAAGCCCTGATCGGCGATATGCTTGAAACCATGCTCGATGCCGACGGACTGGGTCTCGCGGCGCCGCAGGTTCACGTGCCCCAACGTCTCGTGATTTTTCACGTTCCGAACGATGACGGCGATTTCGACGACCCGCGGGTCCTCATTAACCCGGTGATCACGCCGCAGTCTCCCGATCTCGTCCTCGGCTGGGAGGGCTGCCTGTCCGTTCCCGGGCTTCGGGGCAATGTGCCGCGCTATCACGCGATCCGCTACACCGGCATCGACGCTCGAGGACGACCTGTGGACGTTGTCGCGGAGGGAATGCATGCTCGGGTGGTTCAACACGAGTGTGACCACCTTGATGGTCGGTTATACCCGACCCGAATGACCGATCTGACGGACTTGATCTTCGAATCCGAGTGGCGCCACCACCTTCGCCATGATCAAGACCCTTCGGATCACGATGGCGACGAGGAAGCCGACGTTGACTGATCAACGCCAAAAAGACGCCCTGCTGAACGCGGTACTGGGGCATGTCCCGTTCGACGGCTGGTCCACTGCCGCGTTCGCCGCCGGCACAAAAGACCTCGATCTGACGGCCGAACGCGCACGCCTCCTGTTTCCGCGGGGCCTTGCCGATTTGGCGCAGTACTTTGGCGATTCGGTTGCGGCGCAGCTCGAGGCCGAACTTGAGGGATTGGCGGCGCGTGAACCTTCCATACGACGCAGGATCGCGCTCGGGGTTCGGCACCTGATCTTGCTGCTAGCGCCGCACCGCGAGGCCGTTCGCCGGCTGCCACCGCCGCATAACCCTGCCGCCGCGCTCTACCGGATCACCGATGTGATTTGGCGCGCCGCCGGCGATCAGTCGACCGACTACAACTTCTACACCAAGCGGGGGCTTCTCGCGGGCGTTGTAACGGCAACCTATCTTTACTGGCTCGACGACGAATCCGACGACTTTGCCGATACCTGGGCTTTCCTCGATCGCCGGATCGAAGACGTCCTTCGCATTCAAATGATTCGTGGTCGACTGGAGAAGGCCGGCAAGCGTCTCGGCGTGCCGCTGGACGCATGGCGCAAATCGCCCCTCGGTCGGATTATTCGGGCGCAGGCGCGATAGGCGACAAGGTGGTCACGTGGCCCATCTTGCGGCCCGGACGCACTGCCGTCTTGCCGTATAGATGAAGCTTGCTGAGCGGGTCGTCGAGCTGCGCGCGCCAGGCATCCGCCTCGTTGCCGATAAGATTGGTCATGACGGCATCGAACGCCCGTGCAGTGCTGCCAAAAGGAAGCCCGCAGATAGCGCGAATATGCTGTTCGAACTGATCCGTCGCGCACACATCGATCGTCCAGTGACCGGAATTGTGGACCCGCGGAGCGATCTCGTTCACTAGAACGGACCCTTCTTTGGTTACGAACATTTCCACCGCCCCGACGCCGACGTAATTCAGCGCCGCGGCGAGCCGCTGGGCGATGTCTCTTGCCGTCTCCAGCGCGCCCCCGGCAATGCGGGCCGGCACGCGGCTCTCACGCAAAATCCCGTCGCGATGGGTGTTTTCGGGGACATCGAAAGTCGCCAACGCGCCGCTTCTGTCGCGCGCAAAGATCACCGATACCTCGACCGCGAAGTCGACGAATCCCTCCAAGATGCACTCGCCCGCCCCTAAGGTCATCCAGGCAGAATCGAGTTCGCTGGCGGAGCGCACCGTGCTTTGCCCCTTGCCGTCATAGCCCATCTGGCGGGTCTTCAAGATCCCCGGCAGTCCCGCTGTTTCGATGGCCACGTCGAAGTCCTCGGCAGACGAGATCGGCGCAAACGGCGCGGTCGGGATGCCCAGCGAGTTGCATAACTGTTTTTCGAGCAATCGGTCTTGGGTCACGACTAGCGCCTTAGCCGATGGGCAGACCCCTACCGTTCGCTGAAGGGTTTCGACCGTGCCGGCGGGAATGTTTTCGAACTCGAAGGTGGCGACATCGACGGCGCTGGCGAAGGCCCCAAGCGCCGCGGCGTCGTCATAGGCGGCGACGGTGGTGTTCGACGCGACCAAAGAGGCCGGTGAATCGGGTTCCGGGCAATAAACGTGGGTCCGATAGCCAAGATGAGCGGCGGCGAGGCACAGCATACGACCCAGCTGTCCGCCGCCCAGGATACCGATCGTGGCGCCGGGCGGGATCGGTTCGAAGGTTGCCACTTAATTCCTGTCGGGCGTTTCCGCCACGGCGTTGGTTTGGTCTTCGCGCCAGCTCTTCAATGCGGTCTTGACGGCCTCGTCGTTCAGCGCAACCACCGCCGCGGCCAACAACGCGGCATTGATCGCGCCAGGTCGGCCGATCGCCAATGTGCCCACCGGAATGCCCGGCGGCATCTGAACGATCGACAGAAGGCTATCCATGCCGCTCAGTGCCTTGCTTTCGACAGGGACGCCGAAAACCGGCAATAGAGTCATCGAGGCGCTCATGCCGGGCAGATGGGCGGCGCCCCCTGCCCCGGCGATGATCGCCACCAATCCCCGTGATTCGGCCTCGCGTGCATAGTCCACCATGCGTTGCGGCGTCCTGTGTGCCGAGACAATGCGGACCTCGTGCGCCACGCCAAGGGCTTCCAGGGTCTCCACGCAGTGGCGCATGGTCTCCCAATCGGACTGACTGCCCATTATGACGCCGATTTTTGGGGCCCCTGCCATGGTGGTTCACTCCTCGGAAAGCGGCGGATTATAGGGATGTCGGCACCGTGTTCAAACTGATCGGGGGCGCGGTAACCCGCTGTTAACCATGACCGGGTCTAATCATGAGGCCCCTAAAACTGGCTGATTCTCTATCCAGGTCGCCTGTGGTAGGGTGCGCACCAATAAGGCCGATATTCTGTTAGTTGTATGAAAATAACGCCGACCGGTCCTGTGGGGACGACACCGGTTCGCCGCGCCAGACGAACATCCGGCGTGACGAAGGCCTCGTCTGTTCAGGCCGCCGACGCCTATTCCTCCACCTCGGCGCCGCGCGAGATCGACGACAACGTTTCGGTCATGGGGATTCCGCAGGCCGAGATTACGCCCAAGGTTCGCGACGCCCTCATGAACCTCATGGCCGAGGTCGAGCAAATGCGGCGCGAGCTGCATATCGCCCGCGAAAGATTGGCCAATCTCGAACGCCTTGCCGATCGCGACCCGTTGATTCCGATCGCCAACCGGCGCGCCTTCGTGCGTGAAATGACTCGCAATATGTCGCTCGCCGAACGGTATGGCACGCCGTCTTCGGTGGTTTATATCGACGTCAACGATTTCAAAGAGATCAACGACACGCACGGGCACTCAGCCGGCGACGAGGCGCTCAAGCATGTTGCCGACATTCTACTCTCCAGCGTTCGTGAATCGGACATTGTGGGCCGGTTAGGCGGTGACGAATTCGGGGTCATTCTGGATCGTACCGACCAATCGATGGCGCGAGAAAAAGCCGACGGCCTCGCTCATCAGATCATGCAAACGCCGATGAACTATCAAGGTCGTCCCGTTGCCGTTCACGTAGCGGTGGGCGTCTACACCTTTACCGGAACTGAAGATGTCGGTCATGCGCTCGCGGCGGCGGATCGCGACATGTATGCGCAGAAAAAACGGATGAAATCCGACGGTGCCGCTTAGGCAATAATGTCCGGGTAAAGCTGGTCTTCCAGCGCCGTGATCTGGTCTTTGAGAATAAGCTTCCGCTTCTTCAATCTTTGCAGCTTCAGCGTGTCGTACGGTTGCCGTTCCAGCAGCGACTCCAGCGCGGAATCGAGGTCGCTATGCTCGGTACGCAAGGCGACAAGTTTCTCCTCAAGGGATCCTTCAGCCATGCGACATTTTACCATGTCGTTCGGAAAAGTTGTCCATGTCTGATGCCGAGCCGCTCTGGGACTTTGCCGTGCGGGTCTATGCCCGTGCCGGCGTCGAAAACACCTGCCTCGCACTGCAGGACGACTGGCATGCAGACGTTCCGGTCGTCTTCTATCTGTTGTGGGCGGGCCTGCAGGGCCGCCGCCTATCGACCGCAGACATCGAGGCGACGGTCGCCCGGGTCGAGGCATGGCAAACCCGCGTGGTCGGACCGATCCGGCAATTGCGTCGGGCCTTGCGGGCGGCGGGCGATATGGCCTCGGCGTTGGTTGGGGACATGAAGGCCGTTCGCGATGACCTGAAGCAGGTCGAACTCGATGCGGAACGTCGCGAATTAGAATTCCTCTCATCGATAACGGTTGGCAGTCGCGGTGAACCCGGCGAAACAACGACAAAGGCCAACCTCATCACCTACCTGAATTTTCTCGGCGTGCCCGCCGACTTGCTGGAGGCCCATCTGCATTTGGTTGACGCTGCGACCGACTAACGTGCCCGAAAAGGTTCTTAATCGGGGAGCATTCCGTTATCATTTTCTTGATCCAACGGAGGTGCACATGAACGATTTGGCAGCGGTTGATCTCGATGGACTGAAGGCCAAACACCACGAACTAGATGCCGTCATCTGGAAGGAAGAGCAGCGACCCGTCCCGGACGAGGCGCGGATCGCGATCCTTAAAAAGGAAAAGCTCCACCTCAAAGATCGCATCGCGCTCTTAGAGAAAGAAGACGCCTAAAGATTGCGAGCGATTTCCCGCAACTTGAACTTTTGAATCTTCCCGGTCGACGTCTTCGGTAGATCCGTAAAGACGACGGTTTTTGGCGCTTTGAAGTGCGCCATGCGATCGCGGCAGAAATCGATGATTTCCTGCTCCGTCGCCGATTGACCTGGCCGCAACGCAACGAAGGCGCAGGGCGTCTCGCCCCACTTTTCATCCGGTCGCGCGACCACGGCGGCTTCTTGCACCGCCGGATGTCCGTAGATGGCGTTCTCGACTTCGATGGTCGAGATGTTCTCGCCGCCCGAAATGATGATGTCTTTCGAACGATCTTTCAGTTCAAGATAGCCGTCTTCGTGCATCACGCCGAGGTCGCCGGAATGAAACCATCCGCCGCGGAACGCCTCTTCGGTTGCGGTGGGGTTCTTGAGATAGCCCTTCATCACGACATTGCCGCGAAAAAATACCTCGCCCAAGGTTTCGCCGTCCGAGGGGACCGGCACAAGCGTTTCGGGGTCCGCCACCATGGTGTCTTCGAGGACTTGATAGGGCACGCCTTGACGCGATTTCATTGCGGCGCGTTCCTCCAACGTCAGCGCATCCCACTCGGTGTGCCATTCGCTGACCACGGCGGGTCCGTAGGTTTCCGTCAAACCGTAGAGATGCGTTACGTGAAAGCCCGATTCTTCCATTTTGCCGATCACCGCGGCCGGGGGCGGCGCGGCAGCTGTCGCTATTTCGATGGTGCGCCCGAATCCCGGATGATCCGCCGCGGCAGAAGCAATCATGTTCATCACGATCGGGGCGCCACATAGATGGGTAACACCGTGTTTGCCGATCGCATCGAAAATCGCGTCGGCTTCGACCCGGCGCAGGCATACATGGGTCCCGACATTGATGCTCAGCGACCAGGTGAAACACCATCCGTTGCAATGAAACATCGGCAGCGTCCACAAATAGACCGGGTGCGCCGGCATGTTCCAGGCCAGCGTGTTCCCTGTCGCCAGCAGATAAGCGCCACGATGGTGGTAGACCACCCCCTTGGGATTGCCAGTCGTGCCCGAGGTGTAGTTGAGCGAGATCGCATCCCACTCATCCGCCGGCAAGGACCAAGAAAACTCCGGATCGCCGGTGGCGATAAACGTTTCGTAATCGGTGTTGCCGATAAGGTCGCCACCCACAGCCAGTGCGTCGTCGATATCGATTACCAAGGGTTTGACGGCCGCCTGCGCCAGCGCATCTTTGATTGTCGGACTGAACTCGCGATCGGTAAGCAGGACCTTGGCCTCGCCATGGTCGAGCGTGAAGGCGATCATCGGTGCATCGAGCCGCACATTGAGCGTGTTCAGCACCGCACCGATCATCGGCACACCGTAATGTGCTTCTAGCATTGCGGGTGCATTGGGCGACATGATGGCGACCGTATCGCCTTTGCCGATTCCGGCGCGTTCGAGCGCGCTGCCCAATTGCCGGCACCGCCGGTAGAAGTCGCGATAGGTCGTGCGTTGGTCACCGTGGACAATCGCGATGTGGTCGGGAAAGACGGTTGCGGCGCGGCGCAGGAACGACAGCGGACTCAAGGGCGTGTAGTTCGCCGCGTTGCGGTCAAGTCCCGCGTCGTATTTGTTTTGCGTCATATCGGACATGTTTCCACCCTATCGGTCGGGAACACTAGTGATCTGTGGTTTCGCGATCAACGTCGCGGCGTTGCCAAATCCACCGCCAGCCACGATCATGCGGCGCGAAGATAGGGAGCGACATGACAACCAATTATCCCCAGATTTATGCGGCGTGGCGCGCCGACCCGGAGGGCTATTGGGCCGAGCAGGCCGAGGCAATCGATTGGTACAAGACGTGGGATCGTGTCCTAGACGACGACAACCCGCCTTTCTACCGCTGGTTTCCCGGCGGCTTGGTCAATACCTGCCACAATGCCGTCGATCGCCATGTGGACGCAGGCCGCGGCGACCAATTGGCGCTCATTCACGATTCGCCGATTACG
>Ga0181593_10004948_pt1 | contig 12080 bp, 8 predicted proteins | sample 071ome_19_FD_133756 | JGI IMG/M metagenome (GOLD analysis project Ga0181593, IMG submission 133756) | Coastal salt marsh microbial communities from the Groves Creek Marsh, Skidaway Island, Georgia - 071413AT metaG (megahit assembly) | ecosystem: Environmental > Aquatic > Marine > Intertidal zone...
AGCGATCTTTTTACCGGTCGCATCAACGTACATCGTGGTGAAAAATACGCTGCTATCTACAGGGTCAGCGTTGTACTACACCGGCAAAACCGGCATTGAAGTTGTGTCGCCCACTTTGCAAGGCGGCTTTCTAGCCAGCATGTCCTTAGTGTCTGCTGGTGCTGTTCCATTGACTTATGTTGGTGGCACATCGGCTGGGGTCATCAACCAAGTGGCAAGCACCGCTGCCGCACCAGTTGCAGGTGTTGGTCAAGGTGTGGTGTCGACAACAGTTGATACTGTGAGTTACGGAGCACTTGTGACTTATGATGCTGTAGCCGCCACAACCAAAGTGTTTATTAATCAAGTAAAGAGTGGCGTTGTATTGGGCTATAACGCGTTGACAGCTATTCCTAGTCACTTGATGTTAGGAGCCGTTAACACTGCGTATTTTTTGGTAATTGATGGGCCTAAGTTGGCTATCGCCTCTGTTCAAGGAGATGTGGTGATCAATTCAACTGAAGGCGCTGAGACCGTAACGTTTGAATCTGGCCAACTGCCTACCGGTACGGTTATCGATATAAACGCTCTTCGCTCAAATACCAATGCCGATATTCAAATCGTTACGGATGACCCAGAGGTAATTGAAAAAGTAATCGAAAGTATGCCAAAGGATTTGCACCGATGAACCGAACACTATACTCAGCTTTTTTCAGTCTTCTGCTTACGCTATCCATTGTCAGTGTTGCACAAGGTCAAGAACAAGATACCAGCAGTGACTATGATCCATTACGAAACACTAAAAAGCTTATAGTCGAAGGTCATAAGTCACTATATGAAAACGGGGCCTTTCATATTCCCAATACCCAGATCAGTTTGATTCCAGCAGGTCCCAGCGCTACGGAATTTGCCGCTGAATTACTTGGGCTAAGAGCCCGACAATCATTTATTAAGTCTGTTAAAAACGCCGCAGATTCAGTTCAAATAATCAGCATCGGTACAGAGAAAACCTATGGTTTGAGTAAAGCCGTGTTCGAAGGCGGGCAAGACTTTGCAAATACCGTGACTAAGCATTCTCGTGAGGGTGGTGTATTGCTGATGAAGCGATCGGTTACTGATGCCAAGGAAATAATTGGTCAATCTTGGGACTTGGCTAAAACCAGTAGTGAATATATTTGGGAGGCCGGTGGGAATATTACAGAATCCTCCCTGCGGTCTGCTCGACAAATTCGTAATAGCGGTACCAATGATAGTCGAGCAATGTTCGAAAATTCAATCGAAAAAGGTCAGAAGCTTTCTAGTTCATCTGTTAGTAGCGGTGCACAAACAATCAAAGATGGCGGGAAAGAATTTATAAAAGGTTACGCTGCATTGCCCAGTCAATTAAATGTTAGGGCGGAAGATATGAGCCCTGTGCCCACTTGGAAGGAGTTTAATCAAGCAGCTAAAGAAGTGGACCAATGGCGAGAAAAGAAAAGTGATGAAATGGCATTTTTCATTTCGGATACGACTACCCATTATTGGGAACGAATTGATGAGTCGTTTTCAAAGTCCAAAGTTGAGCTAAATCGAGCAAATGAGACCGGGTCTTTGGCCATATTAAAGTCTTTAGGTTGGGTGCTTCACGGCATTGTTTCGGAAGGCATAGTTAAGCCCGCGGCAAACATAACCAAAGGCGCCTTGGGTTATGTTGCGGTAAATGCGGTTGTTTACCCGGTTATGCTTGTGGGTGAGGGGGCGACCTCATTAATGAAAGTTGCTGTGAAGGTAACCTGGAATTCTGGCGCCATGGTTTATGACATTGTTGCACCCACTGTAAAAGCGGCCGTAGCAGGCGTCATTGGTGCAGCTGAAGCCGCTGGCGGTACCTTGGCTGGGGGCGCAATTATGGCAGGTGGAACCATTGGCAGTGGCGCAACTTATGTTGGCAATCAAGTGACAGCAGCCACTGTGGCGACCACGGGAACGATTACTGGCGAAACCGTTAAATATGTGGGTGTTCCACTGGCAGCATCAGGCATTGTGGTGGGAAGTACAGCGGTGGGCGTTACTGTAGGCGCTGGTGAAGCCATAGCAGGCGCAGGGACATTGGTCGCCGGAGAAACCATTGCAGTTGGCGCTCAGGCAGCGACGACAGTGGTGGCTGGAGCAACAATGGTGACGGGCACTGCGGTTTCAACAGTGGGCGGTGTTGGCTATGGCATCTATGAATTAAGTAAAGCAGTGGTGGTGCCCACAGGCTACACATTATCTTCAGGGGTCGTTTTATCCTATGGTTCAATTTCTCAACTGGCTGCCCACAGTATATTGGCCGTAACCGATGGCGCCTACCTTGTGCTTTCCATGGAAGGTCCGAACTGGGTTATTTATTCTGTGAAAGATGTTTTTGGTATGGGGGATCAGCTCCCCGCTGGCACTGTGTTGGATTTAGAAGCTATGCAAAGTCAGGGCGAAGAGTTTAAACGCTTACCGGTTACGAAAGAAGAAATGGATGCGGTTATAGAACAGATTCCACAAGACCTTCAGCCTGCTGGTATGTGAATTCAAGCGAATAAGGAATTACGTGATGCAAATTAGGAATGTTTCTCTCATTTTATTGATTTTGTTTACAGGCTATACCATTTACACAATGTCTATAGCTGAACAATCGTTACTGAGTTTTGGCTACCAATTAATTTCCAGTCCTGATACGGCACAGGTTGTGATGGATTTATACATCATGGCAATGTTAGCGTTGATTTGGATGTTTCAAGATATGAAGCAGAGGGGAAAGTCTTTTTATTATTGGTTGCCATTTGCCTTCTTAACGTTGATTTTTGTTTCAGTTGGGCCTTTGCTGTATTTGGTTTTAAGGCCAAAAGAAATTGCAAGATAACAACCAGTCCATCGCCTTTAATCTATGAGTATCTGCTTTTGCTTTGTATCTGTCTAAGCTCGTAATGGATTACGAAATAAACCCATCACGAGCAAGACAGCTAGTTAGATAAATCTACTCTCTAAGTCCTACTACAAACTATTAAAGGTAATAGTCGCTTCACCTTCATTATCGGCTGTGTCCAGTTGGTCTAATAGCAGTACGTAGACTGTGCAGCCTTCCTGAGTACTAATCGTGATACCAGTCTCGGTGCTAATGGTGAAATACCATTTGCTGTCTTTACCTGAGTTAATTGGGTCCGTGCTAAATAGAACCACTTGGTTGCCCGGCAGTGCATTGCCTCGGAATGTGACCGTTGAATCTAGTGTCACAGCGTATTGTCCGGCTTTAAGTTGAACACTGGGGACTGTGGCGCCATTGTTAAGATCCGTCACATTAACTGCATCAGTGCCTTTAATGGTCAGAGTTTGGCTTTCTTTTCCTTTAACATATTCGAGCCAATTGGTGATTTCGGACTTAATGGGGGAGTCAGTTTGAATAGCAGATATACCTTGTTGCAGTCGCTTTAATGCCAGTGCGTAGTCCGGCCGGTGAGACAGCTCTCGAAAAGACATGATTTCTTCGATCAAAAACTGACTTAAGGCTGAATCATTGTTGGTCGTATTATTCACCGCAGTAATAAACTCGTCTTGTGCGATGTACTTATCTTGTAAATTGTAAATCTGCGGGAGAGTTTGAAGAGGAATCTGTGACAGATGTGGTTGAATCATGGGATTGACAAAATGGCCGTCAACTTCATCGGCCAAGTGATAAGAGCGTCCGGTTAAGGCGTAAATATTGGCGATGGATTGTGTAAGCCAAGCCGGGTCATTAACAGGATAGTTATCCCATAAGGTTACTTTTCTAGCCAATAAATTACCAACCGCTTTTAGATCCGTGGGGCTGTATCCTTGAGAGATGACATCGCTGCCAGTCCAGAAGATACCAAACTCTTGGTTTAGTTTTCCAAAATCTTGCAGATAGTTTTTAGGCATGGGCCCTAGCGCAGAAATAATGATGGGTGAGTAGCTGTAGTAGCTGGGGACGGCGTAAAACTGGCTAGCATTGCTGAACTCTTTAATGTAGTGAGCAATTTCAACTTGTAAGGGGGCGAGTTTTGTTCCCAGTGATTTAACGATTGTGGGTGAAATATCGTCAAAGCCGACACTTAAAATATCCAATTCAAGCGTATTAAGTTGCCCCGTTATTCTTGCTTTTAAATCTGCTTGTGTTGTGTTGCCAAATGAGCTGATATTTTCCGGACTAAAAGCCATGCCGAATGCGATGTTTTTACTTTTAAACGCTTCTCGTATTTTTTGCAGTTGCTCAAAGCGAGTGTCACTCCATGGCGTTTGCCAGCTATCACGTAAATGTGCGTCTTGCTTAGGGCCATAAATAAAAGTGGAGATTCCTGTATCTGCGCAAAAATCAGCGTACGCTTTAATATCTGTGTCAGACCAGATTGGGCCGTAATAGCCCATAATTACGCCTAAAGTGGGTATAGAGTTACTCATCATTCTTCCTTGTTCGATTGGTCGGTTAGCGATTTGGCTTAGTAGTAATAGTAGGCAACCCATGGAAAACAGGAGCAGGGAGGTTCTTACGCTTTATTACTGAGTCAAGAAATGCGGGTAAGCTAAAGATTCAATGCGGGGTAAGCATGTTTTTACTGGCGTTCTGCGATTGGACACCCCATCCCCTCACTTGTACAATCTTGCCCATTTATTTGAATCGTCAGAATAAGAGAGTTCCTTATGGGTCGCGCGTTCCAGAACCGTAAAGAATCCATGGCCAAAACGGCCGCAGTAAAAACCAAGGTTTATTCCAAATACGGCCGTGAAATCTACGTATGTGCTAAGAAGGGTGGTATCGACCCTGATGGTAACTTGGCACTGCGCTCTCTGATTGATCGTGCAAAAAAAGATCAGGTTCCTACCCACGTAATCGATAAAGCCATTGATAAAGCCAAAGGTGGTGGCGGCGAAGACTTTGATGTGGCTCGCTACGAAGGTTTTGGCCCAGGTGGCATTATGGTCATCGTTGATTGCCTTACGGATAACCCAAATCGTACCTATGGCGATGTACGTACTTGCTTCAACAAAGCTAAGTGTAAGATCGGTTCTTCTGGCAGTGCTGCGCATATGTTTGATCATAGCGCTATCTTCGTATTCAAAGGTGAGGACGAAGAAGCTGTATTGGAAGCTCTGATGATGGAAGATGTGGATGTGTCTGACATTGAGTGTGATGACGGCATGATCACTGTATTTGCGCCAAACACTGAATTCGGTAAAGCACGCGCTGCATTATTGGCTGCTTTTGAAGGTATTGAGTTTGAAGTTGAGGAAATTCAGTTCGTTCCTCAGACTACCCAGCCAATTCCTGCGGACGATATGGCTAACTATGAGAAGTTTATGGAAATGCTAGAAGATCTAGATGATGTTCAGCGCGTTTACCATAACGGTGAATTGCCAGCTTAATAGCTGAGTTCTTACTAGTCTCTAGCTAGGCTCTCGGTTTTAAAAACCCCAAAACAGCAATGTTTTGGGGTTTTTCTATTATGGCGTTTCATGTTGCCAACGATACATTAACCTCTGAGCCAGCATTGTCGAACAGCGTTATTACTAGGGGGCTAATCAGCCAGAGATCTAGCAGGTATTACTGATTCATAGGTATCTAAGTCAAGTAGGCATTTTTTCCGTAGGATGAATTATCGAGTCGAAACAATATGCCGTAACTCCCATAAGTGACAAGCAGCTTACACAATGCGCTTTTAAGAAGCTCGATGGTTTGGATTCGTAAACAAGAAAATCGGCCAGCCAGTTAAAGCTGATATTACGAAGATCGACGGCGAAGCTGTTTTTCGAATAGATTTAGATATCCGCTTTTAATGACTCCCTTTGATGATAGAACCTGAGTGTTAGGTTAAGGCTATTAGGCGAATAGTCCTTAATTATTTCCATCTATTAATGATGATCACTATTGTTTGGCTATGAACTGAGAGAGGAAATCATCATGGCTAAAACAATCAGCTTTGCTGCTTTAAACTTCACAGTGGCGTTTTCTGTGGCCTATATGTTGACTGGTGATCTATTAATTGGCGGCGCAATGGCCATGGTGGAGCCAGCAATCAACACAGTTGCTTACTATTTCCACGAAATGGCTTGGAGCAAGTCGGGTGGCGTTGGAGATCAAGCGGCGTTAGAGGCTTGATTCTTGTCGGTCTTTTTCAACCAAAGTCTGCATCTGTGCAGGGTCACCTTTACTGGTAGTGGGTTTTGCAATAAGAGTCTGTATTCAGCGCATATGCCGTCCAGCCAGGTGAGGATTTGGGAGCGAACGGGTTCCTCAAGGTTTTCAAACGTTTGGTGAATCCGCTGAAACATCCAATAGGGGTAAGTGAGGTTGAGGCGCTGTTCTTCTTGGCCATTAATGTTTAGGGTTGCCTTTCCTATTTTGCGGGGAAGCTTTTCTGCACCAGGATGTTCTGCAGCCCAAGTTTTAATGGCCTCTGAAGACTGCTTAATTAGTGGAAGAATGGTCTGCCCGATGATTTCTAGCATGGGTTCCAGTGTGATGGGCACTTCGTCATTGCTGAGTAAGTGGCCATCTCGATGATGCTCAAAATTGCTCTTCATTCTTTCTACCCAGCTCTTTAAGTGGGTATGTTTGGCTACTAGATCTTCAGGATAAGGATCTCGATCCAAATGGGCCCAGAGAGGACCAAATAAGGAAAAGTCTGCCAGCGAGGGGCGTTCGCCCAGAATGAATTTGTGTGATTGAAGATGCTTGTCGAGGACAGCCATGGTTGATTCTGTGTTGTCTTCGAGGGGTTGCTGCATTCGTTGTGAGATGCCCAGTATGGGTAAATACCCCGACATTTTTCCACCTACGCTTTTGGCGGCGATTCTTTGAATGAATTTAGGGAACCAGGGGAGGGCGCTTCGTCCAAACTCATTCAAGATAAATGGTCGGTTTTGTTCGTAGTTCCAGCGATAATGGAGTGCAGCAAGTGGCATCCATTCGTCAGCGTAGAGTTCCAAAAAGAGGGCGGTCAGTGCTTGTTTAGGGGTATTGGGTTTTACTGGGCTACTAGGGTATTTAAACTCAAAATACTCAATGATCTCCGTAGAGTCACTTAGTGGTTTTTGGTCATCGTAGATCACAGGCATGATCATTTGACCAACATCACGCTCAATTTTACCGGTAAGCATTCTGATGCTAGGGACAATGTCGCGAAAAGGGATGTTCTTAAATCTGAGGTAGGATCGAGTTTTGGCGGTGTAGGGAGAAACTTCCCAACCATAGTGTTTAATGTTGGACATGTTGGTATCTTTTTCTTGTTATAAGGGGATATTCAACGCCGACTTATAACAAAATACCAGTGTCCTGAAGGGACATTATAACAGGCAGAAAAGCCCACTAAATCCATATACTGCAATAAAATATAGACGAGCGGGCAAACAAAAGGCCAGTAAACTGACCTTTTAAGTCAAGCTTAGACTGGGTTTACGTCTTCAGCTTGAGGGCCTTTATCGCCTTGAACGACTTTCATCGTTACTTGCTGGCCTTCAGCAAGAGTGCGACGGCCTGAACCGTTGATTGCACTGAAGTGTACGAATACGTCTTTGCCACTTTCTTGTTGGATGAAGCCAAAGCCTTTCTCATCGTTAAACCATTTAACGGTGCCAGTAACCTGGTCAGACATGGGTATGTTCTCTCTTTCGGGTCAGCCTGAGGCTGATGTAACAATTTCTGCCGAAGCAGTGTGTATCAGTGTTACCGGACACGCCGGAGCGTGATGATCATGGCTCATTTCTGTTTAAGAAATATGTCAGTGCTTCTCCAGTAAGCGAACCCATCATAGAGAGGTTTAGACATTAAGAAAACCATTAATGTTGAGAAAACAGGGTTTTTTGAAAAATATATTGATTTAGGTGGGAGAGGAGGAGAATTTGATCCGTTCAGTAGCGGAATTGGCATACTTTTGGTGCCTTTTTCCCAGATAACGCAGGGCTTATCCGAAGAAAAAGGCCAAAATTAGAATGCAGTTACATGTTTCTTCTGTATTCACCACCCGCTTCATAGAGAGCATTTGAGATTTGACCCAGTGAGGCGTGCTTTACGGTCTCCATAAGTGACTCAAATGTGTTACCTCGGGACATAGCTTTTTTCTGCAGTTTCGCGAGTTCGTCATTTAAGGTTTGTTGGTTTCGCTCATGGAATTGCAACAAATGGCTAATTTGCTGATCTTTCTCTTTGGAAGTTGATCGTGCTAATTCCAAATTACCAGAAATGTCCTCAGCATCGTCGGGTAAAAAGGTATTCACGCCGATGAGTGGCAGAGAGCCATCATGCTTTTTGTGTTCGTAGTACATGGACTCATCTTGAATCTTACTTCGTTGGTACATGGTATCCATCGCGCCTAAAACGCCGCCACGATCAGTCATTCGATCAAATTCTTGGTATACGGCTTCTTCGACTAAATCCGTTAATTGGTCGATCAAGAAGGACCCTTGAAGTGGATTCTCGCAATAATTGAGGCCGAGCTCCCGATTGATTATTAGTTGAATGGCCACTGCTCTGCGTACAGACTCTTCTGTAGGTGTGGTGATGGCTTCATCGTAGGCATTGGTATGCAGGCTGTTGCAGTTGTCGAATAAGGCATACGCTGCTTGCAATGTTGTACGAATATCGTTGAACTGAATTTCCTGAGCGTGAAGGGAGCGGCCGGACGTTTGAATATGGTACTTCAACTTTTGAGAACGCTCATTGGCGCCGTATAAATGTTTCATGGCCCGTGACCAAATGCGTCGAGCCACACGACCTATGACCGCGTATTCTGGGTCCATGCCATTACTGAAAAAGAAACTTAGGTTAGGGGCAAAATCATCAATGTTCATTCCACGACTTAAGTAGTACTCGGCAATGGTAAAGCCATTAGCTAGTGTGAAAGCCAATTGGCTAATTGGATTCGCACCGGCTTCTGCAATGTGATAACCGCTAATGGATACGCTGTAGAAATTTTTAATTTGGTTGTCGATAAAGAACTGCTGAATGTCGCCCATCATGTGCATGGCAAATTCAGTAGAAAAGATACAAGTGTTTTGCGCTTGGTCTTCTTTAAGAATGTCTGCTTGAACCGTTCCCCTAACAGTGGCTAGGGTTTTGGTTTTGATGGTTTGGTAAGTGGCGGAATCAACCACTTTGTCGCCAGAAATACCTAGAAGCCCGAGCCCTAATCCTTCATTGCCTTCAGGAAGCTCACCTTCGTAGCGCGGTCGTGGGTGGGTTTTAAAATACTCATCGATTTTAGATTGTGCAGTTTGCCACTTTCCGGTTTCTTTTAAATGCTTTTCGACTTGTTGATCGATGGCCGCATTCATGAAGAAAGCCAAAATAATTGGCGCAGGGCCATTAATTGTCATGGATACGGAGGTGGTCGGTGCGCAAAGATCAAAGCCACTGTAGAGTTTTTTCATGTCATCTACTGTTGCGATGGAAACGCCAGAGTTACCCACTTTGCCATAAATGTCAGGGCGCGGATCAGGGTTCTCTCCGTAAAGGGTGACACTATCAAAGGCCGTTGAAAGTCTGGCAGCTGGTTGACCTAATGAAAGGTAGTGAAAGCGTCGATTGGTTCGCTCGGGAGTACCTTCGCCAGCAAACATTCGTATTGGGTCTTCACCTTCTCTGCGATAAGGAAAAACCCCAGCGGTATAAGGGTAGTGGCCAGGTAAGTTTTCTTTTTCCACAAACTTAACCAAGCTACCCCAGTCATCGTAATCAGGCGCAGCCACTTTAGGAATATCCAAATGACTTAAACTTTCTTTGTAGTTATCACCTTCAATAACTTTATCTCGAACCTGATATTGATAAGTGGCATTTGTAATAGACTCTCTTAATTGAGGCCAATTGCGTATGGCTTTTCTAACATAGTTTTCGATGTTTTCCAGATGACCCTGATAGCGCTGACGCAATAATGCAAACTCAGAATCGTCGCTTAGTTTGTCAGGTGAATATTCTGCAAGAATATCCGGAAGGGCTGGGTCATTGAGTTCTTTCAATACCTGATAGAAATGTTGTGCTTGTTGAGCGCTCAAAGCTTGTTCGTCTAAGCCGTTTTGTTGTTTGCGTCCATTGTCAGAAATATCAGATAAATAACGAACTCGGTTTCCCGGAATAATGGCAGTGCCTTCAGGTACTAGTGCTTCAAACTCATTTTTTATTTTCCACTTTGGACTATTATCTAGCTTATGAAGTTTGTGCAAGATATTTTGGAAAAACCAATTAACACCTGGATCACTAAACTGACTGGCAATAGTCGGAAAAACAGGAATCTCTTGATCATCCATGGAGAATTCATTGCGGTTTCGGCGCCATTGTTTTCTCACGTCCCGAAGCGCGTCCAGTGACCCGGGCTTTTCAAATTTATTAATGACGACCATGTCTGCAAAATCCAGCATGTCAATTTTTTCAAGTTGACTGGCAGCACCGAAATCCGATGTCATGACGTAGGTTGAAAGGTCAACAAAATCGACAATTTCTGAATCGCTTTGGCCAATACCAGCGGTTTCAACAAGCACTAAGTCGAAGGGGCCACTGCGTAAATATGAAATTGCATCCCCCAACATTTCGTTGGTGGCGACATGTTGGCGTCGTGTGGCCATAGACCGCATATAGAGATTAGGGTGCCGCAGACTGTTCATGCGAATTCGATCGCCGAGCAGGGCGCCTCCGGTTCGACGGCGAGTAGGGTCAACAGCTAACACTGCGATTTTTAGTTCTGGTAGATAATGTGCAAAGCGATTTAGGATTTCATCAGTCAAGCTCGATTTTCCCGCACCACCTGTACCTGTAATACCCATAACAGGTGCTTTTTGTTCTGCATGCTGCCAATCGTCGCGCAGTTGCTTCAGTTTTTCCGCACTGATAATTTGATCTTCAATAGCAGAAAGTGTTTGAGCAATTTGTAAATGGTTTTGTTTTAACGCTTCCGGTAAATGGCTGGGCTGCTTTCGTTTTTCTGCTCGCTCAACCACGTCATCAATCATGCCCAATAGACCTAAGGCCATACCATCATTGGGGTGGTAAATACGTTCAACACCGTAGTTTTGTAAATCCGAAATTTCTTCTGGTGTAATGGTGCCGCCGCCACCACCGAATACGGCAATATGGTCAGCGTCTAAGGCTTTTAGTTGGTCGACGAGGTATTTGAAGTATTCATTGTGGCCGCCTTGATAGGAGCTTAAACAAATCGCGTCGGCATCTTCTTGTATGGCTGCACGAAGCACATCGTCAACACTTCGATTGTGGCCGAGGTGCACTACTTCAACACCTTTATCTTGAATAAGGCGACGCATGATATTGATCGCGGCATCATGGCCATCAAACAAAGATGCAGCAGTTACAAAGCGCAAGGGGGTTGTCATATTTCACCTCACAGTGGTTTTCGAGTTGGCAATCTCAAAAGCGCTACCTTTGATGACCAAAGCCAAAACCTAATATTTTTTATTATTTTTTATGATTCTAAATGCGACATCCTTGCTGTAAAAGGGCTTTTTAGTCTTATGGCCTGCTTGTCATTCCTTTTGGAAGATAAAGTCAGTCTTTTAATTCTTTCATGGAATTTACGCGCCATAAGAACTCTGCTTAGTTGTATTTCTACCTAAACTTCATCCTCTCGGCCGATTGAGTGGTACATCTGTGCTGATAAACTTGCACGCCTTTACCAAGGAGGGTAATGATGAAATTAATTATAAATCTGTTGTTTAGCTTCGTTTGTTTTCAATCATGGGCGTAATTAAAACCGCTCGGTATGGATGAACTCGATGCGAAAGTCAGTGAGATGAATTTGGTTGAATCTGAAAGAGTAATTCATCAGTTTAACTTTGAAAGCCCCATGACCCTTTCTGGTGATGCTCAATCAGCAGGTGTAAACGCGAGTTATTGCACTAATCCAAGTTTTATTCGTAGAGCAGGTAGTTTTATGAACTGCTGGAAAGCGCAATCTAAAAAATTAAGAAGTAAGCTTGCCTATTTTCAATCCTTTCGAAAAAACAAGAGTCATCCACTTCAGTTTAGATTTTATTTAAGTCAATCGGGGGCGCTAGAAAAAATTAAAACTAGAGGATTTGATGAAAACCCTGCTGTAGAAAAACAAATGAAACAGCTGTTGGCGGAGATGAAA
>Ga0181593_10004949_pt1 | contig 12077 bp, 22 predicted proteins | sample 071ome_19_FD_133756 | JGI IMG/M metagenome (GOLD analysis project Ga0181593, IMG submission 133756) | Coastal salt marsh microbial communities from the Groves Creek Marsh, Skidaway Island, Georgia - 071413AT metaG (megahit assembly) | ecosystem: Environmental > Aquatic > Marine > Intertidal...
CATGCACACCACACCATGAGTGTTGATACTGACTCATACGTTCGTGGTTTCTGTAAGAAGAATTTAGATACATGTAAAAACATTATCAGTGATCTGGGGGGTTGACACCCCCTTTTTTTGTTGCTATGCTTACATGGAGTTACCCCTGGAGGTCATGGAAGTTATTTTTTATTCAAAAGACAATTGTCAATGGTGCGATAGAGCAAAGATGCTATTTGACAATTTAGATGTTAACTATACTGAGTATAAGTACGAAAAGGACTTTACTAAAAAAGAATTCTACGCAGAGTTTGGTGAGGGTGCTACGTTCCCTCAGATTTCTATCAACACCAAACACATCGGGGGATTCAAAGACACCTTACATTATTTTCAAGAACAAAATTTGATATGAGTGAAGAGCAAGACAAAGGTCAGGAAACTCCCATAAATAGAGGTGAGTTGTTTATGCGTTTACGGAGGGAATCTAAAGAAGAAACTGAAGACGTAGAAACAACATCAGAAGAAACGCAGGAGGCAGGTAACATGACCACGGCACTCATTGTTGTACTTACAGCATCTATTGTTGTAGGTGGAACTATACTTGGATTTATTCTTGGGTGGTTTGCAAGTGCTTATTATCAATCATATATGGAGCACGTTGTTGAGGGGAGTGAAAATGAAGAACTATCTCAACTTCAAATTACACCCCACCCAGAAATGCTTGATAGCGAAGGAAATATGATTCCTTTTACCGTCTCTAAACTGATTAGCGTTGAGTTTGATCCTGTTGACGCTTTTGATTCTGATCCTTTTCCTGATGACTAAATACTAACAATTACTATTTTCTAAAATGAATCTGTTGATTTCTGAAATTATTAAAAAGGCATCTAATGCCAAAACAAAAATTGAAAAAATTCAAATTCTCCAAGAGAATAATTCACAAGCACTTCGATCCATATTGAAATGGAACTTTGATTCTGAACTGGAATCTGATCTTCCAGAGGGAGAAGTTCCATTTACTCCAAATGATGCACCAATTGGTACTGAGCATACTCTTCTTGCTAAAGAATATAAGAATCTCTGGAAATTTATTAAAGGAGCAAATTCTCTTACTAATATGAAGAGAGAGACTTTGTTTGTTCAACTTCTTGAGGGATTGCATGAGTCTGAAGCAAATATTCTTGTTTTGGTAAAAGATAAATCACTTCAAAGTAAGTATAGAATCACACATGCTGTTGTTAAAGAAGCATTTCCTGAAATTCAATGGAATGATTAATGGTTAATATTGTCAACGAAGATCGAGTGATTTACATGATTAAAAAGTGTATTAAAGAGGAGCATAATGCCAGAGAAACTTACCACAGAGTTCGGTTGTCAAACCCAGGATTCTGCGACAACCGAATCAGAGAACTTATCGATGGAATTCAATTTAACTGAGCAAGATAAACAACTACTACGTTCAAAATATGACGTGGTAGTTTTTGCTCATGATTGTATACCAAAAAATATTGATAAGAGTGAATGGCCTTACAATGCGGTGTTAGTTACTTATGAAATTGATGGTGTAATTAAACACGATCATGCCGCAGGACCTAAGATTGTTAAAATTTTTGATGCATATTACGATCTTCTCAACCCCGTTGGTGGCAAGATCTTGACAATGGAGAAATGGTATGGTATGGTTAATCCGAAACTCTGGGGAAACAAATCTAAGAAGAAAAAATGACTGAAGATTGGCGCTACAACGACGAGCGTATGGAATTACGCCAAGAAGTTTACACAATCCTCCTCAATAGATTTGGAGGTTTAACAGACGACAATGGTGAACCTCTTCACAGTATGCAATCAATTACTGAGTGCTGTAATGATTGGGTTTCCCAAGGTCATGCTCTCCCAAATGGTATCGTAAATTATTATCAAGCGTATTATGCAAGTTAAATTGATTAGTGTTACCCCTGATGCTGAAAAGACGATGGGGTATGTGGCACGGGTTAGCAACCCTTCTAACCAAGAAAACCCGAAGGTTGCGGGTCTTTTATCCTATTGTATCAAACACCAGCATTGGAGCGTCTTTGAGCAGGCACACATGACGCTTGAGATCGAGACCACCAGAGGACTGGCAGCTCAGATCTTACGTCACCGTTCATTTACATTCCAAGAGTTTTCGCAACGCTATGCTGATTCTTCCCTACTCTCGGAGACGATTCCTCTCCCAGAACTTCGCCGTCAAGATACCAAGAATCGTCAGAATTCTATTGACGACATTGATCCTTTCATCATTCAGAAGTATGAAATGCTGATGCAGGATCATTTTAAGGATGCAATGGACTTGTATCAAAAAATGCTTGATGAAGGTATTGCGAAGGAGTGTGCTCGTTTTGTGCTTCCCCTGGCAACTCCCACTCGTTTGTACATGACAGGATCAGTTCGTTCGTGGATCCATTACATTGAGTTGCGTTCTGCACATGGTACGCAGAAAGAACATATGGACATTGCAAATGAATGTAAGTGCATCTTTGCAGGTCAGTTCCCAATTGTTGCAGAAGCATTGGGTTGGACAAGTCATGAGGAAAGTTAATGCCAACTTATCAATTTAGGAATAAAGAAACTGGTGAGATTAGTGAAGTTCGTATGAGTTTCACTAATCTCGATAAATACAAAGAAGATAATCCCCATCTCGAACAATATCATGATTCATTCCCTGGTGTTGTTAGTAGTGCGGGTATTAAAAATCCAGTTCCTGACGGGTTTAGAGACGTACTGAAATCGATCAAAAAAGCAAACATCGGTTCAGACATTAACACTCATTAAATTTATGCCAAGAAGAAAGAAAGAAACTCAATTCGATTTTGTCAATAGTACTCCTAAGACTATGAGACGTAAAAAACCAATCAATTCTAATCACTTAAAAGAGATTGAACCTAAGACGGACACACAAACAAGTGTTTTTGATGCGTATGATGAAGGTAAAAATCTTTTTTTGTACGGACATGCTGGTACAGGCAAAACATTTATCGCAATGTACCTTGCACTAAGAGAAATTCTTTCTGGTACTTCTTCGTATGAAAAGTTATATCTTGTAAGATCTCTCGTACCCACAAGAGAGATTGGATTCCTTCCTGGAGATCATGATGACAAGTCTAACTTGTATCAGATTCCATATAAGAACATGGTTGAACACATGTTTAAGATGCCTGATGATCCATCGTATGATGCTCTCTATGATAATCTTAGACAACAAGAGACTATTTCTTTTTGGAGCACATCATTCCTTCGTGGAACTACTTTGAACAATGCAATCATCATTGTTGATGAATGTCAAAATTTAAATTTCCATGAACTTGATTCTATTATCACTCGCATCGGCACCAACTGCAAGATCATTTTTGCAGGAGATATCAAACAAACTGATCTTGTCAAATCCAATGAGAAGAATGGTATTCATGATTTCATGAGTATTCTTGAAGTTATGGAAGAGTTTTCTATGTTTGAGTTTGGTCTTGATGATATTGTAAGAAGTGGTCTTGTTCGTTCTTATCTAATCAGTAAATCTAAAGTACATCCTGATCTTTAATCTATGTTTAATCATGTAAATACCGGAGTACTCCTCGAAAACATTAGTGCAACTACTGCACCAAATGGCAAAAGGGTGTACTCCGTTGGTGATGCTGCATATCCATCAATCTCTACAATTTGTTCTTATCGAAAGCGAAAGTCTATTGCTGAATGGAGAAAGCGAGTTGGAAATGAAGAAGCAAATCGTATTTCTCACCAGGCAGCGTCTGCTGGAACCTCACTACATAGTATAGTGGAAGATTATCTCAACAATGAGTTAGATCTTTCTAAGTATAAAGATAAGTTTTTGGCATTGATGCTATTCAAGCAAGCGAAAGCAATGTATGATCGCATCAATAACATTCACTTTCAAGAGGCACCCCTGTATAGTCATGAGTTTGGTATTGCAGGAAGAGTAGATTGTATTGCAGAATTTGATGGAGTTTTATCTATTATTGATTTTAAAACTTCAGCAAAAGAGAAGAAGAAGGAATGGATTGAATCTTATTTTGTCCAGGAAACTGGATATGCAAAGATGTATGAGGAAAGATCTGGGTTAAAGATTCCTCAGATTGTAACTGCAATTACATGTAATACGGGACAGACTCAAGTTTTCAAAGAAAACCCTAACGACTACGTGCCTCTGCTAAAAGATTACATTGCAGAGTATACTGATGCCCACAAACAAACCGAAAACAATTAATGAGGTAATTGACGATAGTTTTATGGATAAGAATAAATTTTCAATGGCCATAGAAACTATGGTCATCGAAAGCAATAAATCTATCAATTATATTGATGCGATTTGTGACTTTTGTGAGTCTAAGGACATTGAAGTTGAGTCTATTGTAAAATTAATTGCACCTTCATTGAAGGAAAAGATTAAAGCAGAAGCAACTAAACTCAACTACATTAAGAAAACTACAAGGGGAGTACTACCTATTTGATATGAACTCTTTTGAAGTATATTCTACTTATGTTGCCCTCAAAACGCACTTCAGTAGAAAGACATATGATTATTTTAAGTACAAAGGTGCTGTAAAAGTTTCAATCGAAAAGTATAATACAAGATCGGATAAATACTTTTTTGAAAAACTTGCAAACAAATATAAAAAAGAAGAAGTTATAGAATACTTTGTATCAAACTTTCTCGTCAACTCTAATTTTCATATTATTCAAATGAATGATAAGAATTACTTAGAGTGGCAAAGAAAGATACAAAGTTTTTCTTATCTTTTCTCTACAGACGTTGATACTATTCTTGATAGATGCACTACTATCAATGAGTGTATGCAATGTAAAAATTACAATCACTCAGAGGTGTTAAAATTATTCCTGGGTGGTAGATTAATGATGGAAACTTTAATAATGTTAAATCGTCTCACTGGATTCATTGATCGGTATGATTCTATGTTAAGTGAAGACGTGATATGGAAACAACTTTCATTCACATTAAAGAAGTATGATCCCTTCATTCAAGGTAGTCCAGATCAAGTAAAGGAAATTATTTTAAAAAAGTTATGAGTTTATTTTCATCAGAAATTGTACAATCAGAAATGAAGCATATTGGAAAACTTTATGCAGAACTTCAAGATGTTTTGATGCGACCAAACTTCAAAGAAGAATCTACTGATGAAGAAAAGCGTGATGTTCTTACAAAAATGGAACGATTGATTGAACTTTCTGAAGTTCTTTACACCAGAGTTCAATTATCTGACGATCCTGAATGTGTAAGGCAGAAAGAAGAGTATAGAATACAAGCAAAGCAACTGGGACTACCTACTACGCCCTTCCCCTCTGAGATCTTCGCATATGCAAGAAATTCCATCCGAGAAATGATGAGAGATATGGGTCTTGACACCCAATGACCCCCATGCTATGCTGACCTCGTTGTCATGCAGGCAACAACAAAGAAACCACAACGATTTTATACGGAAAAACACAAATGTCTTTTGATGCACTTCAAGCACAAGGATCTCTCCTTGACAAACTGACCGCTTCTCTGGAAACCAAGAGCGGTTACATCGACGATAAACTCTGGAAACCTGCAATGGGTAAAGGAGACACTGGCAGTGCTGTTATTCGCTTCCTGCCTCCTTCTCACGGCAATGCCCTTCCTTGGGTCCAGCGTTGGCAACATGCCTTCAAGGTGCGTGAGCGTTGGTTTATCGAAGAATGCCCTACCACGATTGACAGGAAGTGTCCTGTCTGTGAAGCAAACAGTAACCTTTGGGCATCTGGCATCGAGAGCGACAAGGCACTTGCTTCTTCTCGCAAGCGTAAACTGAAGTATTACACTAATGTTTATGTCATCTCTGATCCTGCAAATCCATCGAATGAGGGTAAAGTTTTTGTTTACTCTTTCGGTCCTAAGATCTTTGAAAAGATCACTGATGCAATGAAACCCAAGTTTGCAGATATTGAAGCAATCGATCCGACTAACCTTTGGGAAGGTGCTAACTTCCATCTTCGCATTTCTAAGCGTGGTGTCTTCTGGAACTATGATGACTCTTCGTTTGGTCCCAAGGGAACTTTGGGTGACTTTAGCAAGGACCAACTGAGGGCAATTTACGAACAGCAGCATGACCTGTCGGAGTATGTGAACCCTGAGATCTTCAAGTCTTATGAAGATCTCTCCCGCAAGTTTGGTGAACTCAGTGGTCGTCCCCAAGCAGATGAAGAGGTTCGTTTTGAGGAGTCTTCTTTTAGTGCTCCTAACTTTAACTCACCTGACATCACTCATTCTGCTCCTGTTCCTCAAGATTTGAAAGATGAATTGAATACTCTTGCTTCTGCTCCTAAGGCAAGCACTGATACTCATGAGTATTTTGATGATCTTCTGAACGATCTTTGATTAAGTAAGGGGGGTCTTGAAAAAAGATCCCCTTTTTTTCTCCAAAACGAAAATCACTTTTTAGTTACAAAAAAGTCGGGAAAAAAATTCCGGCAAAAATTTGCCCAAAAGGGTCGATGGTAATTTTCCATGAAATTCACTCATTATGAACTACAAACCTTATTCACCAGAATGGCACCGTAAGAGGTATCTTAAGGAAGCCATCGATAAATACTTAGAAGACTACGTTGAAAATAACGTAATTATTGATGATATCCTGGACATCCTTAATGAACGTTCAGAAGTGGCATACCAAGAGTTCACACGAGTGAATGAATTGGAAAACCGGATAACCAAAGCAAAGGACTGAAATGCTTTCTACTCAATATCGCCTTAGATTAGAATTTATTTGCAAGAAGATTGCAAATAAAGAAGAAGTCAAACTTGAAGATATGATTTGGGCAGAGAAAATTGCCAAACGTTATACTACTGCTCGTGAGTGGTTGAACAAAGCACGTCGTCAGGCGTCACAGGACATCCAGGAGGGCAGTATGGACGATTTTATGAATAAGATGGGATTAGGCGATCCCGACCCATCTAATTATAAATCGGGATTCGGTTCAGCAGACGAAATTGTTGATTGGTTCAAGCAAGATAAACCTGATGATTGGAGACAACGTGACTGAGTACGATTACCAAGTAATTGATAAAGATGGCGAAGTACACAACTACATCTGGGATGACGAAGACGGAAAAATGGTAGAAGGAAAACGAGATCGTGTTCCTCCATATTGGAGAATTAATCGCATTGCAGAAGATTTGCAAGGCAAGGTAAACTATACTACTTTAGTAGATAGTAGAGGTAAAGTTACTAAGCGTATTATTATTGAATATGATCCTACTGAGTAGAGAATCTTAAATTACTCGAAACATATTGTGTGCTTGGGGTAAATTTAAGTTCTTCTTCAGCAATACGAACAAATTCAGAGAGAAGTTCTGGTTTTAATACCAGGATTTCTCTTTTTTTGTCGTTTAAGTCAGATTCATATTGATAGTTGGTCACTGCACCAATAGAAAGTGCCTTTGTTAAGGTAACTCCTTCTGGAGTAGTGAATCTAAAACTTTCTTGCACTTCATATCCACCTGGAAGTATTAATTCTCCTTCATAATATTGTGGCAGTGTTATCCAATGGTGAATTTCATTAGGATCAATATATTTTTGGTTTACATAATCATCAAGAACTTGACTCTTCATTGGCCAATCTTGATATAAATTTTTAATATTATTAATCAACATTATAGTCCAGTCAAATCCAGGATCACCATAGAATTTCTGTGAAACCGTATCTGGTCTTTCACTGTCATCTAAAATGTAGTCTTCAAGAATAGTAAGTGATGGAACAACGTCATCAATTACTTTAATTCTACTGAATATATTTTTGATGGCAATGTATGTACCATCATATATGTTTTTGTCATACTTTAAGTAAAGTATATCTGGAACTATATTGAAATATGCCATAATTGATCAGACTCCCTCTAATTCTGCTAAATCTTGTCTTGTAAGAGTGATTAGCTCTGTAAATGATAATGATAGTCTAACTGCCTGCACAAATCCACCTCTAAGCAGTGCAATATTATTTTCTGGAGTATAATCAACTTTTACATCAGTTAGGGCACATAAATCAGTTTTTGGTAAAAATTTTAAAAGTTTTTCTCCAAGATTGTTTTCGGTAATAAGTCCATTACGGTCTCTTATTTTAAATTTAGCATTTATTCCTGAAGGTTGAATTTGCCAAACTAAAGGATATCCTAAAAATAATCCCTTATTCTCACCGTTCTCTGTTTCGGTTGGGTGCATTCCTAATTTAAATGATCGTATAATCGCTTGAATCACTTGTTGTTCTTTTTGATTTCTTGCAACCATAATATATTCAAATGAAAAGTTTCTTGGATTCATTTTGTCAAATGTTTGTACCGTATTATCATTAAATGATATTCCAAGTGTTGCACCAAGTATACTATCAAGACTAAGATTTTCTAATTTAGGAACATTGGAAAGAAGACCACTTAAACTATTAAATAAAGAATTAGCACCAACTCCAACCCCAGCACCAGCAGCACCAGCAAAAGAAGTACCTGCCCCAAGAGCACCAAGTTGAACTTTTTGCCAATTTGCAGAATATTGATATTCTAATTTTGGAGGTAAGTATAGATTAATAGATTCTGTAGGTTGTGTTTTTGGAGTAACACTCTTATCAACTTTTTGTAACGTATCCGTTGCAAAGTCTTTTAGTCCCCCTAAAGCTTGTTTAATTAGACCTTGTTGCTGGTTCTGCGGATTATTCGTGTTTACTCCATTTTGAAGATCTATAGATGCTTGTCCGAGCGCCTTGCCCACTTCGTCTGCAGCAAACTTTTTTTGACTCGTTGCCGTTTTATACTCATATGAAGTAAATGTCAGAAAAGTTCCTGTTCTGTTGTTGTCTGTGAGTGGGTAACTATAAATTGTTGATGCCATTATCTACGGTTTCCGAGTTGTACTTTTTTGGCGCTTACGAAACGATTTTTGTTATCGTAAAATTGTTCTAAAGGTAGTGCAGCGTATTCAATAAGATCATCTTCAGAAACTTCAAAAAATAAATTATCTGCTTGTTCTATAATATATCTATGAAACAATTTATCGGGTAAATCTCCCATACTTCTATTTAGATACTTCTGGGCAATCGCAGTTCTTTTTTTAGGTGTAGTATAGTGAAAATTTGCTCCCATAAATCCATTGGGATAAATGTCAGTGATCAATACTAACGGATATTTATCCCAATGTTTTAAATTTGCCTTAAATTTTGGATTATATTTAAAGAGGTAAAAACTTCCAGGTAGAACATATTCTCTTGCGTTACTAAACAAGTAATCGAACGCAATTTCTCTCTGTTTTGAGGCAGTTTGTGCATCTTCCTCTTGTATTCTCTTGATGACACTCATACCTTTAACTCCTTTTCTGTTAGTATTTTAAACTCACAATTGTTGCGTTTACAGAATTGTATTGCTGCGGTCCATTTTGCTTCATTAATCGCATAAGTTTTTACTTCTGTTATGTATTTCTTAGTGTGACGCTTTTGTTTCTTTGGAGGTGCTGTTTGTTTTAGTGGTTTAATCTCAATGATATATTTTTGATATGTCCCATCTGGTAATTTAGTCTTCACGTAGAAGTCTGGAAAATATCGGTGCATTCTATTATCAACTGGTGAGATATAAGGAATAACAATCTCTTCACTACCCCATTCAATAACCTTACTGTCATGGTCACACATTTTCATGAATTTTAGTTCCCATAAGGAACGATAGACTATATTTTTCCAATCACCTTTGTATTTTTTGCGATTTATAGGTCTATACGTTCCACTATATGCCATGAAATAGTCGCTAAATATAAATAAGACACTTATAGATCTATTTAGATGAATATCGATAGTATAAGAAGGAATGTTGTTGGTGATTATGGACTATCCAGTTCGAACAAGTATCAAATTGGATTTTTATTGCCTGTAGTTGAAAATGGAAATGAATTGTTAAGTGATTATTTGAAGAGGACTGGTATTACTGATATTTCTCAGCAAGATCCATTTCAATACGAAAGAAATGCCCGAGTTCAGAGTGGAGGAGTTTTAAGTTATCTTGCAGATGAAGTTAATATTCCAGGTTATAGTATTGCTACTGGTGAATTTAAAGGATTTCGTCCAGGCATCAATGCACGGTATCCTCATACAAGAAATCCAAATGAATGTACTATAGCATTTTTACAAGACATGAAGCATACTCCGTTGAGATTTATAAGAAGTTGGAGTGATTATATTTTTGGATTTAACCAAACTGAGATTGGTGATTTTAAACAACCACTTCCACAAGACCAAGCCATATCCAGTGCTATACCTTACACCGACGCTCCTTATGCACTCATGAATTATTATGACGATTATGCATGTGACATTATTATTGATAAACTTGAACCTAATGTAAATACAGTTACGAAACTTAAGGCAGGATCAGATGGAACTGGTAGTTTTGGTACTCACAATGTTGTAACGAGAACTATTTTAAGAAAAGCATATCCATATTTGAGTAATGATTTTACCGTAAGCAATGCTCCTAACCAACCAGTTAGAGTTGGAGTTACTTTTTTCTATGAATACATGCAAACTCAATATCCTGCACAACAGAATATCAGAGAAGTTCCCCAATCATATAGAAGAAATAGTATTGGAACTTCTGATGATGAAAGAGTAGTTAAAAATGGTCCATCTTTACCATTGGCAGTAACAAGATCCAGTGATCCCGTAAGACGTTTCTTTAGTGGTCAGTCTTTAATTCGTTTCTGATCACAACCTAAATAATTCTATGAAATGGAGTCTAATTCATGTCTTTACCTATTACCTCAACACCAACGTACAACCTTACTGTACCTACAACTAAACAAAAAATTAAGTTTAGACCATATTATGTAAAAGAAGAGAAAGTTCTCTACGTGGCGTTGGAAAGTGGTGAACCCCAACAAATTGCCGATGCTCTTGCCAATATTGTAACTGAATGTGTTGTTACTCCGGGGTTTTCTCTGGATAATTTGTCTATTGCTGACATTGAATATATCTTTATTAATATTAGAGGAGAATCCGTTGATAATATAGTTCCTGTTACTGTATATGCTCCAGACGATGAAGAAACTGAAGTTTCTTTTAAGATAGATATCTCTAAGATTAAAGTTTCCTTCACGAAAGAGCACACCAATAAGATTCAATTGAGTGATAACCTTTGGGTTGAAATGAAGTATCCTAAATTGCAAGATTATGTTGATGTTGGATCTACCATTGAAGATACATTTAAGTTAATGTCTAAGTGTATTGTTAAATTATACGATGAAGAAAATATTTGGGATAGCAACACAACTACCGAAGAAGAATTTCTGGATTTTGTTGAGAGATTAACATCTGTTCAATTTAAAAAGATGAAACAATTCTTCGATACAATGCCAACAATGAAGCATGTTATTAAATTGAAGAATCCAAAAACTGGATTTGAATTTGACTATACTGTACAGGGAATTACTGATTTTTTCGTGTAGTCCTCCTACACAGTTCCCTTGAAAAATTCATGAAAGACTCTTTGGACCTTGTTTATTATCATAAGTGGAATTTTACTGAAATTGGAAACATGTTACCTTGGGAATTTGATATCTATATTATGTTATTGGAACAGCGTGTAAAAGAGGACAATACAAAAAGAGAACAAGCAAGACAAGCACAAGGTTTTTAACCAATGAGACCACCAAAGGAAATCTGGACTAATAATTATAACGAGTACATATTGGATTTGTATGATGCAAATCCTATGGTCCAGACACCTAATGGTACAACAAAAAAGGCACCAGAACCTAATAAGAATCCAAGAAAAACTGAAGCATCCCCAAAAGAATCTTCTGGGAACCTGACTACTATCGTAACAGAAAGTTTACGATTAAGAAATACTGCTGTTTTAAACGTAAAACTGGCAGAAAAGATATTTAAATGGGAAAAGGAAAGATTAGCAAAGATAAAACCATTTCCTGATCCTAAAGACGATGATGATGAGGGTGGCGAAATCATCATTGAGGACATTGATGAGGATGATTTTAAGTTTCCGAGGTTTAGATTTCCAAAACCACCAAAACCACCAA
>Ga0181593_10004950_pt1 | contig 12074 bp, 8 predicted proteins | sample 071ome_19_FD_133756 | JGI IMG/M metagenome (GOLD analysis project Ga0181593, IMG submission 133756) | Coastal salt marsh microbial communities from the Groves Creek Marsh, Skidaway Island, Georgia - 071413AT metaG (megahit assembly) | ecosystem: Environmental > Aquatic > Marine > Intertidal zone...
AGGTCGGTACCTGTCAGAGACAGCTGTTGTCCACGCACTTCCAACAGTACATTGGAAAGCACCGGCAGGGTCTGTCGTTTTTCAACAACACCCGCTACCAGTTGCAGGGGGCGTAACAAAGCTTCCCTAGAGATTACGAATTTCATGGTTCTCCACTCAGGTCCTAGGTTGTCAGTGAACGCAGCAGATTCTTGTAGTCTTCGAGGACGTCTGCGTTGGTCTGTTGCAATTCTTTTACTTTACGGCAGGCGTGCAACACCGTGGTGTGGTCACGCCCACCAAACGCTTCACCGATTTCCGGCAAGCTGTGATTGGTCAGTTCCTTGCTCAAAGCCATCGCGACCTGGCGCGGGCGAGCAATGGAACGGGTTCGACGCTTAGATGATAAATCAGAGATCTTGATTTTGTAATACTCAGCCACGGTACGCTGAATATTATCGATGCTTACCTGCCGCTCTTGCAGCGCCAGCAAATCCTTTAACGACTCCTTGATAAAAGGAAGGTCGATTTTGCTGCCGGTAAATTGAGCAGAAGCGATCACACGCTTCAATGCACCTTCAAGCTCACGAACGTTGGAACGGATACGCTGGGCAACAAAGAAAGCAGCGTCATCCGGCAGATCAATACCACTCTGTTCAGCCTTCTTCATAAGAATGGCAACCCGGGTCTCCAGCTCCGGCGGCTCAACGCCCACGGTCAGACCCCAGCCAAAGCGGCTCTTCAGACGTTCTTCCAGACCATTGATCTCTTTTGGGTAGCGGTCACAAGTCAGAATCATCTGCTGACCACCTTCCAACAAGGCATTGAAGGTATGGAAAAACTCTTCCTGAGAACGTTCCTTGCCCGCAAAAAACTGAATGTCATCGATCAACAAGGCATCCAGGCCACGGTAGAAACGCTTGAACTCGTTAATAGCGTTCAATTGCAGTGCTTTTACCATGTCCTGCACGAAGCGCTCGGAATGCACGTAGAGCACTTTGGCATTAGGGTTCTTGGCTTGCAGGAAGTTACCAACGGCATGCATCAAGTGCGTCTTACCGAGACCAACACCACCATATATAAATAGAGGGTTGTACGAACCACCGGCATTTTCAGCCACCTGATGAGCCGCTGCATGGGCCAGCTGATTCGATTTACCTTCAACAAAGGTTTTGAAGGTAAAGGAAGGATTCAGGAAAGAACGGTGTTTCAAGCCACCTTCTACCTGCACTTCACGACGGGAAGCCGGTTTTGCAGCCGGTGGCGGAGACATTTGCTCGACCGGCGGTTCCGGGCTGGTCAGCGTGAAAGCGTCCTGCATTGGCTCATCATCTTCAGCACGAGCTCGGGTTTCAGCAAAACTCGGCTGCTGTGAAGTTGGCGCTGCAGGTTGGGATGCCGGGGCAGCTTGCGGTTGCGGAGCACGGAACATCGGCTGTGACTCACCGACCGTCAGATCGACGTGAGTCAGCCGACCGCCGTTGAGTTCAGAAAGGATTTCCTGAATGCGTGTCAGGTACTTGTCCTTCACCCAGTCTTTAACAAACCGGTTAGGAGCACTCAGTACCATTCGCTGGTTTTGTTCCGACGCCAGTAAAGGCCGGATCCAGGTGTTGTACTGCTGGGTTGGCAATTCATGTTCCAGATACCGCAAACACTCTTCCCACAGAGCCGTCACATACACCTCTTTCTATACGCCAGTTAAACAGGGCGCTAGTCTATCCAATGACACCCACGTTATCCACAAGTTAAACAGAGATTTATTATAAACCCAGTGGTCATGCACACTTGCAGACTGCTATTCTGTGGAAAACAGGAGAACAACCTCAAATTTCATCCACAGAAAACCGTGTCGTGAAATGACCACCTCAACAAGCAGCAATTTCATCCACCCTTTCCGGTCAGCTTAATCCCATTATCCACACCTGAAGATGACAAGGTTATCCTTCTCTCAAACCCGCATGTCATTTGGCGCCAAATGACTTTTCCACAGAAAGGTGGCTGACTAAATTCAGTAACATCAATAATCCACTTCTCTCTTTCATCACCAGAATGTTTTACAAGATTGATTTTCTGTTCAGAACACGCCAAATCGGTCATCAAAATTGGTTATAAATCAGTCATTGCCTTTGAAGAGGCTTTCTCATACAATTGCCGCCCTTAAAAATTGACCCCAAACATCAACCGGGTATCCGACTATGAAACGTACATTTCAACCAAGCGTTCTGAAGCGCAAGCGTAGCCACGGTTTCCGTGCTCGTATGGCTACCAAAAATGGTCGTCAGGTTCTGGCACGTCGTCGTGCTAAAGGCCGTAAGAGCCTGTCTGCCTGAACGAGCTGACTACTCCCGAACAACAGGTTATCAATGACTGAATTTGGATTTGGCCGCGAAGCCAGACTTCTCAAACCGGCTGAGTTCAAACGCGTTTTTGATAACACCCAGTTGCGCGGGAGTACTCCCCACTTGCTTGTCCTCGCTTCTTCCAACGAAGTGCAAACACCACGACTGGGGTTTGTGTTGGCCAAGAAGCAAATCAGACATGCGGTTGACAGGAATCGTGTCAAACGTCTGATTCGCGAATCCTTTCGACATCACCAGCATGACCTTGAATCACGTGATTTCGTGATCCTGGCCAGAAGTGGTGTGACGAAGCTGGACAACCGTGAGTTACGTGAGATGATTGACGCCCTCTGGTTTCGACTGAAGCGACCCACTCATGGCAAGTCCGGCAACAAACACAAAAAGCGACGTTAAGCTTTCCGCCCAAGCGCTTTTGTGGCTGATTGGCTTTTATCGTTATGCCATCAGTCCCTTGTTGCCTTCCCGCTGTCGTTTTTATCCGACCTGTTCTGCCTATGCGGTAGAAGCTATCCAGAAGCATGGTGCTCTGAAAGGCAGTCAGCTGACCGCCAAACGGCTATGCAAATGTCATCCATGGGGTTCCCATGGCATTGACCTGGTACCTGATCCAACCCAACCATCTTCCAACTGTTGTCAACGGAAACCCTGAACATGGATATCCGCCGTACGGTTATTTATATCGGCTTGGCCATCTCAAGCTATTTTCTTTTTATCAACTGGAACAAGGATTACGGTCAGCACACCAGTGTTGATACGCCCATTGTTGCAGAGTCTGCTGCCAGCCTGGATGCGCCGGTAGCTTCCGCCCAACTGGATGCAGAACAGCCCCAAGTGACCGATCCCACGGCACCTGTGGTAACCGAAGAAGTACCAAGCGGTGAGCTGATCAAAGTCAGCACCGACGTTCTGCAGGTCACCATCAACCCTAATGGTGGTGAAATCACTGAGGTGTTGTTGCCTGCCTTCCCGGTATCCATCGACCAGCCTGACGTACCTTTCGTACTGATGGAAAACAACACCCGTCGTACTTACGTGGCCCAAAGCGGTCTGATTGGTCGTGACGGTGTTGATACCAAGGGTGCTGCCCTGTATAGCGCTGAGGCTACCGAGTACAGCCTCGAAGACGGTCAGGACAAGCTGGAAGTGGTGTTGACCACTCGTACCGACAAGGCCGTTATCGAAAAGGTGTTCACCTTTGAACGCGGTAACTATCTGCTCGACGTGCAATATCGCATTCACAACCAGTCTGCCAATGACTGGCGCGGTGTGTTTTACGCCCAGCTGAAGCGTGATGGCTCTGGTGATCCATCCCAAAGCGGTGGCATGGGCATGCAGTCCTACCTCGGTGCTGCCCTGACTACCAGTGAAAACCGTTACGAGAAAGTGACCTTCGATGACCTTGAAGACGAAAACTACAAGGCGGTTGAAGAGGGTGGCTGGGCTGCCATGCTGCAGCACTACTTCCTGTCTGCCTGGGTACCTGCGGAAGATCAGCAGCACACCTACACAGGCCGCTTTGTTCGCGGTAACTACATCTTTGGTTTCTACGATCAGCCACTGAACGTCGAAGCAGGTGAAACCGGTGTTACTGGTGCCAAGCTGTATGTTGGTCCAAAAGATCAGGATCGCCTCGAAGAGATTGCTGAAAACCTTAACCTGACCGTCGATTACGGCTGGTTGTGGTTCATTGCCCAGCCACTGTTCCACGTACTGACTTTCTTCCACTCACTGATTGGCAACTGGGGTGTCGCTATCATCCTGTTGACCATCTGTGTTAAGGCGTTGTTCTTCTACCCTTCTGCAATGAGCTATCGCTCAATGGCCAACATGCGTAAGGTTGCGCCAGAGATGCAGGCGCTGAAAGAGAAGTACGCTGATAACCGCGAGAAGCTGGGTCAGGAAATGATGAAGCTGTACCGCGACAAGAAGATCAACCCGCTGGGCGGCTGTCTGCCTATTCTGATTCAGATGCCGGTGTTTATCTCCCTGTACTGGGTACTGATGGAATCTGTTGAACTGCGTCAGGCACCGTTTGCACTGTGGATTCGTGACATGTCCGTGATGGACCCGTACTTCATCCTGCCACTGATCATGGGTGCCTCCATGTTCATCCAGATGAAGCTGAACCCGACTCCGCCAGATCCAATGCAGGCGCGTGTAATGCAATTCATGCCGATTGTGTTCACCATTTTCTTCCTGTGGTTCCCGGCTGGTCTGGTGCTGTACTGGGTAGTGAACAACGTTCTGTCGATTGCCCAGCAGTACTACATCACCCGTCAGATCGAACGCGAAGCCTGATTGGTATCGTATTGACTGACCTGAAAACGGGAGCTTCGGCTCCCGTTTTTCGTCACAGCAAACGGGTTTGCCCCGATTTGATTGCAGCAGCGTAAGTGAGGATTGCCATGTTTGAGGCCATTCACCAGGACACCATCGTCGCCATTGCTACCGCTACCGGTCGGGGTGGTGTCGGCATCATTCGTCTCTCAGGGCCGCAGGCGCGTGAAATTGGCCAGACCATTACACAGATTGAGGCCAAGCCGAGATATGCCCATTACGGGCCATTCACGAGCTCTGAGGACGTTGTTCTGGATGAAGGGATCGCCTTGTTCTTTCCAGGGCCTAATTCTTTCACTGGCGAAGACGTGTTCGAGCTGCAAGGCCACGGTGGTCCGGTGGTGCTGGACTTGCTGCTTAACGATTGCGTCAGCCGTGGTGCCCGACTAGCACGCCCGGGCGAATTTTCCGAGCGGGCGTTTCTGAACGACAAGATGGATCTGACCCAGGCCGAAGCCATTGCCGATCTGATCGACTCGGCTTCCGAGCAAGCGGCTCGTTGCGCCCTGCGCTCGCTGCAAGGTGAGTTTTCTGCCCGGGTACAAACCCTGCTTGATGCACTGGTACAACTGCGAATCTATGTTGAAGCGGCGATTGATTTCCCGGAAGAGGAAATCGACTTCCTGTCTGATGGCAAGGTCGAGGCTATGCTGCGTGATGCCCGCTCGGCACTGGCCGATGTGATTCAGGCAGCGAATCAGGGAACGATTTTACGCGAAGGCATGAACGTGGTGATTGCCGGGCGCCCCAACGCTGGTAAGTCCTCACTTTTGAATGCACTGGCGGGTCAGGAACGAGCAATTGTGACCGACATTGCGGGTACCACGCGGGACGTTTTGCGCGAGCATATCCATATTGACGGTATGCCGTTGCACATCATTGATACCGCCGGTTTGCGCGACGCTCCGGACGAAGTCGAACGCATTGGTATCCAGCGTGCATGGGATGAAATCCGCCAGTCTGACCGGGTGTTGCTGATGATCGACAGCACCAGTAACGAGACGGATCCGCAGCGATTGCTACACGCTTTGTACGATGAAAGTGGCCTTAAACAGGAAACCGAAGCTTTGCTCAGCAGTGGTCGTATTACTGTGGTGCGCAACAAGGCCGACGTTTCCGGTGAAAGCGTTGGTTTTGGTGAACAGGACGGCTTCCCTACCCTGACGCTGTCTGCTCGCTCTCAGCAGGGTGTACAGCTATTGCGTGAGCATCTGAAAGACGTAATGGGATATGACAGTGCTTCCGAAGGTGGCTTTCTCGCCCGCCGTCGCCACGTGGATGCGCTTAATCGGGCTGCTGAAGCACTCGACAACGGCATGCATCAGTTGCTGGGTATGGGCGCTGGTGAATTGCTGGCGGAAGATCTGCGTGCGGCCCAGAAAGCCTTGGGTGAGATTACTGGAGAGTTTAGCGCTGACGATTTGCTGGGCGAGATTTTTGGCTCATTCTGTATCGGTAAGTAAGTCCCTGCTTATCTGTAACTACCGATTTTCAGGCACAAAAAAGGCTCCATAAGGGAGCCTTTTTCAATTCCGGATCAGCTCAGTTACCTGACCTCACAAAACACAGTTCTTCCTCGCGATCATGATCGGCAGGAATAGTTGATGGAACAGTGGCTTTATCAGTGATTTGTTGGTCGGTTTCCATGTTGGCTGAATCTCGGAGTCTGGTTGATTTGATGGCGAAAATTTTACCCAAACTCTGGTTAGCGTATCGTTCTGAAGTTCATTGGAAATCAGGACGATTTCCTGATTTCCGACGCTTTTGTAGCATTCTCACCGCCTGTGACAATGCCTCAAAAGTCCATGTGATTTGACTCACAGACTAAGGATGAAATCCTGCACTGCAGCCAGGTTAACGGCGTCATTTCTAAGCCGATCAGCAACCAAGGCACCCTGCAAGGAAGACACAATCAGACGTGCCAGCGCCTCGCGACCCAAAGACATGTATCGAACGCTTGCCAGAGATTCCAGCACCCACTCGTAGAGCGCTTCGTAGAACTCCTCGGCGGCGTTAACACTGTCGTCAGTCAGTTCAAATGAGCCAGCGGAGTACGCACTGGCCATACATTGGCGATCCTGGGTGAAGTATTCGGTGAAGACGTCACATAACACCTGTAAGCGTTGCTTGCCGCTAACGTCTTCCGAGCGTTCGTCCAGTAACTGGAAGAAGTCACGGTGGTAATCCTTGATTAACTCAAGCACCAGCGCATCACGGCTTTTGAAGTGGTAGTGCACGGAACTGCTCTTGATCCCCGCCGCCTTGCCCATTTCCCGAAAACTGGCAGCCGCCAGGTTTTTGGTACAGACCTGATCGGTGGCAATGGCTTTCAGGTGCTCTCTGGTATCACTCATGGCCTTTCTCCCTGTGCAGAATTTGAACAAAATTCTATCGGTTGTTAGGACTTATGAGAACGTCTAACAGGCCGCATTGTTCAAAATATTTCCAATACCCGACTAAAGTCCGAAAACAGATCACGTTTATCAGTGGGTTGGTGAAGCCTGCAATCCTCACAGGATTGACTAGTGTTAGAGAGAGACTCCGGGAATGATCAATGATGAAAACACTTGTTTGGCCGCTGACAGCAATGCTGTTGATGACTGGCTGTATATCTGTTGATAGCAACGACTCTGTCACCAATGAACTGGGTGAGACAGTATCCACAGAAACACTGACACTGAATGGTCTGTGGGATGGCCAGTTTGATCAGGATGGCGATCTCCGCGTATTGATGTATCAGGGCACTGTCTTCGCAATTGATGACAGTCAGGGTTACTACGGCAGTATTGAACTGGAGAATAGCACCCAAATTGCAACCCTGAGCCTCACGGCCTGGGCTATTTCGGCCTCTGATGATACCGCTGGTCACTATCTGGCTGATGGCACCAGTCTGACTTACGACCTGGAAGGGCTGGTATACACCACTTCAAGTACCGATGACACTCTGGTCGGCGACTACGAGAACGACAGCAGTGCTGGCAGCTTCTATCTGACTGATGACGGCACATGGAGTAACAACTCGAGTACGTCACTGGTGGCCGGTGAATGGACAGCGGGCGACTACTCCCTCTATGTAACCTCACTTGGCTCCAACGCCAGTATACGTGCCATCAGTTCTGCCACCGGAGGCTGTACCTTCGATGGTTACCTCACTCCGACCGATTCGGATTACAACCTCTACACAGTACTTATTACAGAGCGCAAGAATTGCACTGACTACAACGCTGTAAACGTCGCAGGTTATGCCACCATCACAACGGATGGGGAGCTGGAGTTCTTCATTCATGACACTGGCTTGATCTACTACATGATATTTACTGCCGCAACCTCAGACACTACGACTGAATAGTGCTTTTCCAGCCGGCCGACTCTGATCGGCCGACATTGCCCCTGCCTTCCTCCTCCCCCTGTTTTGCCGCCCTCTCTTGTTGATTACGACCGAAAAGACAGCTGGCTGGTCTGTAGATAACCCTGTTGAAAAATGTGGTAATCCCTCGTTTCAAATATGTATTTTTTGGTGATATCTGCCTTGGATAACTATTTTCGAGTGTTTGAATTGTTTTCTTTATCAGGTTTTATCTACATGGCAGGTTGTTGTTTTTAAAGGGAATTTTCGTTTTATTCATAGGCTGTTGAAAACCTTATACCTTGTGTCTTGGTTGTGGAGAATGGTTGTGGAAAAATCTTCTGTCTAAAAAATAGCCAAGGAGCTATCTGGGTTGTCAGCAAGTTGCTATAATCCGCACCCTTTTACTCAGATATGTATGGCGAGGTTGTAGTGGAGTATCCCGTTCGATATGACGTGATTGTGGTTGGCGGTGGTCATGCCGGTACCGAGGCGGCGTTGGCTGCTGCTCGGGCAGGCAGCAAGACGCTGTTGCTGACGCATAACACCGACACGGTCGGCGTCATGTCCTGCAACCCGGCGATCGGCGGTATTGGCAAGAGCCACCTTGTAAAAGAAATTGATGCATTGGGTGGTGCCATGGCTCGTGCCACCGACCTTGGTGGTATTCAGTTCCGCACACTCAATAGCCGTAAAGGTCCGGCGGTGAGAGCCACCCGCGCCCAGGCCGACCGTCAGCTGTACCGTGCAGCCATTCGTAATATCGTTGAGAACCAGCCAAACCTCGAAATATTCCAGGCCGGTTGCGACGACCTGATTCTGGATGGCGACGGTATTGGTGCCACTGTATGTGGTGTGGTGACTGACAGCCGTGTGCGTATCCACTCCCAAACCGTGGTGCTGACTGCCGGTACTTTCCTTGGTGGCAAGATTCACATCGGTATGGAAAAGCAGGCTGGCGGTCGTGCCGGTGACATTCCATCGATTGCGTTGGCCCAGCGTCTGCGTGAAATGCCGTTTGACGTAGGTCGTCTGAAAACCGGTACGCCAGCCCGTATCGACCGTCGCAGCGTTAACTTTTCTGTACTGCAGGAACAGTGGGGAGATACCCCGCTGCCAGTGATGTCGTTCCTGGGTTCGGTTGACCAGCATCCTCAGCAGGTGTGCTGTTACATCACCCACACCAATGAGAAGACCCACGACATCATTCGCAACAACCTCCACCGTTCGGCCATGTATGCGGGCGAGATTGACGGTGTCGGTCCACGTTACTGTCCTTCTATCGAAGATAAGGTGACCCGCTTCGCCGACAAGGATAGCCATCAGGTGTTTGTCGAGCCGGAAGGCCTTAACAGCAATGAACTGTATCCGAACGGCATTTCCACCAGTCTGCCGTTTGATGTGCAAATCGATTACATCCAGTCGATGCTGGGTTTCGAGAACGCTCACATTACTCGTCCGGGCTACGCCATTGAGTACGATTACTTCAACCCGCAGCAGTTGAAACACTCACTGGAAACCCGTTGTATCAACAACCTGTTCTTCGCCGGTCAGATCAACGGCACCACGGGTTATGAGGAAGCTGGTGCCCAGGGCTTGTTGGCCGGTACCAACGCTGCGCTGCGGGCGATGGAAAAAGACCTCTGGGTACCGCGTCGTGATCAGTCCTACATTGGCGTATTGGTTGATGACCTGATCACCATGGGCACCAAGGAACCGTACCGCATGTTCACCAGTCGGGCGGAATACCGTCTGGTGCTGCGTGAAGACAACGCCGACCTGCGCCTGACCGAAATCGGTCGTGAGCTGGGCATTGTTGATGACGTGCGTTGGGCAGCCTTCTGTGAGAAGCGTGAAGCCATCGAACTGGAATCCCAGCGTCTGAAAAGCACCTGGGTGCAGCCCAAAACCGCCGAAGCGGAAGCGCTGGAAGCCATGGGTGAAGTGCCAATCACCCGCGAGTACAACCTGCACGACTTGCTCAAGCGTCCGGGCCTGAACTACGAGCAGGTAGCCAACCTGAAGGGTGCGCCGGAATCTGCTGACGAGCGCGTTGCCGAGCAGGTTGAGATTCAGGCCAAGTACGACGGCTACATTGCCCGTCAGCTTGAAGAGATCGAGCAGCTGCGTCGTTACGAAAACACCCTGCTGCCGGAAGATCTGGACTTCGGAGCCATTGGTGGCCTGTCCAACGAAGTGAAACAGAAGCTGCAGGACTTGCGCCCGGAAACCCTCGGTGTGGCGTCCCGTATTCAGGGCATTACTCCGGCGGCGATCAGCCAGATTCTGATTCACCTGAAGAAGCGTAATCTTTCAATCCGTAAGGAAGCCTGATCAGGCTTGCTCTGGAGGCTGGCATGGCAGTATCACACTGACTGCCAGCCCTCCGAGCGCACTCTTCGATAACTGTAGCTTGCCGTGATAGCTGTCAGCGATGTCCCGGCAAATAGCCAGCCCCAAACCACTGCCTTCTATATCTGAGCTTTCATCCAGCCGTTGGCCGCGCTGCAGCAGTTTGTGGCGTAGCTCGGCTTCAATGCCAGCGCCGTTGTCGTCGACTTCAATGTGCCATTGCTGTTGTTTATTGGTGATTTTAAGGTACACCTTGCCCTTACCATATTTGCAGGCGTTATCGAGCAGGTTGCCGATTAATTCCAGCAGGTCATCACGATCCTGTGGCATGACGCCATCAGCAGGATATTGGCTGTCGAGACTGGTATCCGGGTAAATACGCTGCAGCACCTGAATCAGTGCCGGCAATTCTTCGTTGAGATTGAAATGCCGCCCTGGTGACGATACGCCTGCAATACGAGCGCGTTTCAGTTCCCGTTCGACAAGCTGTTGCAGGTTGGTAAGTGCTTGCGTTTGTTCCCGTTGAATATCAACAGGCAGATTGCGCGACAGCAGCTGCAGCTGTTGAATCGGCCGTTTCATATCGTGGGCGAGATTGCCAAGGGCGTTGCGCGAGCGGCTGACCCGTTTTTCGAGTTGCTGCAGCAGCCGGTGAATTTCGCTGATCAACGGCCGAACTTCCGCCGGTGCAGCGTGGGTGGTTGGCAACGCTTCGCCAAACCGTAACTGACGAATTTGTTCCCTGATGGGATTCAGGCGAGCAAAACTGCACTGCAATATGCGCCACTGCCATAGCATCAGGATGAGCAAGGTTACGGCGACAAATAACAGCGCCTGATAGCGTAACTTGTGCACCGAGTGCTGGATGTCGCTGATGTCTTCCGCCAGCCAGACGGTGATGGGCTGTTCATCAATCACAATACCAACGGCGTACCACTGCCAGCTCTGGTCATCCGGAACGCCGGTATTACTGTGGTCTGACTGCAGCAGGCCGCTACGTTGCTTACCCTGATCAATGTTCTCGATGTTGATTAGACTATCCCACAAAGAGCGGCTACTGAGGGTCTGATTGCCTGCCTTGATAATAAAGTAGTGGCCGGACAGTACGCGCTGATAAACGGTTGCCTGGCGCTCTGGCGGGATTTGCCACTGGCCGTCTTTTTGTTCCAGGGCGGCGATCAGGTTGTCTGCATCATGTTCAAGCCGACCGTTGACGAAATCGCTGGTGAGATGGCGAATACTGATGTCGAGTAACACCAGACCGATACCAAACGCCAGCACCAGTGCAAACAACAAGCGCCGGGCCAGTTGGCCTCGCAGCGAGCCGGATTCCAGGTTCATTGTTCTGGCGCCTGCAGGCGGTAGCCCTGGCCACGGCGGGTTTCGATAAAGGCTTTGCCAAAGTGCTGCCGCAGTTTGTTGATGTAGACCTCGATGACGTTGCTGTCGCGCAGCTGGTCCTCTTCGTACATGCGTTCGCTAAGGCTGGTTTTCGAGTGCACTTGTGTGGGCTCTTGCATCAAGGCCCGCAGCAGGCGGAATTCGATGGCGGTCAGCTCGATGCGGCTGCCGTCGCTGGTGATTGCTGCCTGACTGTCTATGTCCAGGGTGACACTATTCCAGCAAAGCTGGTTCACTGCCTGCCCAGCCCCTCGACGGCTGATTGCTTGCAGGCGGGCCAATAATTCTTCCGGATG
>Ga0181593_10004952_pt1 | contig 12074 bp, 8 predicted proteins | sample 071ome_19_FD_133756 | JGI IMG/M metagenome (GOLD analysis project Ga0181593, IMG submission 133756) | Coastal salt marsh microbial communities from the Groves Creek Marsh, Skidaway Island, Georgia - 071413AT metaG (megahit assembly) | ecosystem: Environmental > Aquatic > Marine > Intertidal zone...
AAGCAATACGCAATGCACACGATCGGGGCCCAGGGCGTCGACAGCGACCACCGCGGAAAGCGCCGAGTCGATCCCGCCGGACATTCCGAGGAGAACACCGGGAAACCCGTTCTTATTGACGTAGTCGCGGAGCCCCAGAACCATCGCGTGATAGACGTTGGCGAGACGATCATCGGGCCGATGCATCGGGCCTTCGTCGAACCGCCACGCATCGCTGTGCCGTACCAGGTTGACGTGCGTTGTGGCCTCTTCCCACGGCGACATCAGCACCGCCCCGGTCCCATCCCCATTTAGGGCAAACGAACGACCATCGAAGACCAATTCGTCCTGGCCCCCGACTTGATTGACATAGACCAGCGGCAGGCCGGTTTCCCGTACACGGTCCCTGGCAAGCCCGTCCCGCTCCTCCCACTTGTCGAGTTCGAAGGGCGATCCGTTCAAAACCACGAGAACCTCGGCCCCGGTTTCGGCAAGGCATTGCGCGACATCGGGTTTCCACATGTCCTCGCAGATCAAGACACCGAGGCGAATACCTTTGAATTGAATCGGGCCGGGCAAGTCACCGGCATCGAAGACGCGTTTTTCATCAAAGACGCCGTAGTTGGGTAGGTCCGATTTGTAGCGCGCCGCGGTTACCGCACCCTCTGAGAGCAACAGTGCAGCGTTATACACCCTCTCGCCATCCTGCCAGGGCGCCCCGAGGAGAATGGCGGGGCCGTTTGCCGTCGTTGCCGCAAGATCCGAAACCGCCTGTTTGACGCCGTCCAGAAAAGACTGCCGTCGTACCAAGTCTTCGGGCGGATAGCCGCACAGGAAGAGTTCGCTTGTGACAATGAGATTTGCGCCAGACTCCCCCGCTGCGTTAGCCACGTCGCGCAGCTTGGCGACGTTCCCAGGTAGATCACCGACGGTGGGATTAAGTTGGGCGAGGCAAATATTGAGTTGATCAGTCATTTCTGGGAGACCCATAGCGCGAGCGCGCCCGGAGCATGACCTATAGTGTAGTCCTCCCGAGGGGACAACGGCGGAGATGAGATGAGTTCCCAGACCGACACGAATATCCAAGTCCTCCTTGCCCGGCGACCCAAAGGGGCGCCCACGGAGGCCGATTTCAGGATCGTTGAAACGCCGGTGCCCGAGCCCGCGGCCGGTACCGTTTTGGTGCAGAACCTCTATCTTTCCCTCGATCCCTACATGCGCGGCCGGATGAACGACACAAAGTCCTACATTCCGCCGGTCGAAATCGATGCGGTCATGGGCGGGGGCACTGTGGGGCGGGTCATTCGATCCGATGTACCGGAAATGCCGGATGGCACGATTGTCGAGGGCCTTCTGGGTTGGCAATCGTTTGCCACCGTCAAACCAAAGCACCTACGAATCGTCGATCCTGCGCTGGCGCCGATTTCCACTGCGCTTGGTGTTTTGGGCATGCCGGGCCTAACAGCCTATTTCGGTTTGTTCGACCTCGGAAAACCCCAGAAGGGCGACACCGTGGTGGTTTCGGCGGCATCCGGCGCGGTGGGATCATTGGTCGGACAACTTGCCAAGCGCGAAGGGTGCAGAACGGTCGGCGTTGTCGGGGCCGACGAAAAAGCCCGCTACATCGTCGAGACGCTCGGTTACGACGCGGCGATCAACTATCGAACCAATGAAGACCTGAGCGCGGCGGTGCGTGAGGCTGCACCAAGCGGGGTGAACGTCTATTTCGACAACGTCGGCGGGCCGGTCACCGACGCCGTTTTCGATAATCTCGCGCTGCGCGCACGCATCGTTCTGTGCGGCCAAATCTCGCTGTACAACGCGTCGAAACAGGAGATGGGGCCGCGCAACCTGACGAAGATTCTCATGACTCGGAGTCGGATCGAAGGCTTCATCGTCTTCGACTACCTCGAACGCTATCCGGAGGGCCTAAAGAACCTTTCTACGTGGCTGGCAAGCGGCGAGATCACCTATAAAGAGGATATCGTCGAGGGGTTGCGGAATGCCCCTGCAGCGTTCATCGGCCTTCTCGAGGGGAAGAATTTCGGCAAACGCCTGATCAAGATTAGCGACGAGTGAGTTGATGGCCCTACCTAATCGCAACCGCAAAGTCGTTCTGGCTCGCCGCCCCAAGGGCATGCCGGTTGAAGAAGATTTTCGGTTAGTCGACGACCCGGTGCCCGAACCGGGGCCCGGCGAACTATTGGTGCGCGCCCATTATTTATCAGCCGATCCATTTCAACGTATGCGCCTGGACGCGGGATCGGGCTACGGCAAGACGCTCGACATTGGCGACGTCATCAAAGGTCGTATGGTGGGTGAAGTCGTTCAATCGAACCACCCGGACTATAGGGCCGGAGATTATGTGGAAGGGATGCTCGGCTGGCAGACCTATGCCGTCTCGGACGGCAGTACCGAGCGCGCCGAGTACGCGCCGGGAATCACCAAGGTAGACCCCGACATCGCGCCGATCTCCACCTCGCTCGGGATCCTCGGGTTCCCCGGGGTGACGGCTTACTTCGCGCTGCTCGAGGTGTGCGACCCGCAACCGGGCGAAACGGTTGTCGTCACAGGCGCCGGTGGGGCTGTTGGGTCGCTGGCAGGCCAACTGGCAAAGATCAGGGGATGCCGGGTCATAGGGATTGCGGGTCGCGATGAAAAGCTGGACCACGTGACGGGCGAGTTAGGTTTCGACGGCGGCATCAATTACCGCACCACCGACGACCTTCTGGGCGACCTACGACGTCATTGTCCCGACCGCATCAACGTGCACTTCGACAACGTCGGCGGCGATATCGCCCATGCCATCCTGCACCATCTGGCGCGTGATGCTCGGATCGTACTGGTCGGGAACATCAGCCAGAACAATTTGCCGGAGGCACAGTATAGGCCTGATGACACGGGCCTTTTGATGACCGCTCGCGCGATGACCAAAGGGTTCATCGTCTACGATTATGAAGACCGTGCCGATGAGGCACGCAAGGCGATCGCCGGATGGCTCGCGGAGGGTAAAATCCACTACCGCGAGACGATTGCGGAGGGGATCGACCGGGCGCCGGGGGCCTTCATCTCGATGCTGCAGGGCGGCAACACCGGCAAGCAACTGATCCGGCTCGACGATATCTAGTCGGCTTGGCGGAGCAAGAATTCGCGGCCTACTTTGACCGACGGCTTTCCATCATATTCGATTACGTCCGCGGTCGCATAGGTCTCATCCCAACGTTCCGGAAGGAACGAACCCGTGCCGATGACGTCGATCGGCGCATTCACGCTGGCCATGACTTTGCATTTGGCCGGTCCGAACCCGGAACTGGCGACGATACCGACTTTTTCGAAACCGGCCTCGTCCAAGGCCTCACGGACGCGGTAAATCGCAGCAGCCGTGACGCCGGTCCCGACCAGCCATCTAAGCTCGGGTTCGGAGCGATATTGCCGTGTACTCTTGGGCACGTGACGCTCGAGGACGGCATAGGATGCCTGAGGATCAAGGCCCTCGACGAACCGCCCTCCGTGGGTATCCAACCGCACGGAAAGGCGACCGGTGGCCGCTAAATCGGGAAACCGGCGACAGACGGCGACGGCATCGGAAACCTCTTGGCCGAAATAGTCGACCAAGATCGTCATCGGGTCGTCGGGGAAAGTCTCGTGAAACATCTCGGCGGCGCGCACCGTCGACCCGGCATACCCGATAAGGGCATGAGGCATCGTCCCTCTTCCACCGGCATTCCCGAAATAGTGCGCGGTGGCATCCGTGGCGTTGCCGACAAACCCGACAGCGCCGACTTCCGCCTTCGCAGCATTGGATCCGACGCTGGCCGCATAGGCCATCATCTCAGCCATTTCCGCACCCGCACAATGGCGCGCATCCATCGCCAAAAAGGCAACCTTCGGCAGGTCGCGACACATCGAATACGCGTTGTAGGCTGCAACGCAAGCCGGTCCAAGTTGCTGCAAATACAGCGTTTCGAGTTCGACGAGTTCGGCGAGCGCGCCAGTTATGTAAAGAAGCGGGTCGCCCGCACCGACCCAGTCACCCTCTTTGTAGCGCTGTTCGATTTTGAACTGGACACCACGCCGTTCGGCCACAGCCTCCAACGCCTCAACCATTAGGCGCGGCGTAAACAAGACCGGGCGACGCATGAAAACGGCATAGGTGACGCGCTTGTCACCGAACCGACGCACGACCTGTTTTGTTCGATTGAAATAGTGGTCGGTATGACGCTCGATCGACGCGTCTGACTGGACCACGGTTACAGACATCGGCTGAACCCCCGAGACATTAAGCCGCCGCTCGACCAGGCGCAGCGGCTTTGCGGTTCTTCAGCATATCCGCGACGAGAAACGCCAGCTCCAACGCCTGTGACGCATTGAGGCGTGGGTCGCAGTGGGTGTGATAGCGATCAGATAGGTCTTCTTCGCTAATCTCCTGTGCCCCACCCAAGCATTCGGTCACATCCCCGCCGGTCATTTCGAAATGAACGCCACCAGCATAGGTGCCCTCCGCCTCGTGAATGGCAAAGAAGTCCGTCACCTCGGAGAGAATCCGGTCGAAGCGGCGAGTCTTGTACCCAGTTGAGGACTTGATGGTGTTGCCGTGCATGGGATCGCAAGACCAAACGACCTGACGGCCTTCGGCAGTGATTTTGCGCAGCAAGCGCGGCAGGTGTTCGGCGATTGAATCTGCGCCCATGCGGCTGATGATCGTGAGACGTCCCGGTTCGTTTTCCGGGTTGAGGCGATCCATCAGGCGCAAGGCATCGTCGACCTCCAGCGACGGACCGGCCTTGAAACCAAGCGGGTTGGCTACGCCACGCAGAAATTCGACGTGTGCGCCATCAAGCTGCCGAGTACGGTCACCGATCCACAAGAAGTGCGCCGAAGTGTCGTACCAAAGCCCGGATGTCGAATCGACGCGGGTCAATGCCTGCTCGTATCCGAGCAACAGCGCTTCATGAGAGGTAAAGAAATCAGTTTCTCTCAGGACCGGCACCGTATCGGCGTTTAGGCCGCAAGCCTGCATAAAGTCGAGCGCCTCCGATATACGGTTCGCCAGCGCGCGGTAGCGTTCGCCTTGCGGGCTATGCTCGACGAACCCGAGGTTCCATCCATGAACGCGGTCCAATGCCGAATACCCACCGTGGGAAAACGCACGAATCAGATTGAGCGTACTTGCAGATTGGGCGTAGGCCTGCAGCCACCGGGCCGGGTCGGGTATGCGGGCCGCTTCGGAAAAATCAATGCCGTTGACGATATCTCCGCGATAGCTCGGCAGTTCGATCCCATCTTTAACCTCGACGGGTTCGCTGCGCGGCTTGGCAAACTGACCGGCAATCCGTCCTACCTTCACGACCGGCAACGATCCTGCAAAGGTGAGCACCACCGCCATTTGCAGCAGCACCCGAAACGCATCGCGAATGTTGTCTGGGTGGAACTCGGCGAAACTCTCCGCGCAGTCGCCGCCTTGAAGAAGGAAGGCGGTACCGGCCGCCACATCGGCAAGGGACGCCTTGAGGCTCCGCGCCTCGCCGGCAAAAACTAGCGGGGGGTAGCCTTGCAAGGTTTTCTCGACTTGGCGCAGCGCCTCTTCGTCCCGGTATTCGGGCTGCTGTTTGATCGGCGCGGCGCGCCAGGAATCTATCGACCAATCCTGTGCCATATGTATTAGGTCCTCGGGGGCCCAACTGATCCAGTCTGGGGCTTATACGCCCCAAACGGCATGGCGACCAAACGATCCCCTACTCGGCTGCTTCGGCCTCGGGGTCCACATATCGCTCCCGCATCGTGACAAATTCTTCGGCGGCAGTAGGGTGAATCCCTACAGTTGCGTCGAAATCGGCCTTGGTGGCCCCCATTTTGACCGCTACCGCAAGTCCCTGGACGATCTCCGCCGCTTCCGGGCCCACCATATGGACGCCAAGGACTTTGTCGGACGCTGCATCCACGACGATCTTCATCATCGTTTTTTCGTCTCGACCGGAAAGCGTGTGGATCAGCGGTCGGAAGGTCGACTTGTAGATATCGACAGCCCCTACTTTTTCGCGCGCTTCCTGCTCGGTGAGACCCACGGTGCCGACACTCGGCTGGCTGAACACGGCAGACGCAACATTTTCGTGGTCCATCACACGTTCCCGCCCGCCAAAGACCGTATCGGCGAAACACAAACCTTCGTTCAGTGCGACCGGTGTTAGGTTGATCCGATCGGTCACATCGCCAACTGCGTATATGTTGTCGACATTAGTTTGGGAATACTTGTCGACGACGATGGCGCCGTTCTTTTTCATTTCAATCCCGAGCGCCTCTAGATTGAGGCCTGCCGTCTTGGGCGCGCGACCGGTCGCATACAGAATACAATCGGCTTCGAGAATGGCCCCGTCTTCACACGTGGCAATGAGGCCTGCGCCGGTTTTCTCAATGTGCTGGATATTGGATTCGACCCGTATGTCGACACCTTTCTTGCGCATTTCCTGCGCAAGCGTCGCACGAACGTCTCTGTCGAATCCGCGAAGGATTTGCTCGCCGCGGTAGATTTGCGTGACCTCAGAACCTAGGCCGTTGAGAATGCCGGCAAATTCAACCGCGATGAACCCACCGCCAACAACGATCACACGACGGGGTTGCTCCTCGAGTTCGAAAAACTCGTTTGAGGTAATGGCATGTTCGATGCCACCGATCTTTGGCATGAACGGCCAACCGCCGGTCGCGATGAGGATTTTGTCCGCCGTGACCTGACGGCCGTCAACGTCGATGGTATGCGCGTCCACCAAGGTGCCGCGTCCATCGATGAGAGACACGCCAGCGCCATCCAGCAGGCGATGGTAGATTTGATTGAGCCGGTCGATCTCTTTGTCTTTGGCGGCTTTAAACTTGGGCCAGCTAAAGCTGCGCGGCCCAAGGTGCCAGCCGTAGTCTGCGGCATCTTCAAAATGCTCGGCGAAGTGCGATGCGTAGACCATAAATTTCTTCGGAATGCAGCCGCGGATGACGCAGGTGCCCCCCACCCGGCTATCTTCGCAAATGCCAACCCGTGCGCCATGGTTGGCAGCGACGCGGGACGCCCGGACGCCACCGGAACCGGCGCCGATCACGAAGAGATCGAACTCAAACTCAGACATATTTCTCTTCCTTACTAGCGGTCGATACCGCCGACACACAGGTACTTGATCTCGAGATAGTCTTCGATCCCGTACTTCGATCCCTCGCGGCCGAGCCCGGATTCCTTAATCCCGCCGAACGGCGCCACTTCGGTCGATATCAACCCGGTGTTAATGCCGACAATGCCGTATTCCAGCCCCTCCGAAATGCGCCAAATCCGGCCGATATCCCGGCTATAGAAATACGAAGCCAAACCAAACTCCGTATCGTTCGCCATAGCCAGCGCTTCATCATCCGTTTCGAAACGGTAGAGCGGCGCGAGAGGCCCAAAGGTCTCCTCCTTGGACACCAACATGGCAGGGTTAACATCCGCCAGAACCGTCGGTTCGTAGAACGTCCCGCCGAGAGCGTGGCGCGCGCCCCCCATGACCAACCGCGCGCCTTTACCCAAGGCATCGGCCACGTGTTCCTCGACCTTTTCTACAGCGGCCATGTCGATGAGGGGGCCCTGTTCGGTTTCTCCCTCCAAGCCGTTACCGACACGCAGTTTGGCGACAGCCTGACCGAGTTTTTCCGCGAAGGCGTCGTAGACACCGTCCTGAACAAGAAGCCGGTTGGCACACACACAAGTTTGCCCCGTGTTGCGGTATTTCGATGCGATCGCGCCTTCAACCGCGGCATCGAGATCGGCGTCATCAAACACAATAAACGGCGCGTTGCCGCCCAACTCGAGGGAAAGCTTTTTCATTGTGCCAGCGCTCTGCGCCATGAGTTTTTTGCCGATCTGGGTCGATCCGGTGAACGACAACTTGCGCACCGTCGGGTTGCTCGTCATTTCGCCGCCGATTTCCGCCGCCGACCCTGTAAGAACGCTCAGCACACCGGCGGGAATACCCGCCCGCTCGCCCAGTTCTGCAAGCGCCAACGCGGAAAACGGCGTTTGCGATGCGGGTTTGATGACCATCGGGCAGCCGGCGGCCAAAGCTGCACCCGCCTTACGGGTGATCATCGCGGCGGGAAAGTTCCACGGCGTGATCGCCGCGGTGACGCCGATCGGCTCTTTCAGAACCATGATGCGCTTATCAGCGGCATGACTCGGAATGGTATCGCCGTAGACCCGTTTTGCTTCTTCACCGAACCACTCGATAAAAGAGGCGGCATAGGCCACCTCGCCCTTTGCCTCGGCCAGGGGCTTGCCCTGTTCGGCCGTCATCAGAACACCAAGATCATCCTGGTTCTCCATCATCAACTCGAACCAGCGACGCAATATGCCTGCGCGCTCCTTGCCGGTTTTTGCACGCCATTCCGGGTAGGCCGCCGCCGCCGCATCGATCGCGCGTCGGGTTTCCGCCGCGCCCATCTTGGGGACCGTCCCTAGAGTTTCGTCGGTCGCGGGATTGTTGACGGCGATCGTGTCGCCCCCATCGGCATCCGACCATTGGCCGGCGACATAGGCTTGTTGGCGAAACAGTTTGGTGTCGGCGAGTTTCACGCGAAATATCCCTCTGATGAGTGGGTGTGGTTTGCGCGGAACTATATCAGGCTTAGACCGTCGTGCAGCCCCGCCTTGGCCGGCGTCAGGTCGTCACTCGACGGTTACAGACTTCGCCAAATTCCGCGGCTGATCGACATCCGTGCCCTTGTGAACGGCAACATGGTAGGCCAGGAGTTGAACCGGGATGGCATAGAGAATGGGTGCCACGAAGGGGTCTACATCGGGCATCACGACGGTTTCCCAAGGTTCTTCACCCGCTTTCGTGCGACCTGCCTCGTCCGTGATAAGAACGACGCGTCCACCGCGTGCCGCGACCTCTTTGAGGTTGGACATCGTTTTGTCAAAAAGATCGTCACTGGGTGCGATCACAACGACCGGTACGTTTTCGTCGATCAACGCGATCGGTCCGTGTTTGAGCTCTCCAGCGGCGAAGCCTTCGGCATGGATGTAGGAAATCTCTTTCAGCTTGAGGGCCCCCTCAAGCGCGATCGGGTAGGACAAGCCGCGGCCGATGTAGAGGATGCTCCGAGCCGCCACCATCGATTCGGCCAGCGTCTTAATCGCGGCATCATGATTCAAGACATCCACTGCGCGGGCGGGCACCTCTGCGATCGCATGGGACAGACGCGCCTCATCGGCGCTGGAGATCGTGGCTTTAGCGCGAGCCAAAGAAATCGCGAACGCCGCCAACGCAACCAACTGGCAGGTAAACGCTTTTGTCGAAGCGACCCCGATTTCCGGTCCCGCATTGGTCATGAGTACGGCATGGCTTTCGCGCGCCATCGTGCTTTCGGGCACGTTCACCAGGGACACCGTATGTTTGGCTTGGGCTCGCGCGAAACGTAGCGCCGCCAATGTATCGGCCGGCTCTCCGGATTGAGAGATAAACAGGGCAAGGCCACCTTTTGGCATGGGCGCACCGCGATAGCGGAACTCGGACGCAATGTCGATTTCGACCGAGACCTTTGCATACCGCTCAATCCAGAACTTGCCGACCAACGCCGCAAGGTATGAGGTGCCGCACGCGATGATCGTCACTTTGGGGACGGTGTCCAAGGATATGCCCAGATCGGGAAGCTGAATCGTTCGATCCGAAGGATTGAAATACCCGTTCAGCGTCTCACCGATCACCGTCGGTTGTTCATGGATCTCTTTCTCCATGAAGTGCCTATAGTTTCCCTTGCCGACCAGGGCACCGGACGCGGCGCTGGATCTTATCGCGCGTTCGACAATTTGGTCGTCGGCATCATGAAAAACGGCCCCTTTGCGGCTTAGCTCGACCCAATCGCCGTCTTCGAGATACGAAATACGATTGGTTTCTGAGGCCAGGGCGATCGCATCGGAACCGAGGAACATCTCACCTGCTCCCCAGCCGACGGCCAAGGGACTGCCGCGCCGCGCGCCGATCATCAGATCGTGCTCGCCGGCAAAAACAATCGCCAGAGAAAATGCCCCCTCAAGACGTTTCAGGGATCGGGAGACCGCCGTCTGTGGGCTATCACCCTCATCGAGGTAGGAAGAGATCAGATGGACGATCGCCTCGGAGTCTGTCTCGCTCTCGAAGTTGCGGCCCGCACTGACCAGCTCCTCACGGAGTTCACTGAAATTCTCGATAATCCCGTTGTGCACCGCCGCAACCCGTGCCGTAGCATGCGGGTGCGCATTGATCTCGTTCGGCACGCCGTGGGTCGCCCAGCGAGTGTGGCCAATTCCAATATCACCTGGCAGAGACGACCTCTCGAGGAGCGACGCCAGTTCACCGATTTTCCCTTTCGCTCGGCGACGCTCCAGCGACCCGTTGACGACGGTGGCAATGCCAGCCGAGTCATAGCCCCGGTACTCGAGGCGCCGAAGGCCTTCAAGGACACGTCCTGCGATATCGCCGCTTCCGACGACTCCAACAATGCCGCACATTACGTTTTGCTCTCCGCCCGCGATCGTTTTTTTGTCGACCAACCGTCGTGGGTTGCTTCGATACTTCGGGTGTCCGTGACCCGCAATGCGTCAGCGGCGACGTCCTCTCGAACCACCGTGCCTGCACCTACTGTCGCCCCGCGCCCTATTTTGACCGGCGCGACAAGAACGGCATTCGATCCGATCGACGCGTCGGGCCCAATTTCGGTCTTCGATTTGCGAAAACCGTCGTAGTTGGCCGTGATCGTTCCCGCGCCTATGTTGGCGTTCTCCCCCACGGTGGCATCACCGATATACGTCAGGTGATTCACTTTGGCCCCGGGAGAGATTTCGGATTTCTTTACCTCGACGAAGTTGCCGATTTTCGCGCGCGCCCCGATGTCGGTGCCCGGACGCAACCGTGCATAAGGACCGACCATCGCCCCGGGATGCACGTGACATCCCTCAAGGTGACTGAACGCCTTGATCGTGACGTGGTCAGCTATCTTTACGCCAGGGCCGAAGACGACATTGGGCTCGATGACGACATCGGCACCGACCTCAGTGTCGAAGCAAAACCAAACCGAACCCGGATCGGTCATTGTCGCCCCGCCGTCAAGGACCCGTTGCCGCGCTTGTTGTTGAAAGGCGGCTTCGGCGCGCGCGAGGTCGCTTCGCGTGTCGATCCCAATCAGTTCGCTCGGGTCGCCTTCGACGACGGCACAAGTTGTTCCCTCCTGGCACGCAAGTTCCACGATGTCCGTAAGGTAGTATTCGCCTTTGGCATTGTCGTTGCTCAACCGACTCAAAAGAGCCGATAGCATCGATGCATCAGCGGCGATAACGCCTGAGTTACAGAGATCGATGGCACGCGTTGCTTCATCGGCATCCCAGAATTCAACGATCTTCCGTAAACGGCCGGTCGGTTCGATAACCAGCCGGCCATATTGCGCCGGATCCTCCGGCCGAAAGCCCAAGACGACGATCGCTGGCGCGTCCGCACTCGAACGGGCTTCGATTAGGCGCCGCAGCGTCTCCGTCGAAACGAGCGGGTCGGCACCAAACAAGACGAGTACCGTCCCCTCAAATCCTTCAAGCGCAGGCATCGCGCATTGCGCGGCGTGACCCGTCCCTTGAGCGGGGTCCTGGATCGCCACTTGGCCGTCGACCAATTTTCGGGTTTCTTCGGCCATATCGGGGCTAACAACCACCACGACGCGCTCGATCCCTGCCCGAGCCACCGTCGAAAGAAGATGACTCAGCATCGGGCGCCCGCCGATCGGGTGCATCACTTTTGGCAACGAAGAACGCATCCTCGTTCCCTTGCCGGCGGCAAGAACAATGGCGGCGACTGACTGGGAGTCCATCTAATTTTGGCTCATGGCGTTGGGCGGCAGGACGATGCCACACGCCCTTATCTTGTACCAAGTAACGAAATCTTACCGGATTTTGCAACACGCGCGGCTCATGACCCGACGTGCCTTGACTTGACCCGCCGGCAAACCTATTACGACCGCGGCGGGCGCGTAGCTCAGCGGTAGAGCATTACGTTCACATCGTAGGGGTCGCTGGTTCGATCCCAGCCGCGCCCACCATTTCTTTTCACAGGATTCCT
>Ga0181593_10004954_pt1 | contig 12073 bp, 10 predicted proteins | sample 071ome_19_FD_133756 | JGI IMG/M metagenome (GOLD analysis project Ga0181593, IMG submission 133756) | Coastal salt marsh microbial communities from the Groves Creek Marsh, Skidaway Island, Georgia - 071413AT metaG (megahit assembly) | ecosystem: Environmental > Aquatic > Marine > Intertidal...
CCGGTGCTGCGCGAAAAATTCGCCGGCCGGCCGGAATTTGTCGAAAACTTTTTCCGCTTCATTGCCGAGGAGATGCGCAGCTACATGGCAGATCTCGGGGTGCGGACGCTGGATGAGCTGATCGGGCGGGTTGACCTGCTCGACATCGAGCCCGCGCTGGACCACTGGAAGGCCCAGGGGCTGGATCTGTCACAGGTGCTGTACCAAGCGCCATCAGAGCCGGACACGGAGGTGCGCTGCGTCCGCGAGCAGGACCACGGCCTGGAGCGCTCCCTGGATCGAACAACCATTGTCCCGCTGTGCGCCGGCGCGCTGGAAAGAGGGGAGTCCGTCGACGCCATCCTGCCTATCCGCAACATCAACCGTACGGTAGGGACGATTCTTGGCTATGAGATCACACGGCGCTTCGGTGGCGAAGGTTTACCCGAGGATACGATCAAACTGCACTTCAACGGCTCGGCGGGCCAGAGTTTCGGGGCTTTCGTGCCCCACGGGGTGTCGATGACGCTTGAGGGTGATGCGAACGACTACGTCGGAAAAGGTCTCTCCGGGGGCAAGATAGTGGTCTTCCCGCCTCGTCACGCGTCGTTCATTCCAGAGGAGAATATCCTCGTCGGGAATGTCGCGCTGTACGGGGCGACCGGAGGAGAAGCGTATTTCCGAGGAATCGCGGGTGAGCGGTTCGCTGTGCGCAACAGTGGAGCCCGTACAGTCGTGGAAGGCTGCGGCGACCATGGATGCGAGTACATGACGGGCGGTCAGGTCGTGATTATCGGCGCGACGGGGCGCAACTTCGCTGCCGGCATGTCCGGAGGCGAAGCTTACATTTACGACCCGGAAGGAAATTTCGGCGCGCTCTGCAACCGGGAAATGGTCGACCTTGACAGGCCAGCAGACGCAGACGAGAGCGCTGTGCTTGAGTTACTGCAAAATCACGTCCGTTACACCCACAGCACAGTTGCGCAGCGCATAGTCGATGACTGGGACCAGAACAGAACCCGCTTCGTTAAAGTGATGCCGAAAGATTACAAACGAGTCCTTGCTGCGCGCGAAAAGGCTCGCGAATCCGGTGTCTCGGAAGACGAAGCGGTCATGGAGGCCGCCCATGGCTAAAGTTACGGGCTTTCTTGAGTGGCCCCGCATTAAACAACCGTATCGCCCGGTCGAAGAGCGTTTACACGACTGGCGGCAGGTCATGGCGCCTTACCCCCCTGCCGACCTTGGCGAGCAGGCCGCGCGTTGTATGGACTGCGGAATCCCCTTCTGTCACCAGGGTTGCCCTCTGGGTAACCTCATTCCTGAATGGAACGATCTGGTTTATCGAGGGCGCTGGCAGGAGGCTATTGAGCGACTCCATGCAACCAACAACTTTCCTGAATTCACCGGCTCACTGTGTCCGGCACCCTGCGAAGGATCCTGCGTGCTGGGTATTAACGACGATGCAGTGACTATCAAAGCCGTAGAGCTGTCGATCATCGACCACGCTTTTGAGCAGAACTGGGTTACGCCGGAGCCACCTGCGGTGGAAACCGGGAAAAAAGTTGCTGTCGTGGGATCCGGCCCAGCGGGTCTGGCTGCAGCGCAGCAGCTGCGTAGAGCGGGCCATCAAGTAACCGTATTTGAGCGTGACGACCGTCCCGGCGGGCTGCTTAGATACGGAATCCCTGAATTCAAGATGGAAAAGCGGGTTCTTGACCGGCGCCTCGATCAGCTCCGTGCAGAAGGGGTTGAGTTCAAAGTCAACGCGCATGTCGGCGTCGATGTCTCGGCGGGGACACTTCTCGCAGAGCACGATGCACTGTTGCTCGCGGGCGGCTCCACAGTCTCTCGAGACCTCACCGTGCCCGGTCGAGATCTCGATGGCATCCACCTCGCGATGGAGTTCCTGCCCCTGCAGAATCGGCGCTGTGAGGGTGATGTCATTGACGAGAACACGTTCATTTCGGCTTGCGACAAAGACGTGGTCATCATCGGCGGTGGTGATACCGGGGCCGATTGTCTCGGAACATCCCATCGTCACGGCGCCCGTTCGGTAACGAGCCTTGAGATTCTCCCGCAGCCGCCAGCTTTACGTGCCCAGGACAACCCCTGGCCTGAGTGGCCGCGGATCTACCGTGTTGCCTCTGCCCACGAGGAAGGCGGCAGTCGCGTGTATTCCGTATCGACCAGGCGGTTTATCGGTGACGCGTCAGGTAGGGTTAAAGCGCTGGAGCTGGTGGACGTGGAGATGAAGCTTCAGGACGGCCGACCCCAGTTCGTCGAAATTCCGGATAGCGTTCGGCAGATCCCCTGCGACCTGGCACTGCTCGCGCTGGGGTTCACCGGACCTGAGCCTGAAGGGGTAGTGAAGGAGCTCGGACTCGAGCTTACCGACCGTGGCAACGTAGCTCGAGATGAGCAGTGGAAGACTTCCCGCGAAAAAGTATTTGTCGCCGGTGATATGCAGCATGGACAGTCGCTTATCGTCTGGGCAATTGCCGAAGGTCGGGCAGCGGCGCGGGCGGTCGACAACTTCCTCATGGGTGGGTCTGACCTACCATCACCGCTGTAGCTCGAGCGGGATCTACCTCCGAGGCGGCGACAGTTGATCAACGACCGCTTTCTGCGCGCATTACGACGAGAACAGGTCGATCGCACGCCCGTCTGGATCATGCGTCAGGCCGGGCGCTACCTCCCTGAGTATCGACAGACCAGGACCCGCGCCGGCGATTTCCTGAACCTCTGCAAAACCCCGGAGCTGGCCTGCGAGGTTACCCTTCAGCCGTTGGCGCGTTTTGAACTGGACGCCGCAATTGTCTTTTCGGACATTCTGACTATCCCAGATGCGATGGGACTCGGCCTTTCTTTGAACGAGGGCATAGGGCCCCGTTTTGAGCGGCCGGTGTCGACCGTGGCGGAGATCGAGAAGCTGCACGTACCCGATCCCGAAAGCGAGCTCGGCTACGTTCTGGACACGGTTCGAATGGTGAAACGCGAGCTTGCGGATCGCATCCCGCTAATCGGTTTTGCCGGCAGTCCCTGGACGCTGGCCACCTATATGATTGAAGGTGGAAGCAGTCGTGATTTTGCGCTGACCAAAGCCCTGCTATACGCCGACCCTTCGGCGATGCACGCTCTGCTCGAGAAGCTGGCAACCGCCGTCGGGGGTTATTTGAACGCGCAGATCGCATCTGGAGCCGATGCGGTCATGGTTTTCGATACCTGGGGGGGTATTTTGCCGCACGCAGACTACCAGTCGTTTTCGCTTCGTTACATCACACATGTACTGCGGCAGCTCGTTGCGGGTACACCAACCATTGTTTTTACCAAGGGAGGTGGTCTCTGGTTGGAGGCTATCCGCGATAGCGGCTGTTCGGCTATCGGTCTCGACTGGACGGTCGATCCTGCGCAGGCGCGATCGCGCGTTGGAAATGATGTTGCCCTTCAGGGCAATCTCGACCCGGCGGTGCTGCTGACACGCCCGGATGTCGTCGCGCAGCAGGTCCGCCACGTCCTGGATAGTTTCGGGCCCGCCCCCGGCCATATCTTTAATCTGGGCCACGGCATTACGCCTGCCGTACCCATAGAAAATGTCTCCTGCCTGGTTGAAACCGTGCACGCGTACAGTAGAGCGCAAAGGCGCGCGCAGGCGTCCGAGCACTGAGCAGGCTGATCCCCTCACCCTGCGGAAGGCGCCATGCGTAGCACTTTCCTCGCGCTGTTTGCCAAAGGGCTGTGCATGGGCGCTGCCGATGTGGTCCCCGGAGTCTCCGGTGGGACGATGGCGCTGATCCTCGGGATCTATGGCCGCTTTATCGACGCTATCAAATCATTTGACCTGATCTGGCTGCGGGCGGTTCTGGTGCTGGATGTCAGCACCGCGATGCGCCGCCCGCGTTTTGAGTTCGTCCTGCCTGTGCTGGCCGGGATCGTCTCTGCGGTGCTGTTTTTCACCCGCGTGGTTCCGATCCCTGAGTTGCTGACTCTGCATCCTGCGCTGGTTTACGGACTCTTTTTCGGTCTCATCTGCGGCTCTTTATTTACTCTGACGACCGATCTCGGGGGCGTCGGCGCCCGAGATATTCCCGCGCTGTTTGCAGGCATCTTACTGGGGTTGCTCGTGGTAACCGCGGTGCCGACCCAGACCCCCGAAGCCTGGTGGTTCATCGTCCTCGCTGGAAGTCTCGCGGTCAGCGCCATGATGTTGCCAGGGATCTCCGGCTCTTTTGTCCTGCTCATGCTGGGTAAATACGCGTATGTCCTCGACGCCGTGGGTCACTTCCGCTTTCATGTTCTGCTGCCTTTTATCCTTGGCCTGCTCAGCGGATTGGTATTGTTCAGCAGAGCGCTCGCCTGGGTGCTGCACCGCTACGAGCGCGGCACCATGGTGGCGATGACCGGTATTCTGGCCGCCTCGTTGTGGGTTGTGTGGCCTTTTCAGAATCGCGGCTACGAGCTGGTACGGGGCAAGTCCCGGCTGGTCAGCTCACAGCCCGTGCTACCCGACTGGAATACCGCCACCGGGCATTCGATAGCGCTGGCGGTCCTCGGCGCTGTGGTCGTCGTTACGCTCCACCATGTCGCCCACCGCGTCTCCAGTGCGCGAGGGATACAGCCAAAACGCTGAACAGGCCCAGAATCACAATAGGCCCGTCGCCGAAACGTACGAATGGGGTGGCGCCCTGCCTTGGCCCGAATTCTCCAATGAGCACTGTACGGGCGAACTGAGGCGCCTGGGCCTGAATCTGGCCACGCTCATCTATGACGGCAGAAATCCCGGAGTTGGTGCCGCGCAGCAGGTAACGCCCGGTTTCCAACGCGCGCGCACGCGCTATCTGCAGGTGTTGGTGCGGCGCAATGGTGTCTCCAAACCATGCGTCATTGCTGACGTTAACCAGAAACGCCGCGTCCGGTAGCGCACGTGCAATTTCTCTGGCGAAAGCAGCTTCATAGCAGATAGATATCCCTACCTTGTAACCGGCAGCTGTGAGCGGTGCTTGGAAAGCGGGCCCTGCGCTGAAGTCCGACATGGGTATCGACAGCAGGCGAGCAAGACCTTGCCACCAGCTCTTGAGGGGAAAGTACTCACCAAAGGGGACGAGATGATGCTTGTGATATTGCTCGGCTTGAGCATTCAGCGCGATCACGCTGTTGTAATAGGCGCTGGAATAAGGGTCTCCCGTAGGAATGCCGGACAGCACATCCACATCGTCGAACGTAGCAAGCAGCTGGTTCATGACTTGTGGAATCTCCTGCGGAAACGCAGGAATAGCGGTTTCTGGCCAGATAATTAGATCGGAATTCCGATAGGGCAGGCTGAGATCGCGGTAGAGCGCGATCGACGCCACTTTTTCTTCCGGACGCCATTTCAAAGCCTGCGGAACAGCGCCCTGAATCAGAGCGACCTGCAGTCTCGGCCCCAGAGGCTGAGAGAATTCGACTGCGCTGAGCGCGTGCCCGCCCATCCACAGCCCTACCATGAGCATCAGGCTGCTGCAGACTGAGAGCGCTCCCTGCTGAACGACGCTCCAGGCAAGCGCTGCAGACAGTGTCATGACGATGAAGGAGACGCCATGTATTCCTATTACAGGGATATATCCGGCAAAGGTCGTATCAAGTTGGCTGTATCCCAGAAGGAGCCAGGGGAAACCGGTGAACAACCAGCCGCGCAGAATTTCCAACCCGACCCACAGAGCAGGGGCGAGGGCGAGGGCAGCGCCAAAGCCGATCCGTTTGGCGACCTTGTGGTGCAGCAGTGCAAAGACGCAGGGGTATAGCGCCATTGCCGCGACGAACAGGGCGGTAACGCTTATCGAAAAAGCATAGTGCGGCACGCCGAACTGGTGCACGCTGACTTGGATCCACCAGACGCCATGTCCGAACATCCCGAGCCCGAAAAACCAACCCGTGATGGCTGCCTGTTTCGCAGAGCAATGTCGCAGCCAGAGCAACAGCGCTGTAGGCGCAAGGATGGCCAATGGCCAGACAGACAGCGGCGCGAATGCGAAAGGCAGCACCACCCCGCTGAAAAGAGCGACCAGGCTGCGTCTTCGGGTGCCACGCCGACAGGGGCCGACCTCGTCGGAGGCTACCGCACACGGCCGGCTCATGGCGCCTGATCGGGGTGAACGGTTCTGCGAATTACCCGCAGCAATCTGATCCGTCTGCGGTCTGCCGGCAGCACTTTGAAGTTGAATCCCTGGAATTCGAGCTCTTCCCCGCGCCTTGGCAGGTGTCCGAGGGTGTGTATGACCAGCCCACCTACAGTTTCGTAGCTGTCTGAGCTCAGGTCGACGCTGAAAAACTCATTGAATTCATCAAGAGTAGCCCGTGCTTTGACCGTGTAGCGCTCGTCCCTGTGGCGCTTGATGTTGTCCTCTTCGGCGAAGTCGTGCTCGTCATCGATGTCGCCGACGATCTGCTCGATGACGTCCTCAATGGTTACCAGACCGGAAATCCCGCCGTATTCATCGACTACCAAGGCCAGGTGATTACGCCGCTCGCGGAATTCGCGCAGCAGGATGTTGAGGCGTTTGCTTTCGGGTACAAAAACTACCGGTCTGATCGAGTCCTCGATATCAAATGTCGCCTGCGCATCAAGAGCGAGGGGCAGCAGATCTTTAGCGAGCAGAATCCCGAGCGCGTGTTCTCTTTCTTCATCGAATACTGGAAACCGGGAATGTCCGGACTCTATGACGTCCGCGAGGAAATCCTTGGGCGAACTGTCCTCGTCGATAAAAACGATCTCGGAGCGCGGCACCATGATGTCCCGCACCTTCATTTCCGACACCAGCAGAGCGCCTTCCATCATCGCGACGGTGTCCGGATCGATGACGTGCTGCGCTTCTGCGTCGTGCAGTCGTTCAACCAGCTGCTCGCGTCCATCCGGCCGGTACCGCAGTCTGAACAGAAGGCGCTCCAGCCACGCTCTCATGAGAAGAATTTTCCTGATGACGTCCGGGGCTTGATCGCGTTCATTGGGCGTAAGGGTCCGGAAAACCGAGGCCGGCAAGCAGCTTGCGCTCGAGCTCTTCCATGCGAGCGGCATCGTCCGTTTCTATGTGGTCATAGCCCAGCAGATGCAGCGCGCCATGAACGACAAGGTGCGCCCAGTGCGCCTCAACGGATTTCCCCTGCTCAGCTGCTTCCTCGGTGACGCGAGGACCGCACACGACGATATCGCCGAGAAATTCCGGGAAAATTTCTTCCAACCCTGTAGAGGGAAACGCGAGAACGTTGGTTGGTCTGGCAATGCTGCGGAATTCATGGTTGAGAGCGCACGATTCGTTGCTCCCAACGACCCGCAGCGTCAGGCTGCTGGGCAAAGGGCGCTCGTCCAGTGCTGCCTGAAGGTAGCGTTCAAGCGTTAGACGGTCCGGTATTTGCGCGCAACTGTCTGCGATCTGCAGATCCAGCTGCAGCCGCGCCTCGGCAGGGGGCGGTTCAGTTTGCGTCGACATCTCTGTCCGTCGACGTGAACTCGTGTTCAGCGTACGCGTCCAGGATTGCTGCGACCAGTTTGTGTCGGACGACGTCACGGGACTGAAAGTGCGTAAAGCTGATGCCTGCCACGCCGCTCAGAACCTCGCTGACATGCTTGAGCCCGGACGTCTTGCCGCGCGGAAGATCAATCTGCGTAACGTCTCCGGTCACTACGGCGCGTGAACCGAAGCCAATCCGGGTGAGGAACATTTTCATTTGTTCGATAGTGGTGTTTTGCGCTTCATCCAGAATGATGAACGATTCGTTCAGTGTGCGTCCGCGCATGAAAGCAAGTGGCGCCACCTCGATCACGCTGCGTTCAATGAGTTTGGCAACGCGTTCGAATCCGAGCATTTCGTAGAGCGCGTCGTACAACGGGCGCAGGTACGGATCAATCTTCTGCGCCATGTCGCCGGGTAGGAACCCAAGACGCTCCCCGGCCTCTACGGCGGGTCGTACCAAACAGACGCGCCTCACGGTGTCGGACTCGAGGGCCGCAACGGCGCTCGCTACAGCGAGGTAGGTTTTCCCGGTTCCCGCGGGTCCGATCCCGAAACTGATGTCATTAGTTCGAATGGCGGCGAGATAGCGCTTCTGGTTTACGCCTCTGGCCCGGACCAGCCCGCGCCGCGTGCGGATACTGTCGTCCTCCGGTCCCTCGCGCGGTTCACTCGAAGTATCGTTCGCGAGCTCCAGATGAACATCGTTAGCACACAGTATTTTGGACGCCGTCATTTCATAAAGCTGCCTGATGGCGCTCTCGGTGGCGCGTACTGCGTGGTCAGCGCCGCTGAGGTTGAACGTATTGCCGCGATTGCCAATGTCGACGCCGGTCCTGCGTTCGAGCATGCGCAGGTGCTCGTCGAACTGACCGCATAGGTTGGCGAGACGTTCGTTGTCCGCCGGTTCCAGAACGATTAAACGGTCGGTTCTCATGCAGTCGTCGGGATGGGCCCGACCAGCTCTCCTCGCAGCGAATTCGGAAGGGCCGCAGTAATCCGGACTTCGGCCAGCTGCCCGACGAGCTCGGGGGCTCCTGCGAAATTAACGGTGCGATTGTTTTCCGTGCGCCCGGAAAGCTCTCCCGGATCCTTTCGGGCATTCCCGGTGATGAGGATGATCTGCTGTGAGCCGACCATGGACTGACTCCTGCGCTCTGCCAGTTCAATGATGCGCCGCTGAAGGATCGCCAGCCGGTGTTTCTTTTCATGCAGCGAGACATCGTCAGGGAGATCTGCCGCCGGAGTCCCTGGCCGAGGGCTGTAAATGAAACTGAACGAAGTATCGAACTCGATGTCATCAATCAGCGCCATTGTGTCCATGAAGTCTTTGTTGGTCTCGCCGGGAAAACCAACAATGAAGTCAGAGGATATGGCTATTTCAGGGCGCACCTGTCGAAGTTTCTCAATGATTGCCCGGTATTCCCCAGAGCTGTAGCCGCGCTTCATAAGTTGCAGAATGCGATCCGAACCGCTCTGCACCGGCAGGTGTACATGATTCACGAGTTTGGGCTCTTCGGCGTATGTCGAGATAAGCCGGTCGCTGAACTCGATTGGATGGGATGTCGTAAAGCGAATCCGCTTCACCTCATCAATTGCCGCCACGTAGCGGATCAGGGCCGCCAGATCGACAATTCTGCGGTCGTGAGTCAGGCCGCGGTACGCGTTCACGTTCTGACCCAGAAGCACCACTTCCCGGGCGCCGTCCTGCGCGAGGTCATAGATTTCGGTGATGACGTCGTCGAAAGGCCTGCTGAATTCGGTACCGCGGGTGTAGGGCACGACGCAGAAGCTGCAGTATTTGCTGCACCCTTCCATGATGGAGACGAAGACGCTCGGGCCCTCCGCCCGTGCGGCGGGGAGATTGTCGAATTTCTCGATCTCGGGAAAGCTGACGTCGATTACGGGCCCGGTGCCATTGCGCACTGCGGTGAGTAGTGCTGGCAGTCGATGCAGCGTCTGAGGACCGAAAACAATATCGACGTAAGGTGCACGCTCCCAGATGTCCTCGCCCTCCTGGGAAGCGACGCAGCCGCCAACGCCGATAATCAAACCGGGGTCGGCTTCCTTCAATGCGCGCCAGCGCCCGAGTTCAGAAAACAGCTTTTCCTGGGCTTTTTCTCTGACCGAGCAGGTGTTCATCAATAGAACCCGAGCGTTCCCCGTGTCAGACACTCGCGTAAGACCATGGGTATGCGCGAGCAGAGCGGCCATTTTGTTCGAGTCATACTCGTTCATCTGGCAGCCAAAAGTTTTGATGTACAAACCGTCGTTCATGTTTGTCCGGAGTTCTGCAGCGGAGGAGTGTCAGTCAGTTAGAGAGCATCCACGTTATGACGTTGAGTCAAGGGCATGCAGCTGCTGTGCACGGGCGGACACGAGTCAGGCAGCGAAATAATCCCAATCCGCAACACGTCAAGCGTCGAGAAAAATACGGGCGTTGTCGATCAAACGAGCTTTGCCAAGCCACGCGGCGGCAAGGACCACAAGATCTTTATCGTCGGGCCCTGGCGCCGCCAGATCGATTGCTCTGCGCACGGTGAAGTATTCCGGTCGCATACCGCTGGCGCGCAGCGCAGAGATGCCCTGCTCTTCAATTTCCGCCAAGCCGGCCGCCCGCGCGCGCACCGCTGCGGCGGCTTGTTCGAGGCTCAGATGAATCGCCGTCGCCAGCGAACGCTCGTCCGTCGTCAGGTAAGCATTCCTCGAGCTCATCGCCAGCCCATCCGCTTCCCGGACTATCGGCATGCCGACGATCTCTACCGGGATCAGCAGGTCATGCACGAGTCGTCGTATGACTAACAGCTGCTGGAAGTCTTTTTCCCCGAAGAGTGCGTAATCGGGTTGAACGTTAATCAGCAGCTTGCTCACGACGGTGGCAACCCCGGAAAAATGGCCGGGGCGGAACTCTCCGCACAGGATGTCGGACAGTTGGGGGACGGTGACCCGTGTATCCTCCGTGATTCCTCCCGGATAAAGCTCGGACAGGTTCGGCGCAAACAGCAGGTCGAGGCCTGCTTCCTCGAGTTTTGCGCGGTCGCTATCCAGCGTACTGGGATAACGCTCGTAATCTTCGCCACGACCGAACTGTATCGGGTTTACAAAAATACTGACGATGGTCCGCTCTGCCATCTCACGGGCGCGAGCCAGCAATGAAAGATGTCCTTCGTGGAGGTTGCCCATCGTCGGCACCAGAGCGATGCTCCGGCCCTGGGTTTTCCAATCGCGTACCAGCGCGCGCAAGGATTGCAAGTCGAAAGAAGTTTCCATTGCGTCCTTTATAGTCGAATAGCGAAGCCTGTCCCACTTGCCGCCACCTCTGTGCGCAGCGTGACTCGTGAGCTGCCTTTCCTGTAGGGAGCCAAAATTTCCACGGAAGCTCCTCGGGATTCCTGTCTCAGTCCTGCTCAGAGTCGATGACACAAAGGGCGCTCGCGTCGATCGCATCAGTGACAGTATCGATCTCACCCAGCCCGGGGATGACCAATCCCGGCGCAATCTCTCGCAGAGGGATGAGGACAAACGCACGGCTGCCGATGCCGGGATGAGGCACCTCCAGGCCTGTTTCGTTGACGATTTCTGCGCCGAAGACGAGGAGGTCAAGGTCAATCGTACGCGGACCCCAACGCTCCCCCGAGCGGTCGCGACCCTGTTGACGTTCGATTTCCTGGAGCGCTTCCAGGAGTGCGCGGGCGCTTAACTCTGTTTCCATCGCCGCAACAGCATTGACGAAATCCGGTTGGTCCTGCGGGCCCATCGGCGGATTTCCATACATAGAAGAGACCGCGAGAAGCCTGCTCTTTTGCAAGGAGGACAGTTGCGTGATAGCGCGTTGGATCTGCCTCACGGGCTCCTGCAGGTTGCTGCCTAGACCGATATATGCGCGCACGATGCTCAAGATGGCCGCCTTCTGCGCCGCCGCCGCCGGCCACCGGGGACCTCTGCGTTCGCGCGTCGCGCTGCTATCAGCCGGGACTGATCTTCGGGATGAGCAGCCTGAAGATCAGTCCACCAGCGGGCCGCAGCCTGGACGGCTGACTCCCCAGCCTCAGCGCGCAGCATCAAAAAATCGTAGGCGGCGCGGAAACGGGGATGCTCGAGCAGTTTCTGGGCTCTTTTGGGTGTCATCTGCAGCAGACGACCCTGCAGCCCCCAGATTTCCCGCGTCATTTGAGAAAGTCTGCGCGGAACTGCGAGTCGGGTCACCTGTAGAGAAATGATGTTGTCGGCGGCAGATTCCCGCGCCTCGTGTTCGCTCAAACCCTCTGCAAGCAGTTTGGCGCGCTCCTGTTCTGCAGGCCCCCAGAGCAGGGCGGCGAGAAGAAAAGCGGGGGTGACCGATTTTTCGGCCTGAACGCGCGCATCGGTGTTCGCCAGCGCAGCTGAGACCAGCTGCGCTGGAAGTCCATCTGTGTCTTCGCTGAGAGTCTGTTCTGTCAAAGGAAAGAGGTGGGTGAGGAGACCGTAATGCCGCAAGGCGGAGAAGGTCTCCAGGGCGGCCCCGCCATGAAGCAATTTCAGAACTTCGTCGAACAGCCGGGCCGGAGCGATGGTGTCGAGCAGGCTGGAGGATTTTTGAATAAACGCCTCTGTTTCTGGCTCGAGACTGAAGC
>Ga0181593_10004955_pt1 | contig 12072 bp, 11 predicted proteins | sample 071ome_19_FD_133756 | JGI IMG/M metagenome (GOLD analysis project Ga0181593, IMG submission 133756) | Coastal salt marsh microbial communities from the Groves Creek Marsh, Skidaway Island, Georgia - 071413AT metaG (megahit assembly) | ecosystem: Environmental > Aquatic > Marine > Intertidal...
AATTTTATCGACTTTAATTGATGGGACTTAAAAGCTTTATCGCAAAAATTTTAGCAGCACGGGCGTATCGAAAAATTAGCGCCTGGGCCAACAACCCCCATGAGACCCAAAAAAAGGTTCTGGCATCACTTGTAGAGCAGGCTGAAAAGACCCGCTTTGGCCGTGATCACGACTTTTCTGAGATTAAAAATCATTCAGATTTTGTCCGTCGAGTTCCTGTGAGAGATTACGAAGAGTTGCGGCCTTATATCGACCCTATGGTTGAGGGCCAAGCGGATGTTCTTTGGCCAGGCAAGCCGCTTTACTATGCAAAAACAAGCGGGACCACTTCTGGGGCTAAATACATTCCAATCACAAAGGCCTCAATGCCACACCACATTGAAAACGCCAAGAATGCCTTGTTTTGTTACATTCATCAAACTAAGGATGCGAGTTTTGTGGAGCGCAAATTGATTTTTTTACAAGGCTCACCTGAATTAACCCAAAAAAATGGTGTACAGCTCGGCCGTTTGTCCGGTATTGTGGCCCATTATGTGCCCAGTTATTTGCAACGTAATCGCATGCCATCTTGGTCGGTGAACTGTATTGAAGATTGGGAAACAAAAGTGGATGCCATTGTCGAAGAGACCAAAAACCAAGACATGGCCCTGATCAGTGGCATTCCTTCATGGGTGCAAATGTATTTTGAGCGGCTGGTTAAAGCCAAAGACGAACCTGTGGGTGAGATCTTTCCAAACTTCAATTTGTTTGTTTACGGCGGGGTCAATTTTGAGCCCTATCGCAAAAAGTTTGAACAACTCATCGGGCGATCGACCAACAGCATTGAGCTTTATCCTGCCTCAGAGGGATTTTTCGCCTTCCAAGACCGGCAAGAAGACAATGGTTTATTGTTGCAGCTCGATTCCGGAATTTTTTACGAGTTTATTGAGACCGCTCAGTTTTTTGAGCCCAACCCCAAGCGGCATACCATAGAGACTGTGGCCCTGGGGGTTGACTACGTCATGATTATTTCCACAAACGCCGGGCTGTGGGGGTATAACATTGGGGATACGGTTCAGTTTACCCGCCTGAATCCATATAAAATAAGGGTGAGTGGGCGCTTGAAACACTTTATTTCTGCTTTCGGTGAACACGTTATTGGCAAAGAGGTCGATGAGTGCATGACGCATGCACTGGCCAAGTGCGGTGGGAGTATATCTGAGTTTACTGTGGCCCCACAAATTACGCCTGAGGAGAAAGCACTGCCATATCACGAGTGGTTCATTGAATTTGAGTCTATGCCTGAGGACCTATCTGGCTTTGCCATGGTCCTAGACCTCAAACTTCAGGATCAAAATGTTTATTATGCCGACCTGATCCAAGGAAAGGTGCTGCAACCCCTTAAAATAACCACCATTACACCTGGGGGGTTCAATTCAGCCATGAAGGGCCTAGGTCGTTTTGGCGGCCAAAACAAAGTGCCTCGGCTCTCCAATGACCGCGGCCTGGCAAAGGCCTTAGTCGCTCACAAGGACAATTAGTCGTATCTTTGTGACCAAAATGAGTCAACCTACCCGACACACGCGCACCAGAGCTCAAGAAAGCTCCAACGCGATCGAGCGGATCTACATCACCATGCGCCACTTATTTAACCGGGGCTTTTACAAGCCAATGGGGGTTAGTGGCCGAGCGCTCAGAGAAGCCTTATTTACCTTAAGACCAGAAATTTACGGCTCTATCGCTGAGGAGAAAATCGAACTTCAGGGCCTGGTCTATATTATGGATCGCCTGCCTTATGGCATCGAACAATGTCAATTCATCAGCTTGACCAGTGATGAGGGTTATAACAAATCACATGTGCCCGCGATCATTCCCCCCAAACGCCGCCGCCATTGTTACCGCATAGACGACCATCAAATGAACATCGTGATTACCCGTGGCAGGAGTGAAATCTACGATATCTTGACCCACCTTACCTTCATGTACATTGAGTCTCACAAGATCATGAAGCAAGTTTTGAGTCAAAAAGACAACGGCTGGAACCTGAACCGAGACTGGCAAAAGTTTGCCCAAACCGCCACGAAAAAAGGAGTCATTTCTGAGTCAGAGCGAGAGGTAGCCTTGATGCATGCAGCCAGTTTTTTAGGCCGTAGCTTTGAAGAGCTCCAGAGCATCTACCCGCTTTTTGCGCAGGCTGAAGACCCTGACCACTTTATCCGACTTATCTACCATTTGGGCCAGGGCGCCATCCATGAAATACAGCACAAGGACAAGGAGCGACAAATTTCCTTTAGCCCGATGCTGCGGGAGCGATTGGGTCATCATATTCACGGTGAGCGCTGGGCCAAACGCATTAAAGACACCCTTTATCAGCACGACAAGCTCAAAAGGCCAATACACATCATAAGTGCCAACATGCACAGTGTAATGAACACGCTTTACGCCGCGAAGGCATTGCCTGAGAAAGCGGCTAAAAACAATACATTAGCGCTTTACGAGGCCTTGAGCCAGAAGGCCAATCAAGCGTTGAGAGACCGGGTTTATGCCTTTGCTCAAAACAACGGCATGATTTATTTGGCCGATGAAAGTCAAGCCAATATCGACGTCCAAATTATTGACCTGGCTAAGGCCATGCCTGAGCGCTACCCCGCTCCTGACCAAAACACCCCGATTTTGGTGGTAATGGATTACGCCTTTGGGGAGCAGGCCTATGAAACCATGGATGAGTTGCTCAAGCCATACACGGCTGGCCGCACAAAACGGTTTATGCCTGTGGCTTCGATCAGCATCATGGGCAAAGCGGGGATACTCGAGGGCGGTAAGGGCGACATTATGATCCCAAGGGCCCATATTTTTGAGGGAACCGCAGACAATTACCCGTTTAAGAATCGACTAAAGCTCAAGCATTTTAAAGGGCACCAAGCCTACTCGGGAACCATGATTACGGTTTTGGGTACCTCATTACAAAACAAGGACATTCTGAGTTTTTTCCACAAGTCCTCTTGGGATGTGATTGGGCTCGAAATGGAAGGCGCACATTATCAAAAAGCGATTCAGGCCGCCTCGAAAATTCGCGGTAGCATTAGCCCATCTGTGGCTGTGCGCTACGCCTACTATGCCTCAGACAATCCGTTGGAGTCTGGGAGCACCTTAGCCTCAGGGGGTCTAGGCACTACGGGGGTGAGGCCCACCTATCTGATTACCGAAAAAATCATCGCCCAGATCACACAACAAGACTGAGGTATTTGCGTTAGCATCACGCTGGCCCCGTGGAATGAATTAATTTAACGATATTTGCCACCAAATGAGCGCCCTAGATCAATCTCATACTTTTAAAGCATCATCGGTCCTGGTGACTGGCGCTGCGGGGTTTATAGGATCCAACTATGTCCAGCACTTTGTGCCTGGGAGCTCGGCCCACTGGGTCGTTTTGGACAAACTCACCTACGCGGGTTCTTTGGCCAATCTCAAGCAACTCGAAGAACTGCCGAATTATACCTTCGTTCAGGGGGATATCTGTGATACAGAATTACTCAAAGACCTCTTTGCTCAGTATCGTTTTGACGCTGTGGTTCACTTTGCCGCAGAATCCCATGTAGACAATTCCATTACAGGCCCCAGGGCTTTTGTGCAAACAAATTTGGTGGGCACTTTTGAGCTTTTGCACGCGGCTTATGAATTGTGGATGGAGGGACCAAAGGCGCTTAAGACCGAATTCAATCACGCCAGATTTTTGCACGTATCCACCGATGAGGTTTACGGGACCCTTGGAGAAACGGGCCTCTTTAGAGAGGACACCGCTTATGCGCCAAACAGTCCTTACAGCGCTTCAAAAGCAGGATCAGATTTTTTGGCGCGCAGCTACTTTCACACCTATGGGTTTCCTGTGGTGACGACAAATTGTTCGAACAATTACGGCCCCAACCAACATCGGGAAAAGCTCATTCCAACCATCATTCGAAAGGCCATTTCTGGTCAGGATATTCCGATTTACGGGGACGGCCAAAACATAAGGGATTGGCTGTATGTCCTGGATCATTGCAAAGGCATTCACCTGGCTTTGACCACAGGGGCCTTAGGCGAGACCTACAACATAGGCGGGCGAAACGAGCGCAACAATTTATATATTGCGGAGTGCATTTGTGAGGCTTTAGATGGTTTGATGCCTAAATCCACAGGCAGCTATAAACAACAAATTACTTTTGTCAAAGACCGTCCGGGGCATGACTTTCGCTATGCCATTGATGCGGATAAAATTGAGCAGAACTTAGGTTGGACGGCCCAAGAAACCTTTGAGACAGGAATCGTGAAGACCATTGAGTGGTATTTAAATCACCCGGACCGATTGGCTGAATAAGGTTAAAAACTAATACATCATGAAAGGAATTATTTTAGCAGGAGGATCAGGAACACGCCTACACCCGTTAACCCTCGCGGTGAGCAAGCAACTCATGCCGGTTTATGACAAGCCCATGATTTACTATCCCTTGACCACTTTGATGTATGCAGGCATTCGTGAAATTCTGATTATCTCGACTCCGGCGGACCTGCCGTTGTTTCAAAAGTTATTGGGCGATGGGACTCAGCTGGGCTGCGAGTTTAGCTATGCCGAGCAGGCGGAGCCCAATGGACTGGCAGAGGCCTTTATCATCGGAGAGGAATTCATAGGACAGGACAAAGTCGCCTTGATTTTGGGGGACAATATTTTTTACGGAGCGGGGCTAAGTGATTTGTTGAGATCTCAAAACGACCCAGATGGCGGGGTGGTTTTTGCGTATCACGTTCAAGACCCTGAGCGCTATGGGGTTGTTGAATTTGACCCAGAGGGCAACGCTCTTTCGATCGAAGAAAAACCAAAAAAACCAAAGTCTAACTACGCGGTTCCCGGCATTTATTTCTACGACAATCAAGTGGTGAGCATTGCCAAAACCATTCGCCCAAGCGAGCGCGGCGAATTGGAAATTACCGCTGTAAATAACGCCTATTTGTCTATGGGCAAACTCAGCGTTAGTGTGCTTGACCGCGGTACAGCCTGGTTGGACACAGGGACTTTTTCTTCGCTGATGCAGGCGTCTCAGTTTGTTCAGGTCATCGAGGCCCGCCAAGGCTTAAAAATTGGGGCCATAGAAAAAGCGGCTTATCGCAACGGGTTTATCGATAAGCAGCAGCTGAGAAAATTGGCCAAACCGCTGCTTAAAAGCGGCTATGGCAAACACTTAATGCAACTCGACTGACATGCAACGCATCGATACGCCTTTAAAGGACGCTTTTTACATCACTCCGCCACAATTTCAGGATGCGCGTGGACTCTTTTCAGAGACCTACAATCAAAGGAATTTTGAACAAGCCACCGGGCTGTCCATTGATTTTGTTCAAGACAATCAATCCATCTCAAAATATGGGGTCTTGCGCGGACTTCATTTTCAATCTGGTGCGTACGCTCAAGCGAAACTGGTCCGCGTCTCTATGGGTCGGGTATTGGACGTGATTGTGGACCTGCGCCCAACAAGCCCTAGCTTTGGCCAGCACTACAGCCTTGAGTTGTCTGCAGAAAACGGCCATCAGCTCTTTGTGCCTAAGGGCTTTGCCCATGGATTCATCACCTTGAGTCCAGAAGCGACCTTTTGCTATAAATGTGACGCCTATTACCACAAAGAATCTGAAGGCGGAATCATCTATAATGACGCAACCTTAGGCATTGATTGGCATCTAAATCACGAAGACATTCTGGTCTCTGAAAAAGACCAGTTGTTGCCCACGTTTTTAGAGCTTACCGCATGAAGCAAATATTGGTTACTGGAGCGAATGGACAATTAGGACAGAGCCTCAGACAAAAAGCGTCCCTTTACCCGGACATGAACTTTGTCTTTTGCGCCAAGGAGGACTTCAATTTAGAACAACCCCTACAAATGGAGAAAGTATTGGATCGCCATCAGATTGATGTAGTGATTAATGCTGCGGCCTATACTGCGGTGGACCAAGCAGAGAAAGAACCGGACCGGGCTTTTGCCATTAACACCCTTGGGGTCGATCGTTTGGCCGGACTTTGTGCCCAAAAACAGATTGTTCTGGCCCACATTTCGACGGATTATGTCTTCGATGGGTCGGCCAGCGAGCCATATAGTGAGGACCATGGAGCTGCTCCATTGGGCATTTATGGTCAAAGCAAGCACCAAGGCGAAATGGCGGTTGCACAAAACACCGGCAATCACTACATCATCAGGACCTCCTGGCTGTACGGCCCCTTTGGTCATAATTTTCTAAAAACCATGCTGCGTTTGGCCTCTGAAGGCAAGGCCCTAAGCATTACCACCGATCAAACCGGCAGCCCTACCAGCACACTAGATTTGGCCCATGCCATACTGGAACTTGTTTCAAAACAGCCCCCTTTCGGCACCTATCACTTTAGCAATTCTGGACAAACCACCTGGCATGGATTTGCCCATGAGATATTTGTGCAAACCCATCAAATAGACCAGGTCCAACTTGCCGAAACCACTGATTATCCTACTTTTGCAAAGCGTCCAGCCTATAGCGTGATGGACACCGATAAAATAACACAAACCTTAAAACAACCCATTCGGTCTTGGCAAGATGCTTTGGCCGATGTCATAAAACAACTTTAACTCGTATTATGGAAAAGCACAACGAAGAAGTCGATTTGTTTTTTGTCTTGAAAAAACTCAAAAATGTCTATCTGGGCTGGTTAGCTCGTGGATATCGCGCGGCACAATTTGTCAAGCGCTATTGGATCATCTTGGCCATCATGATTGTTGGCGGTCATTTTGGCGGCCAGTTTTGGCAGCAATCTCAACGACCAAAACGCCAAGCGGTAATGATCGTACAAAACAACTTTGGAAGCTCAAGTTATGTATACAACGCCATAGAAACCCTCAACGTTAAGTGCAAACAAATTGACGAAGAGTTTCTCGCGCAAATCGGCCTAAACACCGAGACCCCTGAAATATTGGACATCGTCATTGAGCCCGTGATCAGCGTGAACGATTTGCTCAAGGTCAGCGAACCGAACGATCGCAACATCGACACCTACATTTCTCGAATTGACATCGAAGAAGATTTAATGGTCTCGGAGATTTTTTATCCTCAATATCAATACCACAAAATTACAGTGACCACAAACAGCCCTAAATACGAAGTGTTTGATAAGATTCTCGATTATCTTAATTCAAATGAGGCCTTTAACAACCTCAAGCAGGTTGTGGTGGAAGAGACCGAGTTGAGGGTGGCGCGAAACGATGAAACCATTGCCGCGATTGACGCCTTGTTTGCAGAGTACTCCGGCCAAAATGACCGAGAGGCGCTGAAGCGATCGGACATCATTATGAAAATTGAGAACAACAACTTACACCAGCTCGTAGACAAGAAAACCCTATTGATTCAGGAAAATGAAGAGTTAAAAAAGGAGCTGACCAAATACGGCTCTGTGGTCTTTATGCTGAACAACCCAAGGCTGGTCATGACAGCAGACTTTTTAGATAAAAAGAGCACCATAATACCAGTGACTTTAGTGTTGTTGTTTGTCGGGTTCTTCTGGCTTAAAGGATTGTATCTTAAAGGAAAAGAATACGACTCGGCGGCTTAAGAGCTACAGACACTCAGGCAGCTTATGAAATTATCGTGGGATAAAACACACCTGAATTCCTTGACCGGACGAAGTTTTGGCGTATTGTTTTTACGTCTACTTGGCGTTGGGCTGTTTTTTCTGGGCACACTTTATTTAACCAATGAATTGGCCCCTGCGGTTGTGGGTCAATACGACTACAGTCGAGCACTTTTGTTGTTTGTGGGCGCGATCGCCTTGTTTGGGATGCAACAATCCGTTATTTTTTATTCGGGCTATTATCGGGCGCAGAACAATCTGGGTCAGATTCGTCAGGTATATCAAAACATGGTACTGATGGTTGTTGTGTTTTCGATTGGGCTGAACGTCCTTATTTATCTTTTGAATCCGCTTATGGGGATTTTAGGCTTTAGGCCTTTTGGCGACCTGGTTATTCAGACCTTTTATGGGGTGGTTTTTTATGCCATTACCATGCTCAACATTGATGTTTTTCGTGCCATCGACAGGATATATATTTCAGAACTGTTCCGCAATATTTTTCGATATGTCGTCTTTTTTTTAGGCGCAATGGCCTTGGTTTTTATCGACAAACCAGAGTGGCTTGTCCCATTATTTTTGGGCAGTTTCGTTGTGTTGGCACTGTTGTCTAGCGCATGGCTGATCTACTTTTTTAGTCGGCCGCCCCTCAAGGACTTTAAGGTTACGGAACCCATAGGCGTTAAAACCATACTTAAGCGTTCTGCCCCGATGGCCATCAGCGCTGTGTCATTTTTGCTCATGCAAAGTTTAGACGTACTGATGTTAAAACATTTTGGCGACTACGCGACAGTAGCGGTTTACAGCATTGCTGTGAAATTGACCTTACTTTTGTCCGTAGCTTTGGCTTCGGTCAATGCGGTGCTTGCCCCTAAAATCGCAGAGGATTACAACCGACAAGACTATTTGGCCTTGGCCCAAAAAGTCAAAAGGAGCACCCAATTGATTTTTGTCACTACAGCCCCCGCGATCTTACTTTTGGCCCTTGGTTCAGAGTGGATTTTGGCCTGGTTTGGTTCGGCCTATGTTTTGGCCAAAACGCCTTTGCTCATTTTGCTCTGCGGTCAAGGCGTTAACACGCTTTGTGGTTCGGTTGGTGTTTATTTGAACATGACAAACAAGCAAAAGACTTTTCAATGGATTATAGCCAGCGCCTTGCTGGTGAATGTCGGACTCAACACTTATCTCATTCCAAAATTCGGGATGAATGGGGCTGCTTGGGCAACCGCAGGGAGCATGATGGCTTGGAACATTGTCGCGGTCGTCTACGTTTATCAAAAAGACGGGATAAAAACTTTTTTGACATGGTAGATCAAAGACACAAGGTTGACTTTTTCATCGTTGGGGCTGCGCGTTCTGGGACCACGAGTCTTTACCAATACTTGTCTCAGCACCCGGATGTTTTTTTGCCAAAGGTCAAAGAACTCAATTACTTCTCTCAAGTGACTTCAAGCGAGCCAAAGGATTATGAAAACCCAAAGCCAGGGCGGGAATATCACACGAAAATCATTCAAAGCCCCGAGGTTTACACCGGACTGTTTTCTGAAGCCACCCCGAATCAAATCAGCGGCGACATTAGCCCTTCTTATTTGTGGCACCCCGAAACAGCAAAGGCCCTTTACAAGCACAATCCTGAGGCAAAAATTATCGTCACCTTAAGGCATCCGGTCCAACGGGCGTTTAGCCACTATTTAATGGCCAAAAGCGTGGGTTACGACCGGAGTCCAAACTTTGAGCAGGCCATAAAAGCACCGCTCTCCAAGCACTGGGGTGGCGGCAATCGCTACCTTGAGTGGAGCGATTATTTAGCCCCCATGCAAGCGTATTTCCACTGTTTTCCAAAGGCCCAAATTCACGTTATGATTTTCGAACAGTGGATTGGCCATCAGGAGCAGGCCATGGCGGATTTGGCAAATTTTCTAGGGATTGAACACCAGTCGACTATCGCCCTAGGGGATCAGCACAATCAAACCATCGCTTACAAACATCAAGGCGTTTTGAACGCTCTAAGGCTGCCATGGGCCAGGACATTGCTTCATCGCCTTTTGAGCGAGTCACAGAGAACTCGACTTAAAGGAGCACTGTTTGGTGCGCAAGCCGCAGACGAAATACTGGCAGATGAACTCAAGGAATCCTTGATGCAGGATCAAAGACAAAACATAGAACAACTCGAAGCCCTTACCGGTCAACCATTGCCGGTCATCTGGGGTTTGAAACCGTCATAAACCTCAGACATGATCAGCCATCACCATAAAACCATATTTGTACACATCCCCAAGGCGGCGGGACAAAGTGTGGAACAGATGTATTTGAGTGATTTGGGCCTGGATTGGTCAGAGAGAGCTGCATTGCTGCTTCGCCCTAAAACAGCGCAAGAGGCGGGGCCTGAGCGATTGGCTCATTTGACAGCCGAGCAGTACACGGCCTTAGGGTACATTGATTCAGAGCAATTTGAGGCTTATTTTAAATGGACCTTGGTGCGCAATCCGTATTATCGTGCGCTGTCTTGTTATCATTTTTTAGGGCATGCTCGCGTTATGAGCTTTGAGACATTCGTCAAAAAAGTGATTCCTCAAAAAATAAATCAGCAACACTTTTTTTACCGACCACAATACGATTATCTTCATGGCAGAGATGGTCGTTTACTGGTGGATTATGTCGTTCATTTGGAGCGCCTGGATCAGGAGTTGGCATTTGCCAAACAAAAATCGGGCATTGAACAGCAGACCATGCCCCATGCCAACAAGAAACCCGGGTCGTGGAAACGGGTACTGCGTGTTTGGTGGGAGGATCCTGCACTGATCTTAGCGTTGGCTTTTGGCCATCACAACAAAGACCGTAAGGCGGCTTTAACGCCAGCGGCCATTGCCGGCATTAATCATTATTATTCAAAGGACTTTAAGGCCTTTGGTTATGCACTAGAATCATGAATCAGTTGACCGCAAAAATAGGCCTGGCGGCCATTGTTTTAGCCCTTTGGGCGGAGAGCGTTGAGCTGAGTTTTATCGTGGCCCTCGGCGTTTTGCTGCTGCATTTCAATGGACGCATCTCACGCGATCTTTCCCAGGTCGTTGTGCTGATTATAGGGATGATGTTTGTGGGAAGTTTGGGCATCATCAGCCCAGAGGCTGGTGTTTATGGATTTATCAAAGACGTGGTCTATTTCTTACGCCCCCTCACGGTCATGCTGGCGGCTTATTTTGCGGTGTCAAAACTCAAATCAAAAAAAGAATTTTACAACCTTATTGTCATTATGGGCATTGGGTTTGCGGTGATTCACCTATTGGACATCGGCATTGGCCTATTGCGTTATCGGCCAAACTTGCAAAAGTTTCGAGAGCTTTTCGGCAAGTTGAATCACGTGGAGATGGTCGCGCTGTTTTTGTTGGCCTGCATAAAAGATTTACCCGTTAAAAAAACCAGGTATACCTTGTTTTTCAAACTCGCGGTCATGGCCCTGATCCTGTCCTTTGTTCTGTATTTTTCACGAACCATGATTGTAGTGCTCTTTTTGATGATTTTAGCCTATTACGGTTATTTAAAGTTAAATGCCCGAGGTGTGGTAATGGGCCTTATTTTAATGGCTTTCGGGGCTGGATTTTTGTTCTTCTTAAGCCAATACGAACCTGAAGAAGTCAAGAACCAAACCGTTCTGACTGGCTTTTTGGCTAAGGTAAAAAACTCCTATACCGAGACTTTTCAGCCCATTAAATTCGACACTTATCTAAAAGACCGGCGTTCGCTTTGGCCCAGGTGGCGCGCCTATGAAGCCAGTTTAGTGGTGGATGAGGTAGATCGACAAAAAAAGTGGATTCAGGGCAAGGGCTTCGGATCTACGGTGGATGCAGGGTTTGAATTGCGTTTGAACGGTGAAATGATACAGCATTTACCCACGGTGCACAATGGCGTTGCCTATGTCTACATGAAAACCGGCCTTATCGGCCTGCTGTTGTACTTCATCATTTTTGTGGTGCTTTACCGCTACGGTTACCTCAATTCAAAAGACCAGGACCAGAAATCGTTTAACAGCGTGCTGGTGGCCAGTGGTTTTTACATGTTGGCTGCCACCATGGTGGTTACAGGTATTTTCAAGCCCTATATGATGGTCGGCTTTTTAGTTGGCGGAAGCTTTGCCTTAAAAAACGAATCCTCATGAAAATTGCGCTCTTTGGCACTCGAGGCATCCCAAACCACCATGGCGGATTTGAACAATTTGCCGAGTGGTTCGCGCCCTATATGGCAAAAATGGGACATCAGGTGTATGTCTACTGTTCGCACAACCATCCCTATCAGGAAGAGGTTTTTAACGGCGCCAAGCTAATTCATTGTTACGATCCTGAATTTAAATTGGGCACTGCCGGACAATTCATATATGATTTAAATTGTCTTTTGGATGCGCGCAAAAGAAACTTTGACATTCTGCTGCAGTTGGGCTACACCAGCAGCTCGGTATGGCATCCACTGTTGCCTAAAAA
>Ga0181593_10004957_pt1 | contig 12069 bp, 13 predicted proteins | sample 071ome_19_FD_133756 | JGI IMG/M metagenome (GOLD analysis project Ga0181593, IMG submission 133756) | Coastal salt marsh microbial communities from the Groves Creek Marsh, Skidaway Island, Georgia - 071413AT metaG (megahit assembly) | ecosystem: Environmental > Aquatic > Marine > Intertidal...
AGCTCGACGTGCAAAACGTGAGATGATTGAGGCTAACTTAAGGCTCGTAATTTCGATAGCAAAAAAATATACCAATCGTGGATTACAATTTTTGGATCTGATTCAAGAGGGCAATATTGGCTTAATGAAGGCGGTGGATAAGTTTGAATATCGTCGAGGTTATAAATTCTCAACTTATGCTACTTGGTGGATTCGACAGGCGATTACTCGTTCTATTGCTGACCAAGCGAGAACCATTCGAATTCCAGTGCATATGATTGAAACCATCAATAAGATGAATCGAATTTCGAGACAAATACTACAGGCCACAGGAGAGGAACCTGAACCAGCAGTCTTAGCTGAAAAAATGGGAATGCCTGAGGATAAAATTAGAAAGATTTTAAAAATTTCTAAAGAGCCTATTTCGATGGAAACTCCTATTGGCGATGATGAAGATTCACATTTAGGTGATTTCATTGAGGATGTAGGTACGCTTACTCCTGATGATGCTGCCGTGTATACCAGCTTGAAATCAGTGACCTCTGAAATATTAGAGGGCTTAACACCAAGAGAAGCAAAAGTGTTACGTATGCGATTTGGTATCGAGATGAATACGGACCACACCCTTGAAGAAGTTGGTAAACAGTTTGATGTGACTCGTGAGCGAATAAGGCAAATCGAAGCTAAGGCCTTAAGAAAATTGAGACACCCTACTCGCTCAGAAAGACTTAGAAGTTTTTTAGAAAATAAAGATTAATATCTCGGGCCTATAGCTCAGTTGGTTAGAGCAGAGGACTCATAATCCTTTGGTCCCTGGTTCGAGTCCAGGTGGGCCCACCAATTAGAATAAGGCTTTTAAAAGATTAATCTTTTAAAAGCTTTTTTAAAATCTGCTCTAGACTACACATAGACTACAAAAAAATATTTTTTTATATATTTTTTCCATTTATTATAAAAATAATGGAAGTAAAATTTAAATTAAATGGCTTTACTTTAGTAGAGCTTTTAGTCGTGATTGCTATTATTGGCATTCTCGCCGCAGTTGGGATACCCGCATACCAAGGATTTCAAGTTAAGGCTCGATACAATGCAACATTAGCAAATCACAAAAGCGCTAAAAATTATATACAGGCAGAAATTTTTAAATGTAACAGTCAATCAAAAGCTATCACTTATTTTCATAGACTTGATAACAAAACATACATTCTGGGTTGCCCAATAACAAACAGAACTCTTGCTCAACAATACTTTCATTTGTACCTAAACGATAATTATAAAAATCCTTATCAACCTACTAAAAACGTAACAGTTGACCCAGTTCATAAGGCGACTTCAGGCTGGGGATTTATGGTATTAGCAAATAGTCCTGATGATGCTACCAAATTAAAACTTATTACGTCTTCTGGGCGCATAGATGGAGATTCCACTCAATTTGGAGATTACTACATAGATGAATTTATTTATACTGAGTAAATATGCTAAATCAACTTATTATAAAATTAATTGAAAGTAAAATTTAAATTAAATGGCTTTACATTAGTAGAGCTTTTAGTCGTGATTGCTATTATTGGCATTCTAGCCGCAGTTGGGATACCCGCATATCAAGGTTATCAATTAAAGGCTAAATATAACTCTGCTAAAAAAAATCATCAAAATGCTATTTCAATGATTTATGGCGAGATTTTCAAGTGCAATAGCCAAACTGATGCATTATTCGTTTACAGAGATGTAGCATCTAATTGGAAAGTGACCATGACGTGCCCCATCAAACCTACTTCAAAATCTGAGGAAGCTAAGGACTATTTAATGGCAATGTTATGGAAAAATTTTAAAAATCCTTACAAACCCTATGAGGATGTAACCACGGTAAGAGCAACAAATGATGCAGCTTGGGGTAATATGATAGCAACACCTGATTTAACGAATGGACAAATATCGTTAGTAACTAATTTAGGTAGACTTGATGGCGATGTTTCAAAACCGGGTGATTTTTTAAGGATGGATTTTAATATTCATGATTAAAAAGAATGGTTTTACTTTGATAGAGCTATTGGTAGTGATTGCGATCATTGGTATTCTTGCTGCCGTTGGTATTCCTGCATACAGTATGTATTCAAATAATGCTAAAAAAAATGCTGCAATAGAAAATTTCAAAAATCTCAAAAATTATTTACAAACTGAATTATATAAGTGTGAAATGGGAGACCAATTTATTTTTAATATCCCAGATGTAACTCCATGGTTTAATTGTACTTGGAATGATGGGCAGAAAGCAGGAAATATTGCCGGTACATATTTACCTAGTTTGTTAAAAGATAAATATAAAAACCCTTTTACTCCAAGTGAGACCGCACTGAAATTTGGAAGAGGATCTTGTCCATCAAATTTAAATGATATGAAACCTGGTTTAATTTTTGCTGATCGAGAGATTGCTCCTGATGGAAGACAAAATGTTCGTTTAGTTATGAAAATTAATTATGAAGGAAATGGTTCTTGCCCATATGATAAAGATACTTTTATAACTGATTTGGTTTTAATGCCATAAAAAATACATAAATTTAATAAATTATGACAAGAAATAATGGATTTACATTAATCGAGCTCATAGTCGTAGTGGCAATACTTGCGATATTAGCTGCCATTGGTATTCCTTATTATAAAGAGTACTCAGTTAAGGCTAAAATAAATGCATCGTTAGCTAACCATCAAAATTATTTTAATCTTTTAAATACCCGCGCAACGACATGTCAAAGCGGTATTAACCTAAATATTCCAACTAAAAATTATCCTGGAAATGTCAATTGCAGACCAGGAAGAGGTTATATTGGAGATTCGATTGCATATAAAACCTTAAAAGAAGCTGAAGAAAAAGCTAAAAATCCTTACAATAATCTACCAGCGAGTTCAAATACTTATTGGGGCAATGGTCGTGATCCAGCAAACCCCGCGCTAGGTTACACCGCCTTTGGTTATAAGTACTCGAGCGCATGTCGGCCTGGAGGTATAAGTGGTCAAATGATGGTTATTGTGACTAATGTAGGTAATGTGAATGGCTCATCCAATATTATTCGAAATGAAATTTGTACAGAAAGAATCTAACCAAGGTTTCAGTTTAGTTGAGCTGATTGTTGTGGTTGCTATTTTAGGCATTATTGCCGCTATTGGCGTTCCTTACTATCAAGAGTATTTGATTAAATCTAAAATTAATGCAGCCAGAGAGAATCATCAAACCATCGTATCCTTTTTAAAATTTCAATCTCAGCGCTGTTCATTAGGGCAAAAAATTGATGTGGCGAATACTAATGGTCAGATGATGAATTTAAGTTGCGGCAATAACATTTATACCTTTAGAAATTATATAAATGCCCATGTCTATGGCACCATGAAAAACCCTTACCCCCCAAGTAATCCCTCTCGATGCCGACCCAATGTCGATAATTGCATGCCACCTGGCTACCTTAATGGTTGTTCAATTTTGGGTAAAGATCGATGGGGCATGACCGCAATTATCATTAATAAAATGTATACGGGTAGAACTGGTGAATTCAAAGTATGCACAAATATTGGCCCTAGCAATATCAATTCTCAGGCCGGTGAAATCCTAACAGACATAGTTCGATTTACCCCCAATGATTTGCTAGGCTATTAAAAAAAGATAAAGCATACCGCCTAAGATAATAGATGGCCCAAAAGGGATAGCCTCATTGATTTTGATTTGTTTTCTTTTGAGTAAAAAATAAAAATGTGCTAATCCTAAAATAGAAGCCAAGGAACCAATGATGGGTAAAGCTTCCCATCCAAACCAAGCCCCTTGAGCAGCTAGCAGTTTAAAGTCACCATAACCCATGCCTTCTTTTTGGGTGAAGTGATGATGGATTTTATAAAGACTCCATAAAAATGAATAACCCACCAAAGCGCCTATTAAAGCATCATTTAAATTTACCCAGCCACCATAAAAGTTAAAAATAAGCCCAAGCCCAATCAAACTATAATTAAAGAGATTAGGTAAGATGAAGAATTTAAAATCAATCCAAAAAAGCACAAGACTGAAGAGAAAAAAAAGATTTAAAAGAAATAGTTCATAACCCAACCCAAAAAAAACATAGCTGTAAGTAAAAAAACTAGCGGCCATGATTTCATTCATAAAGTAATGAATAGCAATTGGTTTTTTACAAGCATGGCATCGAGCCATTAATATAACGAAGGAGAGGATCGGAATATTATGATACCAAGGTATTTTATTTTTGCATTGCGGGCAAAAAGAAGAAGGGAAGCTTAAAAAACTAATCTTTTTTTTATCTGGGTGCAATCCTAGGATAAAAGGGTAGCGATAAATAACAACATTACTAAAACTACCAAAACAAGCGCCAATGAGAAAAAAAAGGATTAAATTCATTGATGATTCACAATAATTATTTATTATGATATTTTATACCAATAATAATTATTAAATTGAGAGGCTAATTATGAGATTTTCAAAAGGTTTTACCCTTGTAGAATTACTAGTGGTGATTGCGATCATCGGTGTATTAGCAGCAGTTGGAATACCAGCCTATCAAGGCTATCAATCTAAAGCTAAATACAATGCGGCTAAATCAAGTCATACCAATGCTAGGAATTATATTATTGCTGAAATCTCAAAGTGCAATGGACAAACGACAGCCCTCTCGTTTACCTCCTCAGCAGGTACCACAAGTACATTAAATTGCCCTGTTGCATCGCAGGCAGTAGCTAATACTTACTTTACAGCCTACTTAGCTGATAAATTTAAAAATACCTTTACCCCTGCTGCATCATCAACTGCAGGAACACCAGCCACCGCTTCAACAGGCTGGGGATACATGTCTATAGCCAACAGTACAGGTATGAGTGGCGGGTTAAAACTCACCACTGCCATTGGTAGATCGGATGGTGACACCACAAAAGCAGGTGAACTTTTAGTGGATGAATTTTTAATCAGTGAATAAAAAAAAAATTTAGGATTTAGCCTTCTTGAATTACTGATAGCCATTGCTATTATTGGCATCATTGGCGCCATTGGTATTCCTACCTACCAGGGTTATATTGAGGATGCCCGAGATCGAGATGCTCAAACGGCACTTCGAACCATTGCCACCGCTCAAGAAACGTATCGTTTAGTTTCAGGTAATTATTATTCAACCTCAGGTACTAATTTATCTTCTTGTGATCCAACACCCGCGACAACTAATGCCATTAATCAATATCTTTTTAACAATACACTAAAACTAAATTCACAATACTACTGGTATTGTATTAGTGCTCATAATGGTTACAGTCCTCCTCGATTTTATGCACGTGCTAGAAGAATTAATGGCAACAAATATTTCTCTATCGATTATCAAGGCACAACCTATGCTTACGGTTGGAGCCAATCATCTTTTTAGAAAGGTAAACATGCTATGTGGGATTATTTTTTAAATCTTGTTCAACAAAAAAAACTTTCTGATATCCATGTGCATGCCGATGAGCCAGTGGCTTATCGCGAGCATGGCGATATATATAAAGATGATAAAGTGTTTTCCAATAACGACATCAAAAGTTTTTTACAAAAAGAGCTGGATGAGTCTGATTTCATGGACCTGCTTGACAATAAAGACTATGATTTTGCCACAGCCAAGGATGATGTCAGATTTCGGGTCAATGCTTTTTTTGTCAATGATAAGTTAGCACTTGTCCTGAGAAAAATTGATTCCATCATTCCCACCTTTGATGATTTAAATTTACCACCCTATGTGAGAACCGTGCCGACCCTTGAGACAGGTTTAGTGCTAGTGACAGGCCCTACCGGTTCAGGTAAAAGTACTACTTTAGCCTCCCTTATTGATGTGATTAATTCCTCACAAAAGGGGCACATCATTACCATTGAGGATCCAAAAGAATATGTGCATCAATCGAAAGGTTGTGTGGTCAGCCAAAGGGAAGTTGGACGAGATACAAAAAGTTTCTTGAACGCGTTGCGTGCATCTTTACGTGAAGATCCGGATGTCATTTTAGTGGGCGAGCTTCGTGATTTAGAAACAATTCAATTGGCTTTGACTGCTGCTGAAACTGGCCATTTAGTTTTTGGCACACTGCATACGAATTCAGCCCCTTCGACCATTATGCGTATTATTGATGTCTTCCCGGCAGCGCAACAAGGACAGATTCGCTCTCAACTTGCCTCCACCTTAAGGTGCGTGTTAACACAACGACTCCTTAAACGCGCTGATGAGCCAGGGCGTATCGCAGCCTTTGAGCTCATGATAAATAATATTGCAGTAGCTAACCTTATTCGAGAAAACAAAGTGTTCCAAATTGAGAATGTCATGCAAACCGCCAGAGGCGAAGGCATGATCATGATGGATCACTCGATTAAAACATTGATTGCTGAGAAAAAAATTGATGCAGGAGAGATGATCAGATGATGCTAAGAGCTCGAGGTTTTACTTTATTAGAGCTCATCGTTGTCATTTTTATTATAGGCGTGGTATCAACCTTTGCATTGTTGACTCGTGAAGATGAGGTTGACCTTAATCGTCTCATCATTGAAGCTGAAAAAGCTTCGAATACGATTTTTAATTTGATGATTCAAGCAAGAAATTCGCAGACCACCGTGGATTTACGTGGAGGTCCATCTAGCGGATTGCTTCTGGCCTACCTTTATGTAAATAAAAAATCAAATCAACTCTATACGGGTTCGGGTAATGTCGGTATTGGCGCTCTTAATGTAGGATCAGCCAACTGGAACTCCTATACCACCCAACAAATTTTTTTTTATAATGAGCAAATGAGCTCAATTGTGCCAAAAGGTAACCCAGGCCGCACTTTGATTACTTCCGATGGTCATTTCATTAATTATAAGGGAGGATCATCGATTTCACGTGACCCTTATTATTTTGAATTAACATCAAATACTAATACTTCAATTAAAGTAAAAGTTGAATTTAGTCCGCTAGGCTATCCTCGAATGTATGTCAGTGATCAACGTATAAATAATGGCCAATATCGAGAGGTCATTCGATGATAAAAGCTGATGGATTTACCTTGGTTGAAATTTTAGTCAGTATGGTCATTCTTGCCATTACCGCAGCCATTACCATGACCGTTTTAAAATCGGTTTCACAAAATCAGATTGAGGCTAAAGATGCCATGCATTATGCGGTTGCGACCAAGTCGATGAAAGATGCTTTTAACGATTTTGCCAATTCTTACAACATGGATAATTGGCCTGATAACCAAACAGTCACTTACTATGGGACTTATAATGAAAGAAAAAAATGCTCCGATGTTGAGAAAACAAATCCTGTCGGCGAGGCTATGCTCAGATATAATTTATGTAAGGTTGCTGAATCTTTATCCAATGCAACATACACTTCAGTTGCAAACAGTGCCTACAATTTAAAAGACGTGAAGCTTCTAATCCATAAAACCACGAAAGATGATATTAATTATTTTACTGTGAGTGTTAACGTGCATTATGCAAGGCAAGAGTCAACCGTTCTTTTTGATCGCATGTTTGTCCATCAAGTCAAAAAAGGTACCATTAAAACGCAAACAAATTAATGATGAAATTATCTAAATCCTCATTAGGCATGACCCTGGTTGAACTCATTACTGCACTTTTAATTTCAAGTATTTTAATCAGCTCAGTATTTTTTTTAACGAAGATGTATAAGCAAAATACGAATCAGCTCAAACAAGAAATCGATACTGAACTTTATGTCAGTAATTTTATTAATGGGATTACGACTGATATTGCCTCGGCAGGTTATCAGCCCATTGACTCGCAGTTGACCATCTCAATTCTTGAAAAAGAGGGTAGCGGTAAAGATAAGGTTATTGATGTCACTTATAAGCAAGGTTACACGGTCGATAAAATTACCATGCGTTATGATATATCACCAACCACCCGAACAATTGTTGAATACAGTCTTGTTGATTTCAAGCGCAGTAACACCAGACCTGATGAGAAAGCGATATTAAAAAAGAAAACAAATCATGGTGATACTTCAAAGGGAAATTTTTACTCTGTGGATGTTGTTAAAGATGCATTATATATTCCGGGAGTAAAGGATTTTCAGTGCCGCCCATCCATCAACCCTGAACCGAGCCATCCTAATGCAGCAGTCAGAGGTTTAAGTTGCTCTTTAACGATTTATAAAACGGCCGAGGCGAGCATTGTTGGTCCCGGTTATGCAGGAAACCTTGATACAAAAACCTATGAATTTTATGCCAAAGCGACCAATCTTTTTTAACAATCAATCAGGCATGGCCCTGATTTACACCATGTTAGCGGTTTTATTAATGTCGATGCTAGCAACTGCTCTATTAAATTCTCAAAAACAATCCATTCAGGCTTACAACGCTATTTTGAATGAATATGCAGCTCAAGATTCGATTGATTTTTGTGTGCAAGCAGCAATTGATACCCTACAAAAACAAAAGAATAACAATACCCTCGTGAAAAATACCGCAACGGTTCAAACCATACAGCCTTACACTCAGATTGATACTGCTTATGCCGTCAATCAAACCAAATTACAAAAAGGCAGAATTTCTCAAAGGACTCAAATTAATAAATACATCTCTTGCACATTACAGTACATTAAAGAAGGTGAAGCTACTTCATCATCGGGCACTATTTATGAAATTCAAAAAAGTCGTGAGTATGGTACGCTCGGAGGTTCCAATGCGACGATGAGTTATTATCTGCTTAAATCTATCAAAACAGATAACAATCAACGCATTGAATATCACACGGTGCTGACTATTTAATCTCTTCAATTATGCATCAAAATAAGATATTATTTTTTAATGAAAAAAGTTTTTTTTTCACTATTTTTTTTGTTTTTTAATAGCTATCTTTACGCACAAGATAGCCTTCAGCTGAGCTGTCTTTTTAACTGGCGAAATTTAGCTCAACCAGTCAATGTTGTTGAGGTTCATCCTGGCATTGAAAATACCCCAACCTATTCTTTAAAAATGCCAAAAGAATATAACGGTAACTTACCCGACCCATGCTCATCGGCATTAAAATCGAATAAGCAAAAGCTGCGTATCATCATGGATGATAGAAAGCTTTTAAAAATGAGCCTTGAATTCGTGAATCCAAAACCTATCCTTATCTCAAAATTTAAGCAGCTGGAACAACTTAGAATTGAAAAAGAATTAAAAAAAAACGGTATCGCTTTTTCTAATCTTGATATCAAAATGGAGAAAGTCAGACCTTTCGAATACAGCATTCAATTTTTTGAAGACGATAAAGTCAAAGAAGAATTAATTTATAGATCGGAGGCTATGCATCAGTATGAATAGTCTAAAAAAAATTGTACTCATCATTTTGCTTTTATCATTATCGTTGAGTTCATTTGCCAAGCAACCTCCAGCGACTTCAACAAGCGGTTCTAAACTTAACGTTATGTTTTTGGTAGATATTTCAGGATCGATGTGGCAAAAGTATAATCAAGCCAGACAAGCCATAACCAAATTAATCACCAATAAATCGCTAGCCTCACAAGCCAATTTTTCACTTCTCACTTGGGGAAGTAATACTTGTGGTATTAATAGTAGTGGTTATGTTAGTTGTCCTTATCAGTATGTCAGAACCCCAGTTTATGTTAATCGTGAGTATTGTTATACCTATTATCGATGGCGCTATGTTTATGGCTATGGTTGGCGCTATGAGCCTTATCGCAATTGCTACACTTATCGTTATGTGTCGCACTACACCTATACATATAAATACACATATTACTTTGTCCCTTTTAATCAAGACAAGGTCGCTAATTACAATGAGATGATGAAAGGCATTCAAGAAATTGATGCAGATGGCGGTGGCACCTATGCAGGCAGACCTCTAAGTTTCGCCAATCGATATGTGGATACGCCGACATTTAAACAACATGTTAATACTGATTGTGACAAAACAATTGTCATCATCATGTCAGATGGTGAGTGGTACGACAATAGTTATGCTGAACAACAAGCCAGACAATTACATGCAAAGGGAATTAAAACCTTTGTGGTCATGTTTGGTTATTCAAGTAGCGGATGGAAAGCTCAAAATTTAGCCTCTGCAGGCGGTACTCTTAAAAGTCCTGGGGTGCTTGGAGGCACCTCCATTGATCCAAACGATTTAGCCAACAGTTTTATGCAAGCTATTCAGTCGGTGAATTTTGATGCTTATTCTAATGTCGCACCGACTGTTTTACCTGACATGAATGCAGGTAATTTAATATTGAATGCAGAGTTTGAGTATTCATCCAGCTCTCAATGGAAAGGTTATTTAAAAGCCAAAAAAATTAATGACGATGGCTCCATTGGTGGACAAATATGGGAGTTAGGTGACAATCTTAACCGAACCCATCCTGACTCAAGAAGGATCTGGACCGCTGCGGCTGGCATAGCGACACCCACACAAAGCAATCGTATGTATTTGCCCAATAATTTACTATGGAACAATTCATCGTATGTGACTAAATATGCGCAACTGATGGAAACAGGAGGCTACTTCTCTAATTCCTCTTACTATGACGCCTACTATTTATTGCGTTTTATTCGAGGCTATGATTCTTATAATGAAAATTCGGGTTCCAGTTATCGGTGGAAACTTAATGATATCTATAATTCAAAACCTAAATACGTAGGCCAACCCCCAGATATACCCAAAGATAGTAAATACGCTGGTGAAAAGAAATATTTTTATGATCTTGACCCGAACGCCTATGATCAATTTCAGAAAACTAAACGAACGCCGATGGTTTATGTAGGCAGTAATGCTGGCCTTGTGCATGCCGTGGATGCAAATACAGGGCAAGAAAAATGGGCTTTTATGCCACCCCCGATGCTAAATAAAATGAAAGAAGTTATATCCTCAGCCCGAGGTACCACCAATTCAATTTATGGTGTCGATGGACCCTTGGTGGTTGATGATATTTACATTGATGGTAAATGGCGCACTTACATGATTATTTCTTTTGGTTATGGTGCCAGAGCATTTTCTGTTATTGATGTCACCACACCTGAATACCCTGCCCATGTTTTTTCTATTGAAAATTACATTGACGATAACGGTACCCTTAAGGTTAAAAAATGGGACAGTGCCGGTAATGAAATCAATATGACGTCTCATAATGCCAATGCAACGGCAGGCTGTTTTGGTTGTTATAAACAATTAGGCTATACCACTTCAGCTCCACATTTTACTTATGCCTGGGATGAACATTCAAGACGTTCTTATTCGCCGATTATGATCATAGGGGGTGGTTCAACTAATTCTGGCTTGGGAAATATAAACCAAACAACAGGAAATACTGTGTACGTGGTGACACTCAAAGCTTCAGCCTTGGGTGAAGTCATGACCATGAAAAATATTGATGCACCTGATAGTCCTGCTGGTGCAACTTTAAATAAATGTACTGCCTGGGGCGTATATGGGACTAATTTTGGTTATTTTTATGATGTTACTGGGGTTCAACTTGGGAGTTACATTTCTGGCCCCAACATTCCTCCGGACACTTACGTTACAAAAGTTTTTGAAACATTTGAAACTAGAAGGGGTATTAGCAGAATTTATTTAAATAAAAGATTGGCGAGAAATACGAGCTTTAGCGGATGCTATACCTTTACGATTCCCAAATCATCTGAAATAAAGACGGATGTGGCCGTGCTATCCAGTGGCAGCACGAAAGAAATGGAAGGAACCTTCGGTTACCGTATGGTGATTCCAAATAATAATGGTGTGATTAGCAGTACCAGTGATACGTCAAAATCCATTTATTCCATACCAGACAGTTCCCCTCAGCGCGTCATTCATAATATGGGATCTTGGGCCTCTGCTTATTCTACTTACTATAACTATACTCAACTCAGTGAAGATAACGATCAAGTCATTCAAAGACCAATATCAATAACTAGTGATGTTGCTTCCTCCAAAGATGAGCTTAATATCATTTATGGTACGGGCGATATGGAAGATGTTTCGCTGACGAATAAGGTTGTAAAAAATGTCATGGTATCCATGCAAAATACGGAATCTTGTTTTTTTGCAACTGAATCTTCAAAGTTAAGATGCCGTAAAGATTTTTGGCA
>Ga0181593_10004959_pt1 | contig 12066 bp, 3 predicted proteins | sample 071ome_19_FD_133756 | JGI IMG/M metagenome (GOLD analysis project Ga0181593, IMG submission 133756) | Coastal salt marsh microbial communities from the Groves Creek Marsh, Skidaway Island, Georgia - 071413AT metaG (megahit assembly) | ecosystem: Environmental > Aquatic > Marine > Intertidal zone...
CTTGCTCGAGGACCGTAGCGACGTCGATTATCGTGTCGCGGTTGTCAGCACAGACATCGGTACACAAACCGACCCACCCCGAGGGAATGTCATGAGTCGAGGAGCGTTCCAGTATGCTCCTGCAAGCGCTGATAGCCCACAATGTGGGGATCTTGAGGGGAACCCCATCGATCTCAACACAGCGGATTGCGACCCGAGCGCTGACCCAGTGATCAGCGCAGCCCAGCTCAACGCCCTCCCTGAAGCGGAGCGTCGGGCAGAGCTAACTCGTCAGCTCCGTTGTAGGACTACGCTTGGCATCGGGGGCTACCTCTATGAGAAGGGCCTTGAGGCGATGCGCCTCTCCCTCTCTTGCAATGGACCAAACGCTGATCACTTCAGCGCCTGTTGTGTCCCACAGGGTGAGGGCTCAGTCTATGACCCAGCCTGCTCGATCGAAGAGGGTGAGGCCGCGCCGAGCTTCCTGAGGCCGAACGCGACCTTAGCCGTCGTGATCCTCTCCGATGAGAACGACTGCTCCACCCCTGCAGACTCTGCGGAGCCTGGCAACACCTGCGAGGGCGAGCAGTGCGATATTAGCTACACACAGAATATAGAATGTGAATGGTTCTCCGATCGCCTCACCCCTGTCAGCCAGTACGTCGACTTCTTGAGAGGCCTTAAGGCCGACCCTGAGCGCCAGTTGATCGTCCTACCGATCGTAGGCTTCCGTAACTACACCGAAGCGGGCAACCCGATCTCATACAGCACTGGTACGCCACAGATGAGCGAGTGTAATGATTCGGATAACCCTGACAGGACCTCTGAGGCCTGTTGCCCTGAGGGTGTGTGTGTGGGCGTAAGCCAAGTGTCTGCTACCTGCTCCCTCCCAGAGCAGGCTGTCCTTAGCTATGCAGGGACACGATACCTTGAGCTCGCAGAGCAGCTGAACCCGAACAGCTTTGGGTGTGCGTCTGGAGCGGAGCCAGAGGTCCTTGAGAGCGGCGCGCTTCAGCCTCAAGAGGGCGCGCGCTGTGACACGATCTGCCAAGAGGACTACAGCTCAATGATGAATGAGCTCGCAGAGAAGATCGAGGCCTCTCTCCCAGCTCCTTGAGCGCACATGAAGTTTGAGCGCTCCCTTTCTGCCTCGAGAGGGCACTCACTCCTGAGATGATCGATATCATGATCGGACAGGAGACATCTCAGTATTTATGTTTCGGGGGCGCGTCGTATTATGTTAAGTCTCCTTGACCGCGACTCATCAGAGCTGAGCCTCCATCACCATGACTTTAATCCTTACTCCACTCAAAGCGCTCTCTGCGTCTGAGCTCAATGATTTCCTAGTGACTAAGGGGTGGCTCAGCCTAACTGGCCTTCATAAGCTTGAGGAGTTAGCAGGTGGCGACCTCAACGCGATGACTGACATCATCAGCACGCTCGACGCTACCTTGAGTGAAGAGTTGATTCAGTCTGTGGATGACCTGATCTCAGAAAAGTTCAGCGCGCCAGACCTGCTGAGCGCGACGGTCACGCTGTTGGACGCGGGAGAAGGTCGCCTCGATCGCTTCATTGATGAGCTGTACGAGCACTCTAGCTCAATCACAAGCTTAAACTCAGCCCATGACTCTGTCCACCTCGCGACTGTCTTTGAGCTCAATCCAACGCCCGATATGTTGGATCACTCCTCTTATGATGGCCACGCTGATCTTATAGACGATCGGTATATGATCACGGGGCGACTGGGAGAGGGGGGGATGTGTTATGTGGATCGAGCCTATGATGTCCGCCTCGGACGTGAGGTAGCGCTTAAGAGGCTTAAAGACAACCAGCTCAAGAACTCTGACGCTTGTAGCCATTTTGAGATCGAAGCGAGAGTCATGGGCCGACTCGCACACCCAAACCTGCTACCGGTCTATGATTTCATCGACTCAAGTCAAGGGGAATCACAGGGCTACACGATGCGGGTGATCCCCTACCCTACCCTCTATGATCTTGTGAGAGAGGGCCCACAGCTGTCTCAGCATCAGCTCTGTGGCATACTGCGACAAGTCGCGCTCGCGCTTGAGAGCGCGCACACTCAAGGTGTCGTGCATCGAGATGTGAAGCCTCATAACATCCTGATCGGCTCAGGTGGTGAGGTGTATCTCACAGACTGGGGAGTCTGCTCTCTAAGCGAGCATCACCCCGACGCCCACCTGATGAGTGACAAGAGCGCGTACTCTCTTGTCGGGACCCCTGCGTTTATGGCCCCTGAGCAGGTGGAGTGTGATGTGAAGCTGATCAGCCCACGCACCGATGTCTATGGCCTTGGGGTCACGCTCTATTACGCGCTCACCGGTAAGGTCCCCTACCGAGGGGAGGGGCTGGTTGAGCTCGTGAGGCGAATTGGTCGCGATGACGTGGTGATCCCTAGCGCTCTTGCGATGAGGGCGGGTAGGCTAAGGGTGCCTCCAGAGCTTGATCAAATCTGTCTGAAGGCGATGTCTAAACGACCTCAAAATCGTTATCAAAGCGCCCGAGACTTTGCTCATGCCTTAGACGCCTTCCTCTCGGGTGAGACAGAGAAAGAGCGCAAGCTCCTCGCGCTCACTAAGGCCTTAGAGCGTGGGCATCTCGCCAAGACACGATATGAGGACTTAAGACAGAAACAGGCCAACCTGAAAGAGGAGATCGCGCTCCTCTCAGCTCAAATTGGTCCTCCGCGAGAGGGGGATGACCTGAAGATCACTCGAGCGCGTCGCGCACCGCTCTGGAGTTTAGAGGAGGAGCTAGACAGCATCCTTAGCCCTATTGAGGAGAGCTTTACCCAGGCGAGCTCAGCGTATCAGACCGCGCTAGGTGTCCTCAGTAAAGAAGAGCGGGTTGATCATCTACTGGCACAAGAAGCCAAGATCTCACTCTCAAACCTCCTCTGGGGTCGTTTCTTAGAGGCGGAGAAAAAAGGAGACATGAGAGAGGTCGCTCACCTAGAGGAGCGGCTTAGGATGGTCGCGACCGACGAGGTGCTCACAAAGCTAGATGGTGTGTGTGAGGTCGCGCTTCATGAGCTCCCTGAAGAGGTGACCTTAGAGGTCTATCAGGAGACGTTACAGCGCTATCATGTCACCTCAAGCTACATTAAGACCGCCCAGACCCCTTTGGATGTCGCGCTACATTTGCCTCCAGGCGTCTACCTGATCAAGCTGTCTCACCCTCAGGCGTCACCCTGCGCGCTCCATATCAAGCTCAAGCGAGGGGACGCCATCACGCTTAAGCCGAGGCTCCTTAAAGCGGGCGAGTTACCCTCAGGCTCCGTCTACATCCCAGACATCGATGGGGGGATGGGCGTGGTGCATATGAGGCACTTAGTTCGCTATCGAGACTATGTGCGCTACCTCAATCATCTAGGTGATGGCGCAGAAGAGCGCGCACCTCGCTATGGGGGGACCCTCTACGCCGAGCGAGGCTCTGATGGGCGTTTTGTAGAAAACTTTACAGACGCCGAGGGGGATCAGTGGTCTCCTGACTGGCCTGTCATGCTCGTGAACGCTCATGATTTTGAGGCGTACGCGACATGGCTTGCGACTCAAGATGAGGTCCCTTGGAGGCTCCCAACCGTCGACGAGTGGCGACAGGCGGCGCAGGGAGCAGATGGGCGACCTTATCCGTGGGGCTTAAGCTTTGACTCCGCGCTCTGCCTTATGAGGGACTCAATGCGGGGGCGAGTCACACCCTCCCCCGTAGGATCAGTTGAGAGCGACCGCTCACCTTATGGCTTATATGACGTCGCGGGGAACGTGTGTCAGTGGACCTCCTCAAAGGTTGAGGGAGATCAAGAGGTCTACCGTGTCGTAGGCTCCTCTTTTAACTCGGTCTCTGCGACCTGCCATTTAGACGCTGAGCTCTCGAGCCCCCCTGGGGAGTGTATGATGCACATCGGAGCTCGGCTCGTCTTTACGCCTCACCCTGACCAGCTCCTCGAGCCCTCCTCTTAGGACTGAGGCTCGGTAGGTCGCGCTCAGTAGCTCGCGGGTGGAGCTCCCCAGAGGGCGCGCTCCGGGATAGGCGGATCCTCCACGTTGACTAAGGTCAGCGTCGGATCATCGCTCTCAAGCCTTGTCTCGGGTCGATCTCCAAAGATCCGCCAGGTTAATGCAGAGCCAGAGATGTCGCTCTCCCCAATATCGAGTACACCCACATTGGTGAGGAAGATCCCGTGGCGGGGCATCTGACCACAGCTGAAGTTACGGACCTCAATGCGGGGCGCCCCACAGACATGGAAGCCATCACCCCATGAGACGGGCTCACCCGCTCGATACACGGGCGCAGGCTCATCGATCGGGTCCGTTGGGCGGGCGAAGCAACGCTCTTGATCGATCGGGCACAGGACACGGGTCGGTACGTCACGGACAGAGGGGACACTCACGCCCTCGAGGTTGAGCAAAGAGACCGAGGTGTAGAAGCCAAACAGCCCGTTATCATCAAGGGTCACCCCGCTGAGCAACATCTGAGGGTGCTCGCGCTCGCTTGCTAAATCTGCGGGGACAGGAGGGAGCTGTGACCACAGCCCACCCCGCTCATTATGGCTGAAGTCTCCGCCCACAACCTTAAGGAAGGGCTGGTTGATCGGCGTAGGCTCAGCGCCATGGGTTAAGAGGCCTGTCCCCTCGTTATAGCTGAGCTCGCTGTTCAGCACTCGGGTGAGCGGAGCGTTTCGCGTAAAGACGCCAACCCCGACCGCCGCGGTAGAGTCAAGAGGGAGCCCCTCGACTACGAGGGGGGTTGTCTTAGTGACCACGCTGTCCTTCATCAGCAGGTTGACCCCCTCGAGGTGAACACCGACTACGCTCGCCTCCATGACACGGCTTCCGGTCATGATGAGGGTGTTAAACAGCCTGCGGTCAAGGTCACCTAGCTCAGCGCCACGGAAGAGGCCAATCAACCCTGAATCTGGCTCAACGACCCCAAGAGAGTCATCATCAATGCTCATCACCCCAAGCTCATTAAAGGGGATCTCAGCGCTCTCTGGGGTCTCTCCTAACATCCCTAGCATGTCTCCAGGCAAGAGGAGCTCGTTCGGGATGAGCATGTCGCCTGGGAGGTAGGTGTCGCCAGGCAAGAGCATGTCACCTGGCAAGAGCATGTCACCTGGCAAGAGCATGTCACCTGGCAAGAACTCTGGGGTAGGTGTGAGCATATCACCAGGCAGGAGCATATCCCCTGGCAACAAGCTCACGCCTCGCTCAAGGCCCTGTGGCGAGACACTCCAACGATCGACTCCCAGCTCCTCAACGTCAGCTCGGTCGCTCCTGAGGCGCTCACTTAAAATCGCAGGTCGACCCTCGCTGACCTCGCTGTCGCTGATCCACGCAAAGCTGCTCTTGAGATGAAGCCCTGGCCCACCGCTCGCTCGAAGCCCTGTGTGGTGAACCCTCAGGGCAGAGGCGCTCGCTTGAATCGCTCCACCAGAGGCCTGACCCTCTTGAGCAGCCTCGATTCCGACAATGACCGAGTCAGAGACGCGCGCGCGAACCCCATACAGCCCAAGCCCGATGATCGCTGAGCCCTCTGTGTTGTCAATGAAGCTCTTTGTGACGCTGAGGGTCGATGTAAATTCGGGGCGCTCCCGCTCCCCACGAAGCGCGTCTGCGTCGCTGTAAGCGACAAAGGCGGCGTATTGAGGGGACTTAATGACAGCGCGACGTAGGTGAGTGCTCTGAGCGCTTATGACCCCGAGGCTCCTAAAGCCCTCCGCCCAAACATTTTGGAATGTCATCACCGCGACGCCAGAGGCGATCACCGCGACCTGCTCAGGGGATTGCGCGCGAGTGAGGACCGCCGATAAGGTGACAGCCCCTGCGCCCTCGATCTGGAGGAGTGATGACCCATCTCCACTCAGCTCAACACCGGAGAGGAGGACTCGCTCGAGGCCTTGTAATGACAAAGGCTCTGAGAGGTGAACCTTCACCCCAGACCAGCAAGGGCTCACGAGCGCTAACGCTCGGGTGGCGACCTCTGACAGCTCAGCTCCAACCGTATATTCACCAGGGAGAAGAGAGATCAGAGCGACCTCTTGAGCGCTGAGCTGATCGATGCGGGTAGGGCTCCAGGGCGAGCTACCGTCTCCATCTCCATCAGGTGAGACATACACAGGCGCACCCCAAGCGGTCGGCGTGCCTGTGTAGACATACCCCATCATGCATTGTGGTAGACCGGCGGAGTAAGAGCTCCCCTCCTCGAATGGATCGAAGCGCTCAGTGAGCTCACCCCCAGTCACATCACACTGCTCTTCGAGGCAAGTCAGCGTATCAAGTGGCTCCCCACCGATAGGCTCCCCACCGACAGGTTCGCCACCGACAGGCTCCCCACCGACAGGCTCCCCACCGACAGGCTCGCCACCGACAGACTCCCCACCGACAGGCTCCCCACCAGCGGGTACCTCGCCAGCTACCTCGCCTGAGTTAGAATTTTGATCTGGATCACGACAACCAAAAGCCATCATCACGAAGACGCTCATCAGGAGTACTCTGAGCGCACGTTTTGAGGAGGTCGCTTGATCACGCTGACAGTACATCATAGTGATTACCTCGCAGTTTAAAAGGGAAGAAATAAGTTATCGGACTGTCTCATGACTCACTTTATAGATCAACACAACAACGTCATTTTGTATATAAATGACAATAGCTTATTAATTATCGAACATTTACTACCACTGTTTTGTACGTACGCCTTCTTTCATCAATTTGTATATAAGGTAAGCAGACAAAGAAGCTTGGGATGACAGGTAGCCTAACGGAGCTGTGGGGTTGGTTCGTGGGCTACGGTCAACACATCTCACGCTAGGAGAGGATCTTAATCATCGCCCACACCCTCTTAGTCTTCTCTTAGTCTTGAGCTCGCAGAGCAACTGAACCCAAACAGCTTTGGGTGTGCATCTGGAGCGGAGCTAGAGATCCTTGAGAGCGGAGCTAGAGATCCTTGAGAGCGGCGCGCTTCAGCCTCAAGAGGGCGCGCGCTGTGACACGACCTGCCAAGAGGACTACAGCTCAATAATCAATGAGCTCGTAGAGAAACTCGAGGCCTCTCTCCCTGCTCCTTAGGTCCATGTGACCTTGAATCTACCCTTTTAGCTGCGCGACATTGCTCCTCAACCCTCTCAGCTCTGCGCTGGCTTGCCCGTATCTCTCGCCTCTTCAAGGTCTCACGCGCTGAGGTGAATGAACGCTCAGCGCCAACTCATTTAGGTGTGGCCTCCGTTACTGCACTTCACTCGTGACCAAAGTCACAAGTTATTATTTATCATACGGTTTAACCAAGGTAGCACGTTTATTCCCTAGCGAATCCACTCAGGCTGTGTTTATGGTCAAAAGCATCTTGGACTGAGTGTTGCGTACGACCTACGCCAACGCTCAACTGTAAGTGTCGAACCTCCCTCGAACCATTGACTTTAGCCACGCGTTTATAGGCCAACTGTGCGTGTGCTCTGAGAGGCTCTCTGATGAGATTAAGTGATTTGCGCATCCCCCCTCTCCTGTCATCTAACCTGATCGTGAGGGCGCTCGCCTTATGTGGCCTCATTACGCTCTACACGACCGATGTACCCGCAGAGCCCTTTGTCCCATGGCAGAGCGCGAACGCTCCACTCTCCTCTCAAGCGAGCGCCCTCACACCTCAGAGGGTGAGGCCGAAGTTGAGCTTTCAGACGCGGCTCAGCCAGGCGACCCTCCCCATCCTTGAAGGCTTACTCTATCGGGTTAAGGTCAAATATAAGGACCTGCTTGATGAAGGGGACTGTGAGGAGGAGTTTCGAGCGGTTAAGGTTCAAGACAGCGTGCTCAACCTCGAGCTTGGGCTCAACGCGGGCTGTGACTTCGCGTCCGCGATCGCTCAGCGCTCTTCTCTCTCCTTTGAGCTGTGCTTCACGCTAGATGTCAGAGCCCCTGCTGGCTCCGCTGAGTCGAGCGTTGAGGGTGAAGAGCGCTGCTTTAATCATGAGGTGGAGGTTGGCTCGGCTCCCTACGCGCTCAACGTCAGTCACGCTGTTGAGGCTGAGTCTGTGTATGAAGCGAACACAGCCCTCATCTCATCCTACGCGCACAAGCTCGCCGCTCAGAGCGCTCCTCTCGCCCGATATGAGCAACCTCCCCACTTCTCTGTACACACCCGACCCCCTCAAGGCTTAGGCCTCAGCGCGCTGAGGCTTGACCCCGAGCGACCTGAGACGCTCACCCCTTATCAAGAGGCAGGGTATGTGAAGTGGCACCCGCTGGTCACCACGGGCGCCTCTGATCCAAACGCGTACGCCCTCTACATCGCTCAGGGCTCCCCTTTCGCTTACCTGAATCAGCTGATCCTTGGGGCGCACACGACGGATTGGTATGGACCTCGCCCTCCTGTCACCCCCTCCACGACCCGAACCCCGCTCGCTGAAGGTGGCTCTCAGAGTGGGCTCTCTGTTCGTGGTCGCCTCGAGGTCGAGGGGGACCTCGAGGTGAGCGCGGGTCGGGTCGTAGTAGATCAAGCGACCGTCGTTTCACAGGGCGCTCGTGTTGAGCGAGGCGGGGTGATCACATTAGGGCAGGCCCGACTCAACGGCGCTGTGAGCGCCTCTCGTACGCTCAATCAAGGGTGGCGATCGCCGACGCTCTCTAGCGCCGGTGTCCCTAGCTACTCGGTTCAAGTTGGAGGGGCCCTCCATTTTGTTGGGCCTCTCTCCCTCCTCCCGCTCACCCAGGTTACCGGGCTCCCCTCAGCGCGTGAAGACCAGAGCTCATTACTTAATGTCGCCGACCGGGTTGAGCTTCATGGTGGTGCCCGCGTCGACGCCCGACGTGGAGCTCCCAGCCAGGTGGAGCCCGAGGTCAAGGTGACGGGTGACGCCAACATCAACGCTCACGCCTTGGTCAGCGCTGGCGCTTTAGACATCGTTCATGACCTGAATGTTCAGGGGGACCTCGCTGTTCGACGCACGCTTGAGCTCGGTGACTCAATCTCCTTGCTCCGTGAGGGCGCCACGCAAGAGGTCGTTAAGCTCTCAGGTGACACGCTCGCCTTCAACCATAACCCTGATCAACCTGAGGGCGCTCCGGTCTATGATGAGGTGCGGTTTAAGGGGCGCGTCCTCTTCGCGAACCGAGTGACCTTCGATCCAGGTCAACCAGGGGTAAGCGTCCCCTCTGAGTGCAGTATTGTCCCTGCCCGCGATAGTCGTGGGAAGCTGATCCCACAAGTAATTGACTTGACCTGTCATGGGGTCACTGTCCGTGTGAGCGCCCTCCTTGAGAGCATATGTGGGAATGGTCAGCGCGAAGGGGGTGAGGTCTGTGATCTTGGGGATGGGAACTCTTCAATCCCTGTCGATAACTACTGTAACCCCACGAGTACGCCTTTCCCAAACTGCCAATTTTACAGACACATCTCCGGCCTCACGGAGTGCCCTCTTGAGCCTCTCACCGTCTCCGGGGTCACCTTTACATGTGTCCCCTTTACTACTCTAGAGGGCGTGAGCGGGGTCGCGCTCCAGAGCGCTCAAGATGAGGAAGACCTGTCGCTGAACGCTGACATCTCAGGTACTAGCTACGCGCTCAACGTGACCTATCCACAGCTCTACTGTCGTCAAGACTGCACGCATGCTCGCTGTGGTGATGGCGTCCATGATGAGGAGAATAAAGAGCTGTGTGACGACGGCAACTTTGTCGACAATGATGACTGTGATAACAGCTGTCGCTTAGTGACGAGCTGTAAGCTCGATGTCAAAAGGCGTGTCAATCAGCGCTCAGACCTCGTTCAAGTCACTACGACCCCTAAGCAGGGGAGCGCCCCAGATGACCCCCTATTTTACTCTGTCGCGGAGTGCGCTCAAGGGGACTCTGTCGTGACACACCCCGCGCCTCAACAGGTTGTAGAGCTCGATCTTGAAGAGCCCACTTGGGTAGCCTTTGAGACCTATCCATACACCCAGACTGACCCTGACCTCTCACCTCACCCCGATACTTTCCTACATCGACGCGTCTCCTGCGATGATGTACGGAGCGCGTCCTGTGACGACGACGGAGGGGTCGGTTACTTCTCAGCCCTCCCTCCACAGCAGCTCGACGCCGGACGCCACTATGTCGTCGTAGGTGGTTTTGGTCAGGCTGAAGGCACAACGAACCTCGCCGTGAAGCTCACCTGCGCCGAGCCTCAAAAGCTCATCGGCTCTCTCTACTACCCCGCTGAGGAGAGCACGGTCAGAGAGCTCGTGATTCAAGCAGACACCTCGGTTGAGGGCGGGGTTGGCTATGTTGAGCCTCTGTGTGTCACTGCCCTACCGGAGGGGTTCATTCAGCCTAAAGACCCAAATTTCAACATCGCAGAAGCGCAGACTGGATATGGACTTCATCAGGTCGCGATTGAGGTCATCCTCGAGTCCACTACTCGGCTCACCGTCACCGCTGACTCCTTGAGCTTAGACCCCGTGATCTATCTACGCTCAGGCTGTGAGAGCGCTGAGACCTTGAGCGTGGCTGGGGACGCCGCCGACCTCCTTTGTAATGACAACGCGACCGGCAACGCTCTTCAACCTCTCGCCCGCGTCGATCGTGAGCTCCCAGCAGGGGTGTACTACGTCATCGTCGACAATGACAGCCTCACCGGAGGCGAGGTGAACATCTCACTTCGCCTGTCTCACTCCGCTCCTTAATGACCCTATGGATCGATCCATGAGACGCACCAAGAGTCAGTCCACAGGTGTATGTGGACGCTCACCCTCCCTCTCGAAGCGGGCTCTCTCTGAGCTTTTCACTTCACGCACTCACCCCTTGATGAGGCCTCTATGAATCGCCACTCGCACGCACACCGCCTCTCTCTCGGTGCTCGACTTAGCGCCCTCTTGACGCCCTCACACACTCCCACAAGGTCTTCGACCGTTGTCAGGCTAGGGCTCCTCGCGTCATTGACCCTCTCAACCGTCTTAAGCGCTCCAAGGGGCGCCTGGGCTGAGTCCTGTGATCTCGATGTCGCTACGCTCGGTGACCCAACCTTGCGCTGTAAGCTCTTCGAGCCAGCCCCTCAGCTTGATGGGCTCTCCTCAACGGAGGTGAATGTCCCTGCAAAGTTCAACTTCCAAGCGAGGCTATCACAGGCCAAGCTCCCTTTAGGTGACCGCTCCATCCCCAGGGTCGCGATCAGGTTCTATAACCTCCAAGACCAGCTCGTCTGTGCGACCGAGCGCTCAGATGTGATCGTCTCCCAGAGCGTCCTAAATTTGCAGCTCAAAGAAGAGGAGCTCGGAGGCTGTAAGCTCGCCCAACTTATGGCCAGCTACCCCGAGCTCAAGATTAAGGTCTGCCTTGGTGATCAGAACTGTCTTCGACCCATTAAGCTGAGCTCTGTCCCTTACGCGCTCAAGTCAGAGTTTACGTACTGGGCCAAGAGCGCCCACCGCGCAGAGCGCGCCTCAATCAGCCACTACACCCAACAGCTCAGCGCAGACCGAGACCTCCTGAACACGATCCAACAAGATCTGCCGGGTAACGTCACTGGTTACTTTAGCGCTTCTCATAGTCAGCTCACTTCACTCCCCGCCACGGCTGGGTTCCCCGAGGTCACCGTCCCCTCCTCACACCCCTCCAACGCCGGCGCTCTGCTGTGGCACCCCCAACGTGAGCAGTCAAGTACGCTCCACATCAGCTCAAAAGACCCTCAACGTGATGAGCTTCGCCACCTCGCTCGGGTGGCGTGGGTCGCTGACCGTAGCCTCATCGCTGGTGACCTTGTGATTGAGGGGCTCACCGTTGGGGAGCGTCGTGATGGGCTCCAGGTTCAAGAGGGCGACCTCTACCTTCGTAACCCACTGAGCGTCGATGACGGGCTCTTGGTGAAAGGTGAGGCGCTCTCTCTGGATCACCCAGCCCCTGTCAACACGAGCACACAAGAGGTCCCCGACACCGCCCTCTCTCCACTCGCGCTTGACCCAACCTACGCGCTGAGCGTCGGAGATGTGAACAGCGCCACGCTCAATGAGTCTGGGACGCCGCTTCGCGTCACAGGGATAACGAGCGTCCAAGGGCGCCTCGCTGTCGGCCACTCTTTAGCGCTCGGCGGATCAGCTACCATCACCGGTCA
>Ga0181593_10004962_pt1 | contig 12063 bp, 6 predicted proteins | sample 071ome_19_FD_133756 | JGI IMG/M metagenome (GOLD analysis project Ga0181593, IMG submission 133756) | Coastal salt marsh microbial communities from the Groves Creek Marsh, Skidaway Island, Georgia - 071413AT metaG (megahit assembly) | ecosystem: Environmental > Aquatic > Marine > Intertidal zone...
AGCGCCTGCGCCGTTGGCGGTTGACCAGTGGATCAGGCCACCGCGACCTGAGCGCCACTTTGTAGGTCTGTGAAGGCCTGCGCGATCCCCTTCGCTCGTGATTGGGGGTTCAGCTCACACGCTTGACCGGTGTTTCGATAGCTCTGCCACACTTGCGCTACACCAACAGGGGTAAAGCGCGTGACATCATAGATGATCGCGTTGGTCTGCTGATCCTTGACCGCTCCACAGGGGGAGTTGAATGGGGTAGGGCTCGCCTCAGCGATGAGCCCCGCGTAGGACCTCCCAAGCTGGGTGTTCATATGGGCGATCAGGGTGTTCAGTTGAGCGAGCCCAGAGAGCTGCTGGACCAAGAAAAGATCTGGCGCCTTCTGCTCAAGGCTCATGTACGCGTACAGGTCACGCCAGTCTCCAGGGCACTGATCCGAGGTCCGAGGCAGGTTCTCGACGTTCGTTGTGTAGACCCTCAATGAGGCAGGAGACATAGGCGGGGGGGGCTCCATATCGGGCTCCATAAGGCTCATGTCAGGCAGTGGAGGCGCCATGTCTTGCGGGAGTGGAGGGGGGGCGCCCATATCCAGAGGCGAGGTAGGGGGCTCCGCGTCTTCAGGCGCTCCACCAGCCTCAAGGCCTGCCTCAGCTCCTGCCTCAGCTCCTGCCTCAACCCCAGCCCCAGCCCCAGCCCCAGCCTCAGCCCCTGCCTCTCCCTGTAACCCACCTGGTGTCGCTTGCGACCCAGCCTGGCCGGCGACACCTCCACCTCCCGCTGTCTGCCCCCCACTGCTCCAAGCCCCCGCCTCCTGAGCTCCAAGCTCACCACCTAGGACAGCGTGTCCACTTAAAGCCGGCTCACCACTGACAGGCTGATCCCCTCCAGTGGAAGGCTGACCAGCCACAGCAGGCCCCCCCACCTCTCCTGCGAGAGGGCGACCCTCTCCGTCTACTCTAATCTCAGTCGCGCAGGCACAGAGCACACAGAGCGCGGAGAGCGCGATAGGGATGAGCATTTTTTTTCGGCTAAAGCGTAGCACAGTCATGTGTATATCCTATGTCAGTAAGGAGGTGTTGATGTTAAAGGTTCACCTCAATTAGGGCTCATCGTGAAGAGCGGGATCTCACAGTCCTGATCGAGTCTTTTGGTTAAGGTTTGATAGCGGAAATGCGTTTGGTGATTGGAGCTCCAATACTCATCAAAACTGCGGACTCCACTGTTAAGATTACATATCTCAGGCGTGGTGCTTGAGACTGAATCTGCATCAAACTCTTTAGCCTTAAGCGCGACATGTTCCTTGAGGAGCTCAAATATTATAGAGTCCTCTGCCGACGCCTGAGGGCTTAAGAGGGGGCCAGGCTTTGTACAAGACAGCTCGAGGGAGTAGGTCTCTATTTCACTCGAAAATAAGACAGGTCGCCTTCCAAGCTGACTACCAACAAACATCCCAGGCGCACCGAGCGTAGCTAAGTTCACCTTGACGCAGTTTGACTCCGTGTCACAGTCTGCGACCTCAGGAATGGAGCCTTGATTCGCATCATAGTTATACCAAGCGAGTGACACGCTACAGTGCCCCTTAATCCACGCGAGCCAGTCTTGAGCCCCCTCAAAGTTGGTCTGGTAGACAGCGACCTCAAGGTTTAATAGGTCGAGGGGCTGGGCTCTGTACAAATCGACACGATCTTTGGTGACAGAGCCCGACTCGGGACGAGATAAGAGCGCCTCTTGATTATGAGTGATGTGCGCGACCTGACTGAAGGCCTCTTGAACTTCTCCCTCTGGCCCTACCGCAGGTCGATTCCAGGTGACCTTGTACTGTAAGAGCGTCTTGAGCTGATCAATACAGTTCGGGACCCCTTCATCCACCTCCTCATCACAGTCATCATCTTGTGCATTGCAAAACTCTGCTGTAGAGCTTAACCCTTCATCGATCTCGCCATCGTTATCATTATCGACACCATCGCACACCTCAACGAGGCAGTCGCTCGTGTCTAAGGCGTCGACGAGGCCATCACAGTCATTATCTAAGCCGTCCGCACAGCTGACCTCATTAAGCTCATAGCCCTGAGCCTCTGAGGGCGTCGCGGGTATCCACAGGCCCAACTGCTGTGGGTCACAGCGATCGACAAGGCTCGCGCACACCCCTTGCAGACCACTCGGCCGAGTGATGTCCTCGTCGACCTGCCCGTCACAGTCGTTATCGAGCCCATCACAGCTCTGCTCAGGGCTCTGATAGCCAGGGATCGAAGAGTAGCTTGGGTTCACGAGCTGACCCGCTTGGCAGACTGTAAGCGCCCCCTCACAGATCCCCAAAAGCGTCTGGCTCGGCATCCCTGTCTCTTCATCAATGCTCTCATCACAGTCGTTATCGAGCCCATCACAGACGTCTCTGGGCAGTGGACCACAGAACCCACAAGCGTTGAGTAGCCCCTCATCGGTGGCCCCATCACAGTCGTTGTCTTCACCATCACATAGCTCATCAGGCACCTCGCCACATTGACCGCAGGCGTTGAGGAGCCCCTCATCTATCAACCCATCGTAGTCGTTATCAACGCCATCACAGCGCTCAACCTCGGGGGGCACCCCCTCTGGGCCGATTGGGCATTGTATAAGGTCTAGACCCTCATTGACCCGCCCATCACAGTCCTCATCTAGAGCAGGCGTCCCCGGTACGTTGCAGTCCTCTACAAGTGGCTCAAAGGGTGTACAGACGTCTTGGAAGGCACCATTGCTACAGATCCGTCGACCCTCCGCCTGACATACCCCGACCCCACAAGAGATCGACTCAACAGGGAGGTCCTCATCGGTCGTTCCATCACAGTCGTTATCAAAGCCATCACAGAGCTCTGGGGCGTCTGTGAGCGCGCTTGGTTGTTGGCAGGTGGAGACGCGGGCGCCGTTGATGCAACGCCTGAGGCCCTCCGGCGCACATGAGCCTGGTGGACAGGTGATGGACTCGGGGACATAGCCCTCATCTACCCTGCCATCCGCGTCATTATCATGGCCGTCACAGGAGTTGTCTGTGGTCTTGCAGATCAGAGAGCGCCGGTCTTCACTGCAGTCGAGGCTACCGCTGACGGTGTTCCCCTCGGGGTCTTCCCAGATGCACGCTTGCCCATAACCAAGGAAGCTCTCGTTGATCTGTCCATCACAGTCCTCGTCCGCTCCTGTGCCACACAGCTCACTGCTGTGTGGAGGGAGCGGGTCAACATCACAGCGCTCTGCTCCGTTCTCTGTCACCCAGACCCCCGTCGCTTGGCAGATCCCTAAACCCACCTCACAGGTCCCTCCCATCTCTTGCCCTTGATCAGGCTCCCCTCCCATCCCACCCTCCTCTCCCCCTGGGCTCATGACCTCCTCATGGGCGACCTCGTCTCCTCGCCGTAAACAGCTAGAGAAGCAGATCAAGGGGACACTTAAAAACAAGCATAGGTGTGTGAGTCTCATCGAAGGTCTATCCTTGTGTCCGTTGGTATCGGACAGCTTAGCATCCGATCAGTTTAGATTTAAGATCTTATGATAGTCATATGGGAGCGCGGAGAGACCTCCAAGAGCCTGCGCACGAGCGCGGGTTAGGCTCATATCTACGTTACTCAAGCTACCCCAAAACAACGAGGCCCCTGAGCGGTGGCTCGCCTCCTCGAGGAGCGCGCCCATCGCCTTAGCGGTGTAGATCCCATCTAGGGAGAGCCCATCTCGTTGGGCGAGCGCCTTAGCGGAGCGACCCCGCTCAGTCTCGTAGCCATAGCCTCGCCCAATGTGCCTCGTGTTCAGCCGAAGGTTGAGCTCAGGGCGCCAATCTCTAAGCGCGAGGCCCTCGCGCGCTAACAACTCCAGCGTGCCTCCCATGAGCCTCTGAAGTGAGCGCTGGTTTACGAGCGCGCGTGGTACGACACGGACCCCCACCATCTCTGTCGGGAGCCCTAAGATAGAGAGGCCGAGCGAGAGGCCCACGAGCGTCGACCCGCTCCCCGTAGCCACATACAGGCGCTCAATCATCGGGAGCCGGCCCTGCTCAATGTCACGCCCAAGCTCAAGGCCCGCGAGGATATACCCAAGGGCGCCTAAGGCTGAAGAGCCACCTGACGGGATGAAGTAGGGCGCCTCTCCGAGCGCCCGCTCCCCCTCCTCAAGCCAGCTCATGAGCTGAGCGCGCACCGAGGCCGAGCCTCGCTCACCTTGAGCGGGAGGGTGTAGTAAGCGAAGTGATGGCTCAGCGCCTACTAGGTCGGTCAGCGTGGCGAGGACCTGAGGGGTGACCGGTTGCTGGACATGCGCGACTCGGCAGGTGAGCCCAAGCTGAGCGCAGTGTAAGGCGGTGGCGAGGGCGTGGTGGGAGCCGAGCCCACCCACGGTCCATACCTCACGCGCCCCTCTGCGTAGCGCGTCCCCGAGGAGCCACTCGAGCTTCCTCACCTTGTTCCCTCCATAGAGCGGGTTGAGCGCCCCGTCGTCCTTGAGGTACACACCTCCGGTTGAGGGGTTCAGGCCACGCACATGCTCTGTGAGCGCGTCTAAGCCCCGAGTTGGGCTCTGTCCACACAAGAGCTGAGCCCTCGGGAGCTTGGCGATGACCTGCTGAACCTGCTCAGGGGTGGGTGCTCCGCTCACCGCTCACCCCTAACGCGCGTCCGCACAGCACCTGAAGCCGGTTGAGTAGTCGCTGTGCTCAACGTTATGCGCTGTGGTGCGGTACGCGCAGCCCACTCCGTTTCGGGTCGTGTCTGCGTAAAACCCACCTCGAAAGGTCCCGCTCGGGTCTGAGGTCCACTCATGGAGCCCTCCCACCATATGGTAGACGCCCTCATCGCTCACATAGCCCTGATGCTGATCATTTGAGGTGAGACTGTCAGGCTGTTGGTTGATGCAGGGGTTGCTCAACATGCTCCAGATCGAGTCGTCGCTGGTGCCAAAGTAAGAGATTGCGGGGTGCTGAGCGCGCGCGTCGTGGCAGACCCCCCACTCGCGGGTGTCTCCGTAAGGGAAGACGTATGAGCTTGGACCAGAGCAGGCTCTGAGCCACTCTTGGTCGGTACACAGGCGCTTTCCTGAGGCCTGACACGCCCGCTGGGCCTGTGTACCACTCATGTAGCCTTGTGGGACGCCATACCTCAACGAGACCGCGTAGACGTCACGGGTACCAGGGTTAAAGAAGGGTGACCACGAGCGCTCGCTCCCGTTCATGAGGCGCTCAACGAGCGAGGCCTCAAAGCGGTCCACACAGTACCCGCTCACGCGCGCCATCCCCATAGGACACCCGAGGTCACCTTGCTCTTCATAGAGGCCCTCATTAGGCCTTGGCATCAGGTCCCAAGAGGCGCTCTCAAGGCACTGGTCACCCGGCGGTAGGCTCACGTCTCCCTCAAGGCAACACTGGATCATGCTGTCTCCTGGGCAGTAGCCTGGCACCGCTGTCCCTTGGCAGGTCGAGACCAACACGCATTCCCCTGCCTCTCCGTTCACTGAGCAGCTCACGGTGGGCGCGCTGATCTCGTCAACACAGCACTGGATCACAGCGGGCCCTGGGCAGTAGCCGGGGATCGACTCGCCATCACAATCATCCACGTGTACGCACTCGCCAACCACCTCACTCACAGCGCATGGGGTGATCGGGGCGAGCCCCAAGTCTTCTGAGTCAGGCGGAGGGCTTTGCTCCATATCTTGTGGGTCAACGACGTCTAGATCTATCCCCTCATTTGTGAACATGTCGGCGCGCCCGAACGACCCTGCGTCTCGATCATCGAACCCTGTATCTATCGGGCTTATTAAGTCGATTGGTGGCTCTGTTAAACCGATCGGTGGCTCCTCGGCGCCGTTTTGATCTAAAGGGCCTGTCTTCTCTTGGCTCACGACACCCCGCTCATCAACCTCAGCGCAAGCGAAGAGTAATGTCACCGCGATCAGCGAGCTCCTTATGGTAGGATTCTTTAACAAATCTCAGCTCATTTCTGCTTTGATAAGCGCCAAGGTAGGTGAGTAGACGCTCGTCCACCTATTCGCTCCTCTGAGGTTCGCTTATCTTAAGCGCCTTCACAACCTTAACAGGGTGTATCAGGTCATGTGTATGTCTCGCACGCTCAGCGTATGCTTTATCCTCTATTTGATTTGCTTGCCGGGCTGCCTTCGACAGGCTCCAGTAGGCGGTGAGGCCCCAGATGAGGCCATAAGCGTTGACATGGGTGACGCTCAGGTCGAGGTCGAGGCCGGTCAGCCCGACGCGTCCGTTGAGGAGATGCCCCGTCAAGACATGGTGATGGAACCACAGCGTTGCGTCCCCCAGAGCGAGCGCTGTAATGGCGCGTTGCGACAGATCTGTGACGTCGCAGGCTTACAGTGGGATGAGCTCGCGTGCCCCTCTGGCCAGACCTGCCAGTCCGTCGACGGCGTGGAGGGCTGTTTTACATCTGAGGTCTGCGGAGACGGCAAAGTGGAGGGCTCAGAGGCCTGTGATGAAGAGCGTGGCGAATGTAGTTATAATCAGGTGACATGCATGGCCTGTGTAGACTGTCAGTGGGCTGAGATCTTTGGACCTTACTGTGGTGATGAGGTCACCAACGGCCCTGAGGGCTGTGATGGTGAGGCATGGTGTACCGAGCGCTGTGTAGATGAGCGACCTGACTGCGCTCGGACTGAAGAGGGCTGCCCAATTGAGTGGGTGACTGTCCCTGAGGGGTTGCTGGGCGCTGATTACCTAGGTGGACAGCCAGTCGCTGTCCCAATCGCTCGCTTCCAGATCAGTAAAACAGAGGTCACGGTTGAACAGTATCAAGCTTGTGTAGACGCATCAGCCTGTACCCCATCCAATGTTGGTGAGCACTGTAATGCCTATATAGAGGGGAGGTCCTTACACCCCGTTAACTGTGTTGATTGGGGCCAGGCCCGCACCTTTGCAAAGTGGCTGGGCGCGGACGTGGATCTCCCAACAGAGGCGCAGTGGCAGTACGCCGCAGAGGGCGGAGAAAGCTATCTTTACTCAGGCTCAAACGACCCTGATGAGATCGCTTGGTATGAGGAGAACTCCTTTGGGTCAACTCACTTTGTAGGGACAAAACAAGCGAACGGCTATGGGCTACATGACATGAGCGGGAACCTCTATGAGTGGGTGCGAGACGCTTATGAAATGGACCGAATTGATTATCCGGCTAATGGAGAGACAAGCGTAGGCGTGCTGCCACCCTGTCGACCTGCCTGTGAGACAGGGGTCACAAGCGTTGAGCGTGTGGTGAGAGGAGGGAGTTTTATGTACTATGAAGAGCTCTTAGAGGTGACCAATAGAGGCTATTATGAGCCTCAAGGTCGTACCTTTGACTTGGGTTTTAGGATCTCTCGACCCGCACCTTAATCATCACAACCGCCTTTGATGATGAAGAGAGCCGAGCTGAGTGAAGCGCGTCCATAGCGTGAACGTAACGAGCAGACGTAAATCTACAAGGACCCCGCGCTCGATTTTCCTGTTGAGTTCTGAGGGCCCTTATTTAACCTGAGCGCTCCACATGACTAAGGAGCGCTTATGACCCCCGCGCTGACGGCGACGCTCGCCTTTGTAGCTTACTATCTTGGGTATCGGCTCTATTCTTGGCGCCTCGCAGAGCGCCTCTTTGAGCTTAACCCTGACCAAGAGACGCCCGCTCACCAACTCCAAGATGGGGTCGACTATGTCCCCACCAAACCCCCGATCCTCTTTGGGCATCACTTCGCCTCGATCACGGGGCTCGCGCCGATGCTCGGGCCCGCGATCGCCGTGATCTGGGGCTGGCTACCCGCTACGCTCTGGGTCGTGTTTGGCGCGATCCTCATCGGCTGTGTCCATGACTTTTCTGCGCTCGTGCTCTCGGCTCGACACCAAGGGCAGTCGATTGGGACGGTCGCCGAGTCCGTGCTCGGACCAAGGGCGAGGGTGATGTTCTTATGCATTATCTTCTTCGGGGTCGCGCTCGCGATGGGGGTCTTCGTCTTCGTGATCTCTAAGCTGTTTGGGCTCTATTTAAGCCCCCCTACCCCCGCCGTGGATGGCGCTCCCAGCTCCCCTGGCGTAGAGGGGTACCCTGAGGCCGCGCTCCCTTCCCTGTGGCTGATGCTGATCGCCGCGGTGAGCGGGTGGCTCCTTGAGCGTCGTGGGGCCCCCCTCGCCCCTGTGATCTCTGTAGGGTTTGTGCTGTCTCTGTTGGGGATCTGGGTGGGGTTGTACCTCAAAGAACTAGGGCTGTACGGCGCGTGGTGGCCCTCAAGCACGCAGTGGACCTTAGGCCTGCTTGGGTACGCGTTCCTCGCCTCCGTCTTACCAGTGTGGAGCCTGCTCCAGCCCCGTGATTTCTTAAATTCAATCTTATTGTATCTCGGACTGGGGCTCGCTTATGTTGGGCTGTTTGTCAAGCGACCGGAGTTTGTAGCGCCCGCCTTCGTCCCGAACCCTGAGGGCGCCCCTCCGATGCTCCCCTTCGTCTTTATCTTGATCGCGTGTGGGTCCGCGAGCGGGTTCCATGGCCTCGTCAGCTCTGGCACCACCGCCAAACAGCTCGACCGCGAGCCTGACGCGAGGCCGATCGCGTATGGAGGGATGATCGGGGAGAGCCTGCTCGGGCTCCTCGCGGTCTTAGCTTGTACGGCGGGCTTCAGGAGCGCTGACGTCTGGCAAGAGCACTACGCCTCATTCCATGCGGCCTCGGGGCTCGCCAAGAAGCTCGGGGGCTTCATCGAAGGCACGACAGGGTTCTTGACCGCGCTCGGTCTCCCAAGCGGGCTCGCCTCAGCGCTGATCGCGATGGTCGTGGTCTCTTTCGCGCTCACCACGCTTGACTCCGCGACCCGCCTGTTGCGCTTTAACATCGAGGAGCTCACCGCGCCCCTCTCCCAGCGCTTTGGAGGGCCTCTCCGTCTCCTTGGGAACCGCTACGTCTCCTCCCTGCTCGCGTGCGCGACGATCGGGGTGTTTGCCTTCTATGAGGTGAACGGCAAGCCCGCCGCGCTCGCGCTGTGGGCGCTCTTTGGGACCACAAACCAGCTCCTCGCGGGCCTCACCCTGACCGTCGCGACGCTGTACCTGCGCGGTCGTGGTAAGTCGACGCTCTACACCGGCATCCCCGCGCTCTTTATGCTCCTGAGCACCTTCGCCTCTATGGGCGTGAAGCTCCTCGAGTTTGCACGCCAAGAGCGACCAGACGCGCTGTTACTGACGGTAGGGCTCGCGCTCTTTGTGCTCGGGCTGTGGATGGTGATCGAGGCTGGCTTATCGCTTCGGCGACCCGTTCAAAGATGAAGACCTCCGCGTCACTGTGATCAGCCCGAGCGAGATGAGGAGCCACAGCGGAGCGGTGGAGCTCGAGCGAGCGGGTTGCTCACAGCCCGCGACAGACTGAGCGGGAGCGATGTCATCGCCGTCCGCCCCCCCTGAGCCTACCCCTGGCATATAGAGAGGCTCCCCTGACTCACCTGCCTGGGCGTCGGCGCTTGAGCCTCCTTCGCCTCCCAGGGGCTCGTTAGGGGTTACGGGTGGCATCTGAGGGGTCTCCCATGCCCCCACACAGATGGGCTCACCACGCTCATCAAAGACACAGACCTCACCCCCTGGGCAGGTGATCGCCTCGCATGAGTCAAACAAGCACTCTCCCTCGAAGCAACGTCGCCCTCGCTCACAGCTGACCTCGTCACAGGGGTCTCCGATACAGGCGCCCTCTTGACAGCGCAGGCCCTCTGCGCAGGTGACGAGCCCACATGGGTCCTCTACACACTCACCATCACGGCACAGCTCATTACCCGCGCATGAGATCAGCGCGCACCCACCTACACAGCGCCCCTCCACACAGTAGTCGCTCGGCTCACAGCTGACCCCATCGCAAGGGTCAGGCTCACAGCCCGCCTCAGCGCAACGCTCCCCTTCAGGGCAAGGGATCTCAAGGCAGGAGTCCTCAAGGCACTCCCCCTCAAAACAGCGCTCACCTTGCGCGCAGTTGACCCCCTCACAGAGGTCTAGACACTCTCCTTGCTTACAGCTCAGGCCATAGTCACACTCAACAAGCAGACAGAGATCAACACAGACCCCCTCCTCACAGCGGAAGCCTGGAGCGCACTCCCCCGCTTGGCAAGGGTCAGCGCATGTACCACGCTGACAGACCTGACCCACTGGACAGCTCGCCTCTTCATCCGTGACCCCATCACAGTCCTCATCAAGGCCGTTGCAGAGCTCATCGAGCGTGTCACCACAGAAGCCACAGGCGTTCCGGAGGCCCTCGTCGATGAGCCCATCACAGTCATTATCAATGAGATCACAGCGCTCATCGGTGGGGGTTAAAGCGCCCACACAGCTCAGCGTAGCGCTGATGCAACTGTTGACTCCCACCGCGCAGGCGCCCAGCTCACCGGTCGCGCAACGCGCGCCCTCCTCATCAGTCACCTCGTCCACTCGACCATCACAGTCATTGTCGACGCCATCACAGCGCTCACCAGCGCTGGGGTCCTCTCTCAGGTCACACAGGACCTGCCCACCCTCACAGCGTGGGCTACCCTCAGCGCATCGGCCCTCTACGCCCGTGTCACAGCTACTGGGGAGGGTGACGTCCTCATCAATGACTCCATCACAGTCGTTGTCAACGCCATCACACAGCTCTTGGGTGGTCTCGTCACACGCGTCACATACGTCCCCAACGCCGTCCCCATTGCTGTCCTCTTGGCTAGGGTTGACGTCCGCGACACAGTTATCACAGGCGCCGCCCACGCCATCTCCGTCCTCATCGAACTGATCTGGGTTAGGGAGTAGCCAACAGTTGTCACATAGGTCGCCATATCCATCTTGGTCGGTGTCTGACTGGTCAGGGTTCGGGCTCCCTGGGCAGTTGTCCTCTGCGTCACAGATCGTGTCTTGATCACTGTCGACACAGCCACCACCGATCGAGCGCTGGAGGACTAAGAGGGCGTAGGCCTGTGAGGAGTAGTTCGTCCACGTGCCAAACGGCGAATGAAAGTACCCTTGATCAGTCTGAAGGCTCATCAGGGTGTAGGCATAGTCATAATACCAGCGTGGTTGCTCATAAATGCTCGCATAATACCCGGGACCTCCTGGGCCTCGACTGGAGACGCGCGGGTCGGTGTTGGGGTCACGTAGGGTGAGCCTTGAGTCATAGGCTGGAGCCTGACCCGCGGGGAGCGTCCCAAGGTCGCTCACTGAGATGTTACCGGGCGCCGCCTCTTCACCTGAGTCTTCAAGGAAGGTGTACGCCTTAGCGGAAGACCATAGATAATACATATAGGTCTTTCGGTGATCACTCTGTGAGTCAGAGGCGATCGACAGGTAATTATATCGATAATATAGCCACTTGAGATACTCCTGGACCGTAGGGGAGTTGATGTTATCTCCACCAATGATCTGCGACCAGAGACCTGAGGCGGTCTGTTGATACGTCGCGGCCCGACCGGTCTTGTAGCCATGCCCATAGTCTCCGTTAAGGCCTCCCGCGCGCTTATTTGTGATATAGGCGTCAGCCGTCAGACGGGTCAGGTTGTTGAGCGTCTGGAGACGCGTCGCGTCTGCATAGCGTGGGTCATTATACACAGACTTAGCGGCCGCGAGCCCGGCCATAACCAGCTGAGTCGTAGAGGAGTCGTTCGCGTTCCCACTACAGGTGTAGTCCCAATAATGGTCATCCGTCTGACAGTCATCAGCGAGCCCATCGAACAGGTCATTGATCGCGGTGATCGCGCCCTGTTGGTTGGGTCCCCCTGTCCTGAGATAGAGGCTTAAGGCCATGAGGTCTGCGCCGTCACGATAGGCGAGCGCTGAGGTGTTGTTCGCGACCCGATTAATGATGAAATCAATGATCGTCCTGATCTTAGCTTGATCAGAGGGGGTCGCGTTCTCATAGCCCACGTGACCCGCGTTTTGGTCGGCGCTCACTCTGCGCTCTAAGAGCACCAAGGCGACGAGCCCCACTGGGTCTCCACGGTTCGTGCCCGCTCGGCTCACGATCAGCTGAGGGGTGGTGTAGAGCCCCTCGCGCTCAAACCAGCCGATCCCCGCGTCGATCGCGGCGTTCACGTCTCTGCTGAAATTCGTCTCCTCCGCGGAGGCGTGTTGTGTG
>Ga0181593_10004968_pt1 | contig 12049 bp, 9 predicted proteins | sample 071ome_19_FD_133756 | JGI IMG/M metagenome (GOLD analysis project Ga0181593, IMG submission 133756) | Coastal salt marsh microbial communities from the Groves Creek Marsh, Skidaway Island, Georgia - 071413AT metaG (megahit assembly) | ecosystem: Environmental > Aquatic > Marine > Intertidal zone...
GGACAGAAAGGACATCCCGTCCTCAAGGCCACGCAAGGTCAGAGGATACATCTTGCCGTCCATCAGCTGACGCGTGATGGCGATCGACTGGGTGTACTCCCACTCGTCCTCAGGCACGGGGTTAATCCAGATGCACTTTTCATAAGTCTCGCGGAGTCTGTGCATCCAAAGCTCGCCGGACTCCTCGTTCCAGTGCTCCACCGAGCCACCCGGCTGCATGATTTCATAGGGCGACATGGATGCGTCTCCGACAAACACGACTTTGTAGTCGTGCGCATATTTGTGCATCAAATCCAACGTTGAGGTGCGCTCGTTAAAGCGACGGATGTTGTTCTTCCAGACGCTCTCGTACAAAAAGTTATGAAAATAGAAGTACTCGAGATGCTTGAACTCCGAGCGCGCCGCCGAGAACAACTCCTCACAGACTTTGACATGCGGATCCATTGACCCACCTACGTCGAGGAACAGGAGCACCTTCACGGCATTGTGGCGCTCAGGCACCATCTTAATATCTAGCAAACCCGCGTTGCGTGCGGTCGATTTGATGGTGTCGTCCAGATCCAACTCTTCGGTAGCACCCGTGCGGGCGAACTTGCGCAAGCGACGCATGGCAATCTTGATGTTGCGGGTGCCCAGCTCCACACCGTCATCGAGGTTTTTAAAATCGCGGCGATCCCATACCTTGACCGCGCGTTTGTTTTTACTCTCTCCCCCGACCCGGATGCCTTCAGGATGGTACCCATCGTTGCCAAAAGGCGAGGTACCCTCGGTACCGATCCATTTATTGCCGCCTGAGTGACGCTTCTTTTGCTCTTCGAGGCGCTCCTTAAATTGCTCGATCAGCTCTTCCAGACCACCCAAGCTTTCGATTTTGGCTTTGTCCTCCTCAGAAAGCTGCTTCATGAATTCAGATCGCAGCCAATCGTCGGGGATCATGGCCTCGATGACATCATCGAGAGCTTCAAGGTCTTGAAAATGCAGGCCAAACGCGCGGTCGAAGCGGTCGTAGTATTTCTCGTCTTTAACCAGAATCGCGCGCGACAGTGAGTAAAAGTCGTCCATGTCACCGAACGCCAGCCGTTGCTCCATGGCTTCAAGCAAATCAAGCAGCTCTCTCGGCGTGACGGGCACACCGGTGTCTTTCAAGACATTGAAAAAATTGACCAGCACGGAATCAGCGCGCCTCGCGTCGATGCATGAACGCCAGTCGCTCCAGTAGCTGCACGTCTTGCTCGTTTTTCAGCAGGGCTCCGTACAACGGTGGGATGGCTTTGGTCTGGTCGCGGTTCTTCAACACCTCGTCGGGCATGTCGTCGGCCATCAGCAATTTCAGCCAATCAATCAGTTCCGAGGTGGACGGCTTCTTCTTGAGTCCGGGGATATCCCGCAGCTCAAAAAACACCTCCAAGGCTTCCTGCACCAGACTCTTCTGAATGTCGGGATAATGGACCGCGATGATGTCTTTCATCGTCTCCTTGTCGGGGAAGTTGATGAAGTGGAAGAAGCAGCGTCGCAAGAATGCGTCAGGTAGCTCTTTTTCGTTGTTGGACGTAATGATGATAATCGGACGATGCTTGGCCTTAATCGTCTCGCCCGTCTCGTAAACAAAAAACTCCATGCGGTCGAGTTCGACCAACAGATCATTCGGGAACTCGATGTCGGCCTTATCGACCTCATCGATCAGCAACACCACCTGCTCCTCGGCAGTGAACGCCTCCCAGAGTTTGCCCTGCTTGATGTACTGACCAATATCTTCAACTTTGCCATCACCCAACTGGGAGTCGCGCAAGCGCGAGACCGCGTCGTACTCGTAAAGACCCTGTTGCGCCTTGGTCGTGGACTTGATGTGCCACTGAATCAACTCTTTCCCGAGCCCCGCAGCCACCTCTTCGGCCAGCATGGTCTTGCCGGTGCCCGGCTCACCCTTGATAAGCAAAGGTCTCTGCAGCGCTACCGAAGCATCCACCGCCATGCGCAAATCATCGGTCGCTACGTAACGCTCTGTTCCTTCAAACTTCATATGGAGGTCTCTCGTTTCAGATTATTCGGGGGCCGAGCAGACTACCCGAAGTCTGCCTGACAAACCACTCACGCACCTGCTCACTTGCTAGGTCGACGAGTCAGAAGCAGGCCGATCAACATTCCCCCGAAGGACGCCACCAACAGCCACATTGCGGCGGCCAGGGCCGATTCAAAACCATCACCAAACAGCGTGTTAAACAGCACCACGATTAAGGCGGGCGCCATTGACGACACGTCGGGGCCAGGGAAAGCGGGCGCCAGCAACACCCCCGCCAGACATCCGAGCACGGCACCCCCCGCTTTTGTCATCGGCTTGGCAAACCACAAGCGGCGCATCAACGGCAACCCGATCAGGGCTGCCGACCAGTAAACCCCCATCGCAATCAGATACGACTCTGTGGTCAACATAGCGCTTTCTCCGTCGCAGCCGCCCCGGGTTCATTTTGCGGTGGCAACTGCAAAAAATAACCGCGACTGCGGATTTCAGCCATCACGAGCGAGGCCGATTGTGCCGCAAGCGGCTGCTCTGGCGTCAGCGTGAGCGTCATCACCTTTTCAGGGGTAGCAAAAAGACTGCGTAAGCCCTCGGGCCACTCTGACTCAGCCAAGTCTTTGGGCAGAAACAGGAACGTGTCGGGCCTGCGGGCAGTTTTAAAAATATCAACGTCTATCGAGTCGGACATGGTCATGCGCCACTCTCCATGTCGCTCTCCTCAGCGCAGCCCTGGGTGCTCTCCTGTGATAGCCACTCACGCAGGGGGTCGACAACGCGTTCAGCACGCCACCCCGACCAGGCTGCCGGTGACGGTAAAGACGGATTGGCCTGCAATCGGATCAACTGCTCCAGGTCAGCCTTGGGCATGAGCGCTTCCGGCGGCACTGCAAGCGATTCAGACACCGTTACGACGCGCTCTGTGAGCTGCTTGAGCAGCTGACGTTCGGTGCTACTCAGTGGCGTTGAAATCTCGGCCGGCAGCGTTGCCATATCCCGCTCACTTGCCGCCGCAATGCGGGCCAGCAGAGCATCACCCGCCCGGCGCACTAAACCCGCTGGCATCTCATCGACAGCCGAGAGCTCGCGCACGGTGCTGGGCAAGGCACGCGCTGTGGCCATCACGACCTTATCGCTCAATATCCAACTGCGCGGTCGATCCCGCCCCTTAGCCTGTGTCTCTCTCCAGTCAACGAGCTCTGAGAGCGCCCATTGTTGTCGCGGTGATAGCTTGTGAGCGGATCTGAATTTACTGATGGGCGGCTTGCCGCCTGGGCGCAACCGAGCACCCTCCTCCAGCACCCAGTCAAGTCGACCCAGCTCACGAGCGAGCGCCTCAAGCTTGAGACCAATCGGATGCAAATACGTGACATCCAATGCCGCGTACTCCGCCTGCCGGTCGGTAAGCGGTCGCTGTAGCCAATCCGACTGCGTCTCGTCTTTGGGCAGGTCAATGTCATGAAACGACGCCACCAGTGCACGGTAGCTTTGCCCGCCACCGAGGCCCACCAAAGCGGCCGCCCGTTGCGTGTCAAACAAAGGCGCTGGCAAAACATCCAGCCAGTGAGCAAACACCTCCAAATCTTCGCTAGCGCTGTGCAAGAACTTTACCTGCGCAGGATCAGCCAGCCACGTCTTCAGCGCCGCGAGGTCGTCCAGTAAGAGCGGGTCGATGAGAAAAGCGTCGCCGCCCCAACACAGCTGCAGTAAAGCCACCTGCGGATAAAACGTATCGCGACGCCTGAATTCAGTATCCACTGCCACATGACTGTGCTCACGGTGCTCCGCCAATACCGCACTCAATTCAGCGCTGGAATCGATCAGTCGCCAGTTCACTCGCGTACAACCGTTCGGCCACTTAAAGCATGGGCCAACGTGCTGGCATCGGTGTATTCAAGCTCACCACCCAGGGGAACTCCATGGGCGATTCTCGACACCGTTACCGCCGCATCGCGCGCACGTTCGCTGATGTAATAGGCCGTAGCCTCCCCCTCAACGGTAGGATTGGTCGCGAGGATCACCTCGTTGATAGTGCCTGTAGCGAATCTGTCACACAGGGCGTCGAGGCCAAGTTGCTCTGGGCCAATGCCATCGATGGGCGACAGGTGCCCCATCAACACGTAGTAGTGACCCTTAAAACTGCCACTCTGCTCTATGGCCATGACATCTACCGGCGCCTCCACCACACACAACAGTCCCGAATCGCGCTTGCTATCAGAGCAAATCTCGCAAACGTCCAGCTCGCTGAAGTTCCTGCACTGCTGGCAGTTCTTGACCTTGGCCAGCACCGCTTCGATTGCCTCAGCGATCTGCTGCGCGCCCTCACGATCCCGCTCAAGTAAGTGGAGCGTCATGCGCTGCGCTGATTTGGGTCCGACACCGGGTAAATGCCGCAGACCCTCAATCAACGCCTCAATGGATGGGCTTAATTTCAATGCAAACTGTCCTCAGTCACCGGATCACGTCCCTTGCCATCTGATCTATACGCGCCTCAGCCCTCACAGGTGCTCTTCGCCACTCATCGCGCCTTCAGCACCGCCACCCTCGGCGAGGTTCGGGCGGATGCTGCCGGGAATAATTTGTCCGTCGAACGTCCTCATCAACGTATGCAGCGCGTCGTCATTAGAAATAGCGCGCTCAGCATCTGCGAGGCGCTCTGCCGCAAGCCGAGCGCGGCGCCGGGCAGGGGTTCTGCCTTCATGGGTGGCAACCACAATCTGGGCCGTCACGGGCTGACCCAGTTGCTGACTCAGGGCCTGCCCGAGTTGTGCCGGATGCCGCTCATTCAGCAACATGGCATCTTCTTCGGCGATCGAAAACCGAAGCTGATCCTCTGTCAGCTCAGCGAGCTCAAGGTTCAACGCGATGTTGTGCAGGATGCCGGTAAACTTTAGAGCCTCGAATGCTTCGGGCCACGTCTCAGGCGACAAGGCCTCCCACGATGCAGACGGCGTGTCAGGGGCTGCCGCTGCACTCCCGTCCACTGGATTGTCTTTCACTTCGCCATTCAGGTTCCCATTGATGGCTGCGCCACGAGTCGCCAGCGTTGGCGAGGCGACAGGCTCTGCCGCCACCGGAGAGCGTGCGTCATTATCGAACAACGACCCTGTGTCCTGGCTAGCGCCTTCAGTCGGTGATGTCCCATTAAGCGCCGCGCCTGCCACCATCTGATCCTCCTGCGCTGCAGCATCAGGGGCATGCGGGTCAGTCGCCACTGGAGGCTCATTCCCGCTGAGGTCGACCTGAGTACCTGAGTCTCGACCGGTCTCGGCAGCCGAGCCCCGCCCTGCTCTCTGCGCAGACTCAGAAGCACCATCGCGCCCGGCGGCAGTGGTGACGCCACCGCTCAATGCAGACTTGTCAGAGTGAGGGGTTTTTAGGTCAACATCCGGGGCAACGCTCAGACCCACCGGCGTGGCCGGTGGCTCAGACTTTTTTGCCGGGGGATCTCCTGCTGCCGACTGGGGCTGAATAATTGCCGCCGGGCGGAACGCAATCATGCGCAGCAAGATCATTTCAAGACCGGCTCGCGCTGACGACGCCAGATGCACTTCTCGGCGTCCCGATACGGCCATTTGCCAAAACAACTGCGTGTCATCCAGCGTCGCCTGAGCTGCGAGCTCAACGATCCGCGCCTGATCAGGCCAACTGGTGTCCAACGCATCGGGCACGGTCTGCGCGATGGTCATTTGATGAAAAATATTGCTGAGTTCATCGATGGTGGAGACGAAGTCGGGGGCGTGCTCAGCAATCTGCGCCACCAGCGCCAGTACTGCAGCGGCATCTTCATTCAAAATCGCCGCCACCAGGTCAAGCGCCTTGCCTCGATCAACGGTGCCCAGCATTTCTGCCACCTGAGCACCGGCAAGATTACCCTGCCCATAGGCAATGGCCTGATCAGTCAAACTCAGCGCATCGCGCATCGAGCCCTCTGCGGCGCGCGCAATTAAGGCAAGGGCCTCGGCGTCTGAATCAATCGACTCGGCGGAGAGAATATGCTGCAAGTGGGCCACGATTTGCTCGGGCTGCATGTTTTTCAGGTTGAACTGCAGGCACCGCGATAACACCGTCGCCGGCAGCTTCTGGGGGTCAGTGGTCGCCAGCAGAAACAGAGCATGTGGTGGCGGCTCTTCTAATGTTTTCAGCAGCGCATTAAAACTGTGGTTGGACAGCATGTGCACTTCGTCAATCAAGTAGATCTTGTAACGCGCGCGGGTCGGCGTGTACTGCACGTTTTCGAGTAGCTCGCGGGTATCCTCCACCTTGGTCTTGGAGGCCGCATCGACCTCGATCAAATCAACTGACCGCCCTTCTGTGATCTCGGCACAGGCGCCACATTCACCGCAGGGGGTGGCACTGACTCCCTGATCGCAGTTCAAACACTTTGCAAGGATGCGTGCCACGGTAGTCTTACCCACACCGCGGGTACCGGTGAACAAATAAGCGTGGTGCAACCGCCCGGACTCCAGCGCATTCACCAGTGCTTGCAACACGTGCTGCTGACCGACCATCTCGGTGAAGTTACCGGGCCGCCACTTGCGGGCGAGAACCTGATGCGACATGCCAGATCTTCCGTGCGTAATGGAGGCGACTCGGACAGCCACACCCCGGCACCCGAATCAGTAACTACCGTTGCTCCCTTCCGGGCCTGGCGGGGTTCATCACTTATCGCTGCGAGGGGACCATCCGAGCCACCACAACACCCGCTCGACGGCGGGACCCGCTAGTGTCGCGAAATCGATGCGACCACGCAAGGTAAGTGCTCCGAACTGCAATGGTGCGCGGCGATAGCACCGTCTTGTTTCTCAATGTAAATTCAATTAACATTGATGTTAATCCGATTAACATATCGTGTCGTATTCCTTTCTACAAACTCACATAGGGCGCCTTTGTGAACCCGAATCTGTTGAAATCCGCTTGGGCCATAGCCCTCGCCGTGGTGCTTACCCTCGGTGGTACCGCCCTGATCAAAGCCAACAAGGTCACCACGACCTCAGCCGAGCGTGAACCCATGCCGGTGGCGGCCATTACCTATCGTGAGCAGCCCAGCTTTCAACGAGAAGCCCGCTATCTAGGCGTCATCCGCGCGGGCTCCGACAGCGCCGTGGGCTTTGAGGTAGCGGGTGTGCTGACTTCTTTGACTGCAACAGAAGGCATGAGAGTGTCCCCGGGCGAGGTGCTCGCTCAACTCGGGACTGACCGGCGTCAGGCCCGCCTGGAGGCCGCGATGGCCACCTATGAACGCGTGGTAGCAGAACGAGCACAATCCGAGTCGCGCGCGGAACGGATTAGCCAGCTGGTGCAAGACGGATCGGCATCCCAACAAGATTATGACGACGCGCGCTATGCCGCCCAGGCGCTCGCCGCCGCGGAAAACACCGCCGCAGCGCAGCGTCAATCAGCCCAACTCGAGCTCGACAAGAGCACATTGCGGGCACCCTACGCCGCGGTAGTGGCTGAGCGTCTGGTGCAAACCGGCGCTGTAGTCGCGCCAGGGACGCCCGTACTGCGGTTGGTGACAGCAACCGGCCGCGAAGCACATATTGGCGTGCCAGCAGAGGTGGCGCGTCGACTGCTTCCCGGAGAGTCCTACTCACTGCTGCTGCAGGGAGATCGTGTGACGGCCCGGTTGCGCTCTATACGCGACAACCTGGATCCCGCCACACTCACCGTGGGCGCCGTGTTTGACTTGCCGGACGATGCCGCGGTCGCCGTTGGCGAATCCGCTGTGCTACAGGTTGCCGAGTCGGTAGCGTCTGCCGGGGGCTGGTTACCGATCACGGCGCTCCTTGAGGCGTCCCGAGGTCTGTGGGATGTACTGACCATCACTGCCGACGGCGACGGCAAGCAACGCGCCCGCAGGGAGAGCGTCGAGATTCTCTACACCCGAGGTAACAAAGTCTTCGTCAGAGGCACACTGCCGAGTGAAGTGCCGGTGGTGGCATCAGGCCTGCATCGCATCAGCCCAGGAGATCTTGTCGAGCCTGTCTTTTCGCAGGATCCAGACGGAGTCGCACAGGGTGCAGACAAAGTCGCTAGAGGTGTGCCCGGTTCATGATTGCCAAGCTGCTACACGCCAATTCCCGCTACCTTGCGCTGGTGATTCTGGCCATCGTGGTGGTGGGCTATACCAGCATGAGTGGCATGGCGCGCAAAGAAGATCCTGCCATTACACCTTGGTTCGCCAAAATTCAGATTTTCTTCCCCGGCGCCAGTCCCGCCCGAGTCGAGGCGCTGGTCACCAAACCGATGGTCGACGCGCTGCGCGAGGAACCCGACGTGATGGAGGTCGATGGCACTTCTGCGGCGGGCGTGTCCCTGATTTTCGTCGAAGTGGATTACCGAGCGCCTGAAGGGCGGCTCAAACAAATTATGTCGGAGTTACGAGACGTTGTAGACCGGGTTGCAATGACCCTGCCGCCCGGCGCCGCGCCCCCAGATTTCGATGACGAGATCTGGACCGAATTTGTCAAAATCATCGCCATTAGCGGCACAGACGGCCGCCCCCTCTCCCCCGCACAGCTCCGTCGACAATCCCTGCTCTTTGCCGATGCCGCGCGCAGCGTGCCCAATACCCGGCGAGTGAAGCTTTACGGACTCCCCAATGAGGAGGTCCGGGTTGCACTGGATGAGACCCGGCTGTCGATGCTGGGTATCTCAGTCGACGAAGTGTCTGCCGCGCTCGCGGCCGCCGATGCGCGAACACCCGCAGGACAACTGACCGGTTCCGGCGCCGCCTTGACAGTTGAGCTGACTGGCGAATTTACCAACCTCGAATCGGTTCGCGACGTGATTGTCAGAGGTCTGCCCGACGGGCGAGCCATCCGCATCTCAGATTTGGGCACCGTCAGTAAAACTGAGGTGACACCCTTTAACAGCCTCTCGCTGTCGAACGGTCAGCGCTCGGTGCTGATCGCGGCCGAGATGCGACCGCGCTATCAGGTCGATCGCTACGGGGCACGGTTTGACGAATTTCTCGACGACTACCGCGCCTCAGCACCTGAAGGCGTCAGCATCGAGACCAGTTTCGATCAAGCGGGCTACACCACCGACCGCCTCGAGGGGGTCGCCAAAAATCTGCTCATGGGCATCGGCTTGGTGCTCACCGTATTGTTGATCACCCTGGGTTGGCGAGCCGCTCTGGTGGTCGCCGTGATACTGCCACTCTGCACCCTCACCTCCATGATCGCCCTCTTCTATCTTGAGATTCCGATACAGCACATGTCGGTCACGGGGCTGGTCGTAGCGCTGGGGTTACTGGTCGATGGCTCGATTGTCATGACCGATGAAATTCGCAAACGGCTACTGAGCGGACTCGCCCCCACCGAGGCCATGCTGGGCGCGGTGTCGCGCATGCGAATTCCATTGATGTCATCGACACTGACCACCGTCTTGGCATTCATCCCGATGGTCTTGCTGCCCGGCGCAGGAGGCGACTTTCTGGGCTCTATTGCCGTCGCCGTGATAGCCATGCTGGTGTCTTCGTTTGTTCTAGCGATTGCTGTCACGCCGGTACTGGCTGCGCGATGGCTGCCGTCAGGTCTCGCGCTAGAGCGACGCTGGTGGCGGGCCGGCGCCGATAATCAGAAATTGACCGATACCTTCCGGCGCTCTCTGGAATGGTCGATGCGCAACCCCGTGGGCGCGTCAGCACTAGCGCTGGCGCTACCCCTGACCGGCTTTCTCAGCCTCGGTACCTTGACCCTGCAATTCTTTCCGGGCACTGATCGCGATCAAATGTATCTGGACGTCAAACTCCCCGAGGGTTCTTCCATCGAAGATTCTCTGGCGCTGGTGACACAGGTCGATGAGAAGCTCAGATCCGAGCCACTGGTGCGACGGGTGGACTGGTCGATTGGCGAGAGCCCACCCGAGTTCTATTACAACCTGCGCGCTAATGTAAAAGGTGTGCCCAGCTGGTCCCGGGGTCTGGTCCTAACTACTGACGAGAACCAAACCGACGACTTGATTCGGCGACTGCAAAAAGAGGTCGATCGTGAATACCCCCAAGCGCAGATTCTGGTGCGCGGTATCGATCAAGGGCCACCCGTGGCGGCGCCGCTTGAGGTGCGTCTGTATGGACCCAGCACCGATGTCCTCAAGTCTTTGGGTGAGCAATTCCGGCGTCGGGTAGCCGCCCTACCGGATGTCACCCATACCAACGTGTCCATGGCCCCGGCGCCACCGAAGGTGGTCTTTGATCTCGACGAGACCGCCCTCAAACGCGCCGGTTTAAACAAAGCCGATGTCGCGCGTGGGATTGAGAGCGCTCTGAAGGGCCGAGTGGGCGGCGAGCTATTAGAGGGCACCGAGCGCTTGCCGGTGCGCGCCATCCTTAAGCGTCAGGAGTGGGACAGCACCGATGATCTGGCGAATATTCGGGTCCCGATTCGACAGCGCGGTCCCGACACGCTAGTGCCCGCAGTGCCCCTGAGCGCGCTGGGTAGCGTATCACTCGTGCCAGACGAGAGCCCCATTGCAAGAAAAAATGGCGACCGTCTGAATAACATTGCGGGCTATCTAAAGCGCGGCGTGCTTCCCGAAGAGGCGCTCAAAATGCTGGCCGCCGATCTCGAAGCCAACCCGATCGCACTCCCCAGTGGCTATTTCTTGGAGTTCGGAGGGGACAGTCAGGAGCGAGGTGAGCTGGTGGCAGATTTAGTGGCACCGCTGGGTACCATCGTCGCGGCGATGCTCGCCACTATTCTGCTGACATTTAATTCATGGCGTCTAACGGGCATTGCCTTTGGCGTGACCGGCTGCTCTTTTGGTCTCAGCCTGCTGGCACTGGCGGTATTCCAGTATCCCTTAGGCATTCAGGCGCTGATTGGCGTCATCGGCTCGGTGGGCGTCTCGATCAATGCGGCGATCATCATTCTCAGTGGGCTCAAATTGAATGAGCAGGCCAGCTTGGGCGACCCTGATGCCATTGTCGATGTCGTCATGGATGCGAGCCGTCACATCGTCTCAACCACCGTGACCACTTTTGGTGGCTTCTTGCCGCTGATTTTGGAGGGCAGCCAGTTTTGGCCACCTTTCGCGATGGCCATTGCTGGCGGCGTATTGCTCTCGACGATCGTATCGTTTTACCTCGTGCCACCGCTCTATACCCTGTTAATGCATCCCGGGCGCCATTTCCTTAAGCCCAAACCTCAAGCAACGCCCGAACCGCCCATCGCGCTCAGGGAGGCCGCGTGAGTCAGGCACGCTGCAACTATCACCACGGCGACCTGCGCAATGCGCTGATTGTTGCCGCAGCGGAACTCATTGAGCGCGACGGCACTCTGGAATTCACCATGGCAGAGGCCGCGACGCGTGCGGGCGTCAGTTCTGCAGCGCCCTATCGCCACTTTAGTGACAAAGAAGAGCTTTTGCGGGCCGTACGTCAATTAGCGATCCTCGGGCTGGGCAACGAGGCCGCCGAAACCGTCTCACTGCACGCCGTGGGTTCAATCGAAGGCATTCTGGCCATGGGCCACACCTACCTGAGCTATGCGCGAAAAAAGCGAGCTTTTTTTTCACTGATGTGGGAAGACCGTGGCGATATCGATGAGATTCGCGCGAATGCGGCTGAGGACCATGGAGGCTTCATGATCTTAGTGGGCCTGGTACAGGCCTACTGTGAAAAACAGGGCAATCCGGCAAAGAACGGGATTCGCCTCGCTACACAGATCTGGTCCATGACGCATGGTATTGCGACGCTGGAAGCAAGCCAGCTTATTAACCTTTTTGATCGATCCATCGATCCCGAATCACTCCTTGATCACAGCGTGCGCACCCTACTCTTTGGCGCGACCAGTGGAGAGATCTGAGACTCTCCGTTTCGCCGCGCTGTCAACGCGTCGCCAGAAGCTCGCGAGCATACTCATCAACGGCACTGCATGGCCTGCTCACATGCGGCGCTTCAGGCTTGGCCCCTCTCTCTTAGAGTGGGATACTTCGCCCGCGCCGCCCGTAGCACAACTGGATAGTGCAACGGCCTTCTAAGCCGTAGGTTGCAGGTTCGAGTCCTGCCGGGCGGGCCATCCGATCACA
>Ga0181593_10004974_pt1 | contig 12043 bp, 8 predicted proteins | sample 071ome_19_FD_133756 | JGI IMG/M metagenome (GOLD analysis project Ga0181593, IMG submission 133756) | Coastal salt marsh microbial communities from the Groves Creek Marsh, Skidaway Island, Georgia - 071413AT metaG (megahit assembly) | ecosystem: Environmental > Aquatic > Marine > Intertidal zone...
GCCTGCTCAGAATGGAAAGTGCCCTGTGAGCCGGTAAACCCCTGACAAATAACCTTGGTATCTTTATTAATTAAAATACTCATTATTTGCCCCCTGCAGCTTTAACTGCCTGTTCTGCAGCGTCCGCGAGACTGGTAGCTGCAATAATATTCAATCCACTTTCAGCCAGAACCTTCGATCCCAGTTCGGCATTATTACCTTCCAGACGCACAACGACGGGTACTTTAACGCCTACCTCTTTCACTGCACCGATAACACCTTCAGCAATCATGTCGCAGCGAACAATACCGCCAAAGATATTAATCAGGACAGCGCTGACATTTTCATCTGAAAGAATAATTTTAAAGGCCTCAACAACACGCTCTTTTGTGGCGCCGCCACCTACGTCAAGAAAGTTGGCTGGCTGGCCACCGTGAAGCTTAACGATGTCCATAGTGCCCATCGCCAGACCGGCACCATTGACCATACAACCGATATTACCGTCGAGAGCGACGTAGTTCAGTTCGAATTTCGCAGCGTGCGCTTCACGCTCATCTTCCTGCGACGGATCATGCATTTCCTGCAAATCTTTGTGACGGTATACGGCATTACTGTCGATGTTAATTTTCGCATCAAGGCAATGCAGGTCACCGTCTTTAGTGACGACCAGCGGGTTGATCTCAAGCAGCGCCAGGTCTTTGTCGTGGAAAAGCTCAGACAGACCCAGGAAAATTTTCACAAACTGGCCCACCTGCTTACCTTCAAGGCCCAGTTTGAACGCGAGATCACGGCCCTGGTATGGCTGTGCGCCAACAAGTGGATCAATTTCTGCCTTCAGGATTTTTTCGGGTGTTTCATGAGCAACTTTCTCAATCTCGACACCACCTTCAGTAGAAGCCATGAACACAACACGACGTGATGAACGATCGACTACCGCACCCAGGTATAATTCCTGGTCAATATCTGTGCAGGACTCAACCAGAATCCGGGATACCGGCTGACCATTCTCGTCAGTCTGATAGGTAACGAGATTCTTACCGAGCCATTGATTTGCAAAATCACTGATTTCATCTTTGGAGCTGACCAGCTTCACACCACCGGCCTTACCGCGACCACCTGCATGTACCTGTGCTTTTACGACCCAACGGTCCCCGCCGATTGTATCGGCTGCTGCAGCTGCCTCTTCCGCCGTTTTTGCTGCCACTCCTTTTGAGACTGGCAAGCCATACTGAGCGAACAACTGCTTACCCTGATATTCGTGTAGGTTCATCGCTTTTGTCCTGTTCTTACAATGTTTTGTTCAGACTTTATCTGATTGGACCCATCGATAAGGGTTCCGGTTTTTCAGAAATACGTGTGGAAAAGATAGTCCTGTTTTTCTGAATAGAAAAACCGCGGGGCTATCCTCGCCTGTTGTTACAGTTTAGACAGGTTGTAATAAAGCCACAAAAAAAAGGCCCGGTAAACCGGGCCTTAGTATTACTTCGACTTAGGTCTACGGTTGGCTTTATGAATGGCCTGATTGTTGACCGCAAGTGCCGCTTCATGCACAGCTTCAGAGATGGTCGGATGGGCAAATACCATCATACCTACGTCTTCTGCACTTGAACCAAACTCCATGGCGACAACAATCTGCTGACACAGATCACCCGCGTTCGGACCGATGACACTGGCACCAAGAATACGGTCTGTTTCAGCATCGGCAACAATTTTGACGAAACCATCAGTATCGGCTGCTGCCATGGCGCGACCGTTCGCTGCGAACGGGAACATACCTACATTGTATTTTTCACCGTTGGCTTTCAGTTCATCCTCTGTTTTACCTACCCAGGCAATTTCGGGATGCGTATAAATAACCGACGGAATACAGTCGTAATTAATCTGCGCCTTATGACCGGCGATGCGCTCTGCAACCATAACACCCTCTTCCGAGGCCTTATGAGCAAGCATCGGGCCACGCACGACATCACCCACTGCCCATACCCCCGGAGCATCGGTTTTACAGGTTTCGTCTACATGGATAAAACCGCGCTCGTCCAGATTTACACCACAGTCTCCGGAAAGAAGGCCTTCAGTGTATGGTCGACGCCCGACAGCCACGATGAGCTTGTCGAACTCCTCAGATTTTTCACCCTCGGAATCCTGGTAAGTCACAGTCACTTTCTTGCGTTTCACGTCAGTGCCAGTAACGCGCGCACCAACCCGAATGTCCATACCCTGTTTGTTGAACAGCTTTTTCGCTTCTTTAGCGACGGTCTGATCGACCAGGTGCAGGAAGTTGTCCTGAGCTTCGAGGACAGTTACCTCAGCCCCCAGACGTCCCCAAACACTGCCCAACTCAAGACCAATGACACCCGCACCGATAACACCCAGACGCTTAGGCACCTTGGTGAATTCCAGCGCACCTGTCGAGTCGACGATCACGTCATCGGCAAGTGGCGCCGGTGGAATTTCAACCGGAACGGAACCCGTTGCAATAATGACATTCTCAGCGTCAAAAACTTCTGTATTACCGCTGTGATCGGTAAACTCGACCTGTTTATTAGCGAGCAGCTTACCCGTCCCCTCAAACGAGGTGACGCCATTCGCTTTAAACAGCGTCGCAACGCCCATTGTCAGGTTTTTAACGATCTGATCTTTGCGCGTCTGCATTTTCTCGATATCCATGGATACCTTGCCGGTTGAAATACCGTGCAGCTCGAACTTCTCGTGCGCTTCTTCGTATTTATGGGAGCTGTCCAGCAGTGCCTTTGATGGAATACAGCCAACATTCAGGCAAGTACCCCCGAGGACAGGCTTATCATCTTTATTAACCCACTTTTCAATACATGCCGTTTTCAGGCCTAGCTGGGCACATCGGATGGCAGCCACATAACCGCCCGGGCCACCACCAATAACTACGACATCAAATTGTTTGCTCATAATGATTCCTTAAATTTCCTTGACCCTATCAGATATCCAGCAGCAGACGCGCCGGATCTTCGAGCAACTCTTTAATGGTTACCAGGAACTGAACCGCTTCTTTACCGTCGATCATGCGATGATCGTATGACAGTGCAAGATACATCATTGGCAGGATGACGACTTCGCCATCTACCGCCATTGGACGTTCCTGAATTTTGTGCATCCCGAGAATCGCAGTCTGGGGTGGGTTCAGAATTGGGGTCGACATCAGTGAGCCGAATATACCACCGTTAGTGATAGTAAACGTACCACCCTGCATGTCATTAATGCCGAGTTTTCCTTCGCGGCCACGTTTACCGAAATCAGCGATGGTGCTTTCAACTTCAGCGAGGCCCATGCTGTCAGTATCACGCAGTACCGGCACAACCAGTCCACGGTCGGTAGATACCGCAACACCAATATCCTGATAGCCGTGGTAAACCATGTCATTGCCATCAATAGAGGCGTTAACCGCCGGGAAGCGTTTCAGCGCTTCAGTCGCCGCTTTTACAAAGAAAGACATAAATCCGAGTTTCACGCCATGCGTTTTTTCGAAGGTATCTTTGTATTTCTTACGCAACTCCATGACAGGCTTCATGTTCACTTCGTTGTACGTCGTGAGCATGGCCGCGTTCTGCTGAGCTTCCACAAGACGACGCGCAATCGTGGCGCGAAGACGGGTCATCGGTACTCGTTTTTCAATCCGATCGCCATCATCAGCCATAGGGGCTGCGCCAGCATTCGACGGTGCAGGAGCAGGCTTAGGCGCTTCGGCTTTAGGTTCTGATGCAGGCGCAGCAGGAGCAGAACTACTACCTCCCTTCAGATGATTAACGACGTCTTCTTTGGTGACACGACCGTCTTTGCCGGTTGCTTTGATATCTGCCGCGGCAATGCCATTTTCTTCAGCGATCTTACGCGCTGCAGGGCTCATGATGACGTCGCCATCAGATGCTTTTTCTTCAGACTCAGAAGTCGCTGTATCTGATTCTGCCGGAGCCTCCGCCGCAGACGTATCGACGTCGCCTGCTTCGAAAATGGCCAGAACCTCATCACTGAGAACGACATCGCCCTCTTCTTTATGAACGGTTTTCAGAGAACCATCCGCAGGAGCGACGACTTCCAGAACAACTTTGTCAGTTTCAATATCCACCAGAAGCTCGTCACGCTGAATTGGCTCACCCGGCTTTTTGTGCCAGGTTGCCACGGTGCCGTCTGCAACGGATTCAGGAAAGGTGGGTGCCTTAATTTCGATGCTCATTCGATTTTCCTTAGAGTTCCTGCGATGCGTCAGCCCTGGAGGTCCAGAGCGTCACGGATTAATTTTTCCTGTTGCTCCAGGTGGAGCGCCATGTAGCCAGCGGCCGGTGATGCAGAGTGATCTCGCCCTGCATATTCCAGCTGCCATTTAGGATTCAGATCATGCGCTACTTTGCGCATATGGTGCTGGCTGCTGTACCAGGCGCCCATGTTCATCGGTTCCTCCTGAACCCAATAGATATCTTTTGCCCCTTTGTAAGGTTCGAGAATCTTACTGAGGTAGGCATGAGGGAACGGATAAATCTGTTCAATCCGGATAATGGCAATATCATCAATTTCCTCAGCACGGCGGCGCTCAAGTAAATCGTAGTAGACCTTGCCAGAACAGAGCAGAATTCTCCGGACTTTTTTCGGATTAATGTCGTCAATTTCGTCAAGGCAGGTACGGAAACGCCCTTCCGCCAATTCTTCCAGCGTACTGGTTGCCAGCTTGTGGCGCAGCAGTGACTTCGGTGACATGACCACCATTGGCTTACGCAGAGGGCGGATCATCTGCCGACGCAGCATGTGGTAAACCTGAGCCGGAGTGGATGGCACACAGATCTGAACATTATGCTCAGCACACAGCTGCAGATAACGTTCAAGACGCGCTGACGAGTGCTCCGGACCCTGACCTTCATAGCCGTGAGGCAGTAGCATAGTCAGCCCGCACAGGCGGCCCCACTTGTGCTCGCCCGAGGAAATAAACTGGTCAAATACCACCTGTGCACCATTGGCAAAGTCACCGAACTGGGCTTCCCAGATAACCAGAGTTCCCGGCGTCGTTGTTGCGTAGCCGTATTCAAACGCCAGCACCGCTTCTTCAGACAGCAATGAATCATAAATATCAAACGGGGGCTGATCTGCCTTCACGTTCTGGAGCGGGACGTATGCTGAACCATCTTTCTGGTTGTGCAACACAGCATGACGGTGTGAGAAAGTACCGCGGCCAACGTCCTGGCCAGTGAGGCGGACACCATAGCCCTGCTCAACCAGAGTTGCATAAGCCATAGTCTCAGCGAAGCCCCAGTTGATTGGCAGCGCACCGGCAGCCATTTTGCGGCGGTCTTCCAGGATTTTGCCAACCTGGCGCTGAACGGCAAACCCCTCAGGTACCTCCTGCAGATTGTGCGCAAGTTCCTGCAGCTGCTTCATGTCAAACTTGGTGTCAGCTTTGGTGGTCCATTCGTGCCCAAGGTATGGGCTCCAGTCAACAAACAGCTCTGTATTTGGCTCTTTGACCAGAGATTTCACCACGTGAAGGCCATTATCCAGTGCCAGACGATACTCTTCTTCAAGCTGCTTACTGACTTCCTGCGTCAGAACGCCTTCATCAATCAAACGCTGCGCATACAGGGTGCGCGTTGTTGGATGACTCTTAATTTTAGAGTACATCAGTGGCTGTGTACCGGATGGCTCATCCGCTTCGTTGTGGCCGCGACGGCGATAACACACCAGGTCAATCACAACATCTTTACGGAACTCATTACGGTAATCGACAGCGAGCTGGGTAACAAACAGCACCGCTTCCGGGTCATCGCCATTCACATGAAGAATCGGTGCTTCGACCATTTTGGCCACATCAGTACAGTACTCAGTCGAGCGTGTGTCCTCACGCTTCGACGTGGTAAAGCCGACCTGGTTATTAATTACCAGATGAATCGTTCCCCCGGTTTTATAGGCACGGGTCTGTGACATCTGGAAAGTTTCCATTACCACACCCTGACCAGCGAAGGCTGAGTCACCATGAATACTGACTGGCACAACTTTCTCACCAACAGGGTCCTGGCGACGATCCTGACGGGCACGGACAGACCCCTCGACAACCGGTGAGACAATTTCAAGGTGCGACGGGTTAAATGCCAGTGCAAGGTGAACTTCACCGCCCGGCGTCATAACATTCGATGAGAAGCCCTGGTGGTACTTCACGTCACCGTGAGAGTCGTATTCGGCTTTGCCGTCAAACTCATCAAACAGGTCTGACGTTTTCTTACCCAAGGTATTAATCAGAGTATTCAGACGGCCACGGTGCGCCATACCGATAACGATTTCTTTAGCACCATAAGTACCGCTGCGCTGGATGAGTTCATCCATTAAAGGAATCAGTGACTCCCCCCCTTCAAGACCGAAGCGCTTAACGCCCGGATAGCGGGAACCGAGATACTTCTCAAGGCCTTCCGCCGCAGTCAGTCGCTCGAGAAGGTGCATTTTGATTTCTTCGCCGTACTTCGGATGCGCACGTACGCTCTCTAAACGCTGCTGGAACCAGCGCTGCTCTGCGGTGTTCACGATGTGCATGTATTCTGCACCAACCGTACCGCAGTATGTGGTTTCAAGAGCGTCAATAATTTCTTTCAGGGTGGCTTCGTTCTGACCGACAAACAGGTTACCGGTCTGGAAAACAACATCCAGGTCTGAGCGGGTAAGGCCATGAAAGTGCAGGTCGAGATCGGGCACTGTCTCACGCGTCATCAGTGCCAGTGGGTCCAGCTTAGCGTGCTGATGCCCACGGCCACGGTAGGCATTAATCAGCTGCAGCACCTTCATCTGCTTACGTTCATGCTCGCTGCTGACAGGAGCAGAGACCATTGGCTTAGCACGACGCTGATTCTTGGAGATTAAAAGAAACTGATCCCGGATGGGCTTATGCGGAGTGTCGACGGTACTGTTTTCGTCAACGCGAGGGAGTTTATCAAAGTAGTTGCGCCACTCTTCTGGCACTTCATTAGGATCGCGGAGATAAGTTTCGAACAACTCCTCGATGTAAGCAACGTTACCACCCGCGAGCTGCGAAGTGCTCCACAGTTGCTCCATTGTCAGTTCGTGCATGTATGACCACCCTGTGTCAATTTCTGAACAAGGGATTGCCACCAACAGAGATGTATGCACCGACTCTTGCACAAGGCGAAATAGAGGGTCGACCGGATAGATCGCAAGGCCTCTGAGGTGACGCCGGGATGCCCGGTTCCCTCAACTGTAAACTAGCTTAGTCAACAACAGAACTTTTTGGGTTCCATTGCGGAAAAAATTGTTGACGTAAGTGGGCTGTGTGTCCAGCCCGACTTACGTCTCATACCACCAGTCGGGAGTGGTACCGCGTTATACCTGCTGAGCCAGCAGCATATTACGGATGTGACCAATGGCACGAGTAGGATTCAGACCCTTCGGGCAGACATTGACACAGTTCATGATTCCGCGGCAACGGAATACAGAGAATGGATCGCTCAAACCTGCCAATCGCTCTTCAGTTGCCTGATCACGGCTGTCCGCGAGGAAGCGGTATGCCTGAAGCAGACCCGCTGGGCCTACAAACTTATCAGGGTTCCACCAGAACGATGGGCATGAAGTTGAACAGCACGCACACAGAATACACTCGTAAAGGCCATCCAGTTTAGCGCGCTCTTCAGGTGACTGAAGACGCTCAATGGCAGGCGCAGGTGTGTCGTTGTGCAGGTACGGTTTGATTTTCTCGTACTGCTGGTAAAACATCGACATGTCGATAACAAGGTCGCGAATCACCGGCATACCTGGCAGCGGGCGGATAACCAGCTTGTCCATTTTGCCTTTGGTCGCTTCCGAGATCGGCGTGATACACGCAAGACCATTTTTACCATTAATGTTCATACCATCAGAGCCGCAAACACCTTCACGGCACGAACGACGGTACGCGACAGACACGTCCTGTTCTTTAACGAGATGAAGTACGTCCAGCACCATTACGTCCTTACCACCCGGGATGGTAATGTCGTAATCCTGCATGTACGGCGCTTCGTCCTTCTCAGGGTTGTAACGATAAACACTAACTAACATATCAACACTCCCCTCTTAATAGGTACGTACTTTAGGTGGGAAGGCCTCAACGGTCTTAGGTGCAAAGTTAACTGCACGCTTGCCGATCGTTTTGGTTTCCGGGAAGTACAGCGAGTGACACAGCCAGTTTTCGTCATCACGTTCGGTGAAGTCGTTACGGGCGTGGGCACCACGCGATTCTTTACGCTCAATAGCCGCCACAGCAGTGGCATAAGCAGTCTCGTACAGGTTATCCAGCTCAAGGGCTTCAATACGGGCGGTATTGAAGGCACTGCTCTTGTCGTCAAGCACGGTGTTCTTAACACGCTCGCCAATCTCTTTGAGCATCTCGAGACCTTTTTCCATGCTCGGGCCTTCACGGAATACACCGAAGTACAGCTGCATGGTTTTCTGAAGGTCTGCACGAACAGCAGCAACGCTCTCGCCAGCAGATGCAGTGTTCAGACGATTCAGGCGGGCCATAGCGCGGTCAATATCTTCTTCAGTAGGATCGACAAAGTCGAAGCCGTCTTTGAAGTTCTGTTCAACCTGCAGACCAACGGCACGACCGAATACAACCAGGTCGAGCAGTGAGTTACCACCGAGACGGTTTGCCCCGTGAACGGACACACAGGCAATTTCACCAGCAGCGTAGAGGCCATCGATCAGAACGTCGTTACCATTCTCGTCGACTGTCAGCGCCTGGCCACCGATATTCGTAGGCACGCCGCCCATCATATAGTGACAGGTAGGTACGACCGGGATAGGTTCTTTTACAGGGTCCGCATGAGCAAACGTACGCGACAGCTCAAGAATACCTGGCAGCTTAGCATTCAGGGTTTCTTCACCCAGGTGATCCAGCTTCAGGAATACATGGTCACCCTCATCACCACAACCGCGGCCTTCGAGGATCTCCATAACCATTGAGCGAGCAACAACGTCACGACCTGCAAGATCTTTCGCGTTAGGCGCATAACGTTCCATGAAACGTTCGCCGTCTTTATTGATCAGGTAGCCACCTTCACCACGACAACCTTCAGTCACCAGAGTACCTGCGCCTGCGATGCCTGTTGGGTGGAACTGCCACATTTCCATGTCCTGCATAGGGACACCAGCACGAACTGCCATGCCCACACCGTCACCCGTATTAATCAGGGCGTTGGTAGTAGACTGGTAGATACGGCCTGCGCCACCTGTTGCCAGAACAGTTGCTTTGGCTTTGATGTAAACGGTTTCGCCAGATTCGATATCAATAGCGATAACACCAGCCACCTGACCGTTAGCATTTTTCACCAGGTCAACGGCATACCATTCATTCAGGAAGGTAGTGCCACCTTTCAGGTTCCCCTGGTACAGGGCATGAAGCAGTGCGTGACCAGTACGGTCTGCCGCTGCACAGGTACGAGCTGCCTGAGTCGGATCGTTAGGACCTTTAGACTGTCCACCGAACGGACGCTGGTAGATACGACCTTCTTCGGTACGCGAGAAAGGAAGACCCATGTGCTCAAGCTCGAATACTGCCTGAGGGCCGACTGAACACATGTACTCGATAGCGTCCTGGTCACCGATATAGTCGGAACCCTTAACGGTATCGTACATGTGCCAACGCCAGTCATCGTTCGGATCAGCAGACGCGATCGCGCAGGTAATACCGCCCTGGGCAGATACCGTGTGCGAGCGCGTCGGGAATACTTTAGTTACACATGCGGTTTTGATGCCTGACTCTGTCAGCTGCAGAGCGGCACGCATGCCCGCACCACCACCACCGATCACGATGGCGTCAAACGACATAGTTCTGATTTTGCTGCTCATGACTTACACGCTCCAGAGAATATCGATGCCCCAGACGAGGTAAGTGAACAGGAAACCTGCCATTACCAGCTGGAAAATGAAACGAAGAGTCGTTGACCCAGTGATGTAGTCAGTAGAAATCGTCCACATACCGACCCAGGCGTGGGCACAGATTGAAATCAGTGCTGCCAGACTGAATACTTTCATCCACACCTGAGAAAACAGACCGTGCCACTCAGCGAACGTCATATCAGGAGACGCGATCACAAATCCCAGCAGGAACAGAGTGTAAATAGCCAGGATCACAGCGCTCAGACGCTGAATCACCCAATCGTAAAGGCCGCTACGGCCGAAGTTTGTAACACTGTTTACCATACCCAGACTCCCGCCAGTACGATCACTACGACACCGGCAATCAGAGTAATGATTGCACCGGTACGACCGCTCTCTTTGGTTTCACCAATTCCCATGTCCATCAACAGATGCTTCACACCTGCTACCAGGTGATAACCCAGTGCAGACAGAATGCCCCAGGTGATGAACTTGGCCAGTCCACCATTCATAACGTCTTTCAGCTCATTGAAAGACTGCTCAGACTCCAGCGAGGCTCCAAGTGCACAGAGCATGAAGGCCACTGCAAAAAACAGAGCAAAGCCGGAAATACGGTGCAGAATGGACGCCTTGGCAGGAAGTGGGAGCTCAATAGTAGTCAGATCCAGATTTTTAGGTCTATTGCTATTCACGGCTCTTATACACTCTCATATGGGCTTGGTACTCGCGATCAACACGGGGCCAAGCACAGGCTCACGAAGGTTTGACGGAAATACTGTACAAGTCTTGCACAAGTTTGCCGCCGCGACAAATTATAAGCAGCGTGACGTTGTTTTACAAATGGCATGACACCACCAGTGGGACAGTCACTGGTAAATTCACGGATATCGCCCCCACGCGCAATGGACTATAGTTAGGCGGTCATTGAGCCCATAGCGAGGCGGACGCGCCCTTTGGCCACGCCCTTTAGACATAGGTATCAGACATCAGCATTACAAACTGAACCATCTATACTTGACTGCGACACTGAAACGGCACCAAGGTCCGCGGCAATTGACAAACGGCTTACACAATCTATAGTTGTGCCCCTTTGTTTGGGGGTAACACCTTAATTCGAGATCTCTTCCGCACGGAAAACCGTGCTCATAGAGCACCAATCCGCTGCAGTGAAAAAGACGCACAGCACTGGAAGAGTGGAGAGCAACAACCGTTCTCCGGGGTATTAATCAGATAGCAGGAGGCCTCATTTCATGGCTGACAAGAAAGCAACACTGAAAGTCGATGGCGTAGAAGAAACATTAGAGTTGCCGGTATACGAAGGCACCGTAGGACCTGATGTCGTCGACGTTCGCAGTCTGACTGGCAAAGGCCTGTTTACTTATGACCCTGGCTTTGTTTCTACTGCAGCGACAGAGTCTGCAATCACCTATATCGACGGCGCAGCAGGCGTTCTGCTTCACCGCGGTTACCCGATTGACCAACTGGCTGAGAAGTCAGATTACCTGGAAACCTGCTACCTGCTGCTGCACGGTGAACTGCCAGATGCAGAGCAGAAAGAAACGTTCGTCAGCACGATCAAGAACCACACTATGGTTCATGAGCAGCTGAGCCACTTCTTTAATGGTTTCCGTCGTGATGCGCACCCGATGGCCGTGATGTGCGGTGTTGTTGGCGCGCTGTCTGCGTTTTACCACGATTCTCTGGATATCCATGACAATCATCACCGCATGGTCTCTGCACACCGCCTGATCGCTAAAATGCCGACACTGGCAGCAATGGTGTACAAATACAGCATCGGCCAGCCATTCATGTACCCACGTAACGACCTCGATTACGGCGAAAACTTCCTGCACATGATGTTCAACACTCCATGTGAAGAGAAGAAAATCAGTCCGGTTCTGGCCAAGGCTATGGATCGCATATTCCTGCTTCACGCAGACCACGAGCAGAACGCCTCAACGTCTACTGTACGCCTTGCTGGCTCTACAGGTGCAAACCCATTCGCATGCATCGCCTCTGGTATTGCTGCCCTGTGGGGACCTGCCCACGGTGGTGCGAACGAAGCGGTTCTGAATATGCTGAGCGAAATTGGCGACGAGTCAAACATCGACAAGTTCATCGCTAAAGCGAAGGATAAAGATGATCCATTCCGCCTGATGGGCTTCGGTCACCGCGTATATAAGAACTTCGA
>Ga0181593_10004986_pt1 | contig 12030 bp, 8 predicted proteins | sample 071ome_19_FD_133756 | JGI IMG/M metagenome (GOLD analysis project Ga0181593, IMG submission 133756) | Coastal salt marsh microbial communities from the Groves Creek Marsh, Skidaway Island, Georgia - 071413AT metaG (megahit assembly) | ecosystem: Environmental > Aquatic > Marine > Intertidal zone...
CCGGATGTACTCAAGCTGTGATCTGGGAGTGTGGTAATGGGGTCATCGACCCAGGTGAGCACTGTGATGATGGCAATAACACTGACGGTGACGCCTGCCCAAGTAGCTGTCTGCTGTCCGTGTGTGGGGACGGGGTTGTTGAGCATCTTGAGGAGTGCGATGACGGTAACCTCACAGACGGTGATGACTGCACGTCGCGCTGTTTACTACCTCGCTGTTCATCGCTAGGGATTACAGCCTCTGAGGGAGGGGGTGAGGTCATCTTCAATGGTACGCCTTACTGTCTCCTCAAGGTTGAAGACGGCACATCATGTGACGCGCGCTGTGCTTCGGTCGCGACCGCGGCCTGTGATCAAGGGGCGATGAACGCCCTGCGCGATGATATGCACGCTGCAAGCCAGCAAGAGCTTAAAGCGGCCTTCTTTGACATGTCACCTGGCTGGTACAACGAGGTCGATATTTGGGACAATAATGCGGGCTTCACTGGCTTCTCGTGTAATGGTGGTACAGCCTATGTACGGGACACCCCTTGGGGGACAGATGATGGCTCCTGCCATAGGCCCGTCATCCCTGGAACCCTGTCCTGCTCAGAGACGAACCACGATGGGGTGCATAACTGGGGTCACGGGAGCGTGTGTCGCTGCGGTAACTGAGCGATGTCTTAACCTATGTCGCGACTAGGTTAAGCTTCAGCCCTCCGCTTGTTCATCACCCTTGGAGGGGTCACTAGGGCTCCTACGTGGCCCTTGCAGGGGGAGCTCAAGCTGAGGGCCGAGGCCACTCTCTCTAGTCTCAGCGGTGGAGAGCTCATAGCGGGGGATGATCCGTTGCAGACGTACAGGTCCCACACCCGCGATAGGTCCAAGCTCAGCGCGCTCCCCCTCTCCCCCGGGATAGAACTGGGTCGGTAGGTAACGGACAACGGGGAGCATAGGGCGTGGAGCGGGCTCACTTTTAGGTGGAGGCTCCTGCCCGAGCGTTGAGAAGTGGAACGGGGCGTGGGTCGCGCGTTGATCTTTGAGCGCCCTCATTTGCTCATAGTGCCACTTGGCCTTACGTTGTAGATCTCCACCTGAGGGCTCTCCTCGCTGTCCATAACGATAGACCCCAGGCTCCGACCCAAGCTCTACGTGATCTGTAGCGCTCGAGTACGACTCCTGAGCCTCACCATGAGCGCGTCGAGGCTCACGACTCGGCCTCGGACGTTGAGCTTCATTTACCTTCATGATCCCCCTCCTTATGTTCAGCTACATAAAGAAGGACACCATACGCCTTAGAATGATTCCAAGGGGAGCGGAGCGCTCAAGCGCTCACTTCATCTCAAGCGCGCACTGCCCCCCCACCTTATAATCAGCGATCCGATTAAGGATCCGGAGCATCGTCTCGGTGTCTGAGAGCTCCACTTGGAAGTGGAGTCCACCGCCATGTGAGGCGATCAACCGGCTCTCATTAACCTCATCTGAGACATTGATGATGTGGGTCGTGACGCTGATCGGTTCACCGTTAAAGCCTCGCAATACGTTCGCGCCCTGCTCACGGTCTGTAAACAGCGGATCAACAGGGACACACTGCTCAAAGAACCCAGCGCACTCTTCGGGGGCACCATCGACAATACAGGGGTTGTTGGCCTGCGCACATCGCCCTTGGTCGGTGGGCCATAAGAAGCCAGGAACTGTACAGCGACCTTCAACACAGAAGGCGTCATTAGGACATTGGTTATCATTCGTGCAGGTGTCGAGTTGAGTCTCCTCGCGTCGGCAGTATCCGGCATCACAGCGCGCCCCGCTCAGGCAGTCTTGATCCTCAACACAGGTGAGGCCGAACTTCATCCTCCGCGCCTGCACGACTGGGTTAAAGAACTCATCAATCAAGGGGTGGGTGCTCTCCTGACCGTCCGTAAAGACGAGGAGTAAGTTGAGCCGACAGTGCTTCACAGGGTCGGTGCATGCGCCATCGACACACACATAGTCTTGGCTCCCGCAGTCGAGGTCCTGAGTACACGGGCGCCCTTCGGCGACTACCATATGCCTAAAATACTCGCCCGCATAGAACATCGATCGTCCAAGGGGAGTGAAGCCTGTGGCGCGGAGCTCTGGGTTGCCACCCTCCTCCTCAACGAAGTCCACCCAACGTAAGATGTCAGCGAAGTTGTCCTCTCTCCAGTTGGTTGGGAAGGGGACGCGTACCACCTCGCTCTTGTTTTGAGTAAACCAAGCCTCATCGCTCTCATGTGAGCCGTCGTCACCTGTGATAAAATTGCTGTAGTCGTAGACGCTACTCTCACAGCCGTTATTAAAGGGAATCACGGTCTGTGGGAAGGTCAAGAGCGCGAAGCGACCCGCGGCCTGGACCCCAGGGTTAGAGAAGAACTGCTGAAAGAGCACCTTGCTCTGAGCGAGCCGAGACTGGGGTGAGGCGGGGTCCTCACAGGTGGGCCACGGGCTTGAGCAGACCCCGCCACAGCAGTCCTCAAAGGATCTGTTTGGGTCGCTCACACAGCTGTTCATGGAAGATGATGTATCAAAGAGCAAGACCACGTTATGCTTAATCGGTCGGCAGTCACCGTCAATACACGTTCGGCCACGACAGCTGTCTCCAAGTGTAGATAAGATCGAGGTGCCTGTCGGGTCACACATAAACAGCTCCCCCCCTTGGCACAGAGGCGCGTCCGGCTCACACAGCGCGGGTACACATGACCCGCTCAGCCTCACCTCACCCTCAGGACACTCATCACCCGCTCCCCCGCCCTGACCTCCTCCAGTGGGGGCTCCGCCTGTCGGTGCTCCACCTACACCACCGCTCATCACCCCTGCTGTAGCGCCCCCACCGCTGTCAGAGGCACCTGCTTGAGCGCCACCGGTGACATCCCTCCCTCCAGCAGCCTCCCCAGCTCCACTTTCTGCGCCTTGTGCATCTGAGCTCGCTGATCCCTGATCATCGCAGGAGACCCCTCCGCCAAAGCTCATAAAACACAGCATCAGGATTGATCGATATGAGAGGTGTTGCGTGTGATGATATAGGGACATAGGTGCTCCATCTGAAACTTTTTATAGTGATCGTTATATATAGGTCTTTATATCTTACCTAGCTTTAAACACCTAAACATAGGGATACAAAAACTCTATGTCCTTACTCAGCGGTGAAGTGAGGGGTAGCTTTCGAGCCCCTCCCTTTAAATGAGACCATCCTTTTGAGCGAGGTGTTGGTGCTTACCTGTTTGTTTGAAAGGGTTTCACCTACACCTGAGGAGCGATCATATGTACGTGTTCGAGGTTCTGATTAAACTCATCATGATTCTCATTGGTATATTTTTTTGGCCTCTACAGATGCTCTTTTGGCTCTTTGAGCTACTGTTGACAAAGACAGTGATCCTCAGCCTGCTCTTTATATTTGTTGTTTTTGTGATCTTGGCCCTCATCTTCCACTCCCCTGTCGACCAGAGTGACGGTAAAAGACACACAAGTAAAAAGGAGCCGAAGGGGTTGAGCGCCGGGGGCTATATGTTCATCGGCTGGGCCGTGTATCAGCTCTTCGAGTCAAGCTCTAGCTCGTCGGATGACACCGAGGATGAGGCTGAGGCTAAGACTAAGACTAAGGCTAAGCCTAAAGCTAAGGCTAAGGCTAAGGCTAAGACTAAGCTTAAAGCTAAGGCGCTCACTCAACCGAAGCAAGCGACCGACGCTGAGACAGAGCCCCCGCAAGCGTCGACACCTGAGCTCAACCTTGGCGCCCTAAGTTCGCTCCTCCTCAAAGAGGTGAAGCGACCTGAAGATGAGCAAGGGGAGCGCTTGACCGTGAAGAAAGGCCTCGAGGCCCTCGGGGGCGTAGACGCGATCGACGCGTATCTCAGTAAGAAAGATCCTAAAAAGAATACCCCCTAACCTCATCAAGCGTGACTCGCCTTAGGCTAAGCGCTAGCCTCCCTACAGCTCAGAGGAGGCCTCATTATGCCCAGACCCACCCAACGCTTGGTGACCTTATTCCCTCAGATCGGTCGAGCCCCGCGCTTAGGGCTGAGCCTCATATCCTCACTCGCGCTCTTCAGCTGTGAGCGAGGTGGAGCGCCGATGTCAGCCGACTCGACGCCCCCGCTCTCGCTCCCCGATCCGAGCTGTTCAGGTTTTTTTGGGCAACCCAATGAGCAGAGCGGGCTCAGCGCGCTCGAGTGTAACACCGCCTGCCTATGCGATGAGCCCCAACACGCTTGGGGTGAGCCTCTCGCGAGCTCCCCGCTCCTTGGCTTCCGCTACCTTAATGAGCCTCCCCCGATCACCGAGGACCCATACCTGCTAGGTGAGCCTCCCCCTGAGCTTGAGGGGGTGGCCTGTGTGATTGACGTGCAGTGGGCTGAGATGAGCTACCAGCTAGAGACCCGCCCGCTTGAGGACGCCCCCCCTGAGCTGATCACCCACCTCGGGCCCTGCGGGGCCTGCTCCTCGATGCGTGACCTTGAGGTCTACCTTACAAACGTCGACCTGACTGAGCCTGTACGGAGCTGTGGGCTCCAGAGCATCACTGGGGGGCCCGAGGAGGGCCTGAGCTGTCTGCGCGCGCTGGGCTTCAGCGAGGCCTGCTCGGCGGTCTGGTACTTTAACACCGTGAACACCCGTAGCCAGTGCCTTCAGACCTGCATCACGCACTTGAATTCTCCTTATGTAGATGAGACAGGGGCGCTCAACCCCTGCCTCGCCTGTGATGAGGCCGAGAGCGGGCCGATCTTCAAAGCGTATGCGGGTCGCACGCGTCGTAACAGCGGGCTCCCCTCCGCGATCTGCCGACCCTGCTCCACCGTGAGCCCGGTCTCTCACGCCTACCTCAGCGCCCCATAAGTCAAGGGGTCACATACGCGCGCTCCCGAAACAAGCGCACCTTAAAGAGGCGTTAAGCGACGCGACCGCACCTTAGAGTGATCCACAGCTCACGCGACCACGAGCGACGCGACCATCTCACTTGATGGTAAACCACGCGACCTGATCACTAATATATTGAGCAAAGGAGCGAGGTCGTCGACCTACGAGCTGCTCAAAGACCTCCGTGCTCAGCTCTGAGAACCAACCACCTGCCGCCTCTTCATACACAAACCTGCCCCAGTCTGGCTTACCAAGCTCAGCACAACGGGCTACGAAGGCCTCCTCTCCATCTACATGAAGAAAAGGTGCCCCCCCATTGAGCGCTGAGAGCGCGTGCACCATGTCCGTAGCGCTCACCGCTCGTGGGCCGGTCAGCTCATAGGCCCCTCCATGGAGTGGGGTCGATGCGGGTGAGAGCAAGAGAGCGTGCCCCATCGCGGCGATGTCTCGACAGTCCAAGAAGGCGACCTGAGCGTCGCCAGTAGGTAAAAAGAGTCGATGATCCCCTCGCTCATACATCCCTGTGCCCATCTCAAGATGTTGCATGAAGATTGTGGGTCTGATGACGGTCGTTTTTAGACCTGCCTGACGGAGCGCCTCTTCACCTGCCCAGTGCAGAGAGGGGAAGCGCCCAGGTGGAGGGTCACTCTCAGGCGCCCTCGCTCCTGTCACGCTCACCTTGACGACATGCTCAACTTGAGCTGAGCTGAGAGCAGAGGCGACACGTGTATGCCAAGCCTCCATCTCGTCTGACAGTGGAGCGATGATGAAGGCGTCCGTAGCGCCATGACAGACCTCCTCCAAGGTGTCGTCTGATGATGAGCACACGCTCACCGACTCACCCATCGCGGATAAGAGCTGAGCTTGGGGGCTGGAGGGGCTCCTCGTGAGCGCCCTCACCTCACGGCACCTCGGGTCCGTAGCGAGGAGCTTGATCATCTCAACACCAATCTTGCCGGTCGCGCCGAACACAACGACAACCCGACCTCTCACATCCTGGAGGCTCGACTCTGATTCAGGCATACGAATCGAGCTACGCTCAAGGTGTGGCATACACCGCTCAGCCCACGCTTGAGTGTGAGGCATCTTCAGGTGCGCTTCAAAATCTTCACGGCTTCGATATGCTTCATAGAAGCGAATCAAGCGCTTATCAGACTCATCAAACAGGACGTCAAAGAACAGACACCCCGGCTCTGCAAGAGACGGGGCGACGGCGTCTAATGAGGCGCGTCTCACAAGGTCGATTGAACCTTCATCTGAACAGCGAAGAGAGATGGTGACCGCATACATGATTGATCCCTTTGGGTTTCGGGTGATGACAAAGATCTAAGATTATGGAGCAGCTCCAGCCTCTGTGCCTGCCCCTGTGCCTGCCTCTGTGCCTGCCTCTGTGCCTGCCTCTGTGCCTGCCTCGGGAGGTGGTGGCTCGCAGGTCTCCACTTGAGTGAGCCCCTCAAGGCTCTCGAGAGGCTCGATCGAGAGGCGTGGCACGATCACTGATCGGACCCCATGGTTTAAGAAAATCATATGGAGCCGATCAGTGGCGTCATCTCCCTCTGGGTTGATGAAGCACCGTCGCGCAAAGACGACCCGCTGAACTTGACTGATCGATGGAGGCCGGACCTTCCCATCCATGATGAGCTCAAGCGGGTCATACCGAAACTCCACCAACGCCCCGCGCCGGTAAGCGAGGCTCAACGAGGAGGGAGGCGCGGCGACCTCACTCTCAATCCACCACGCGAGCTCAACGCCCTCAGCCCCCTCTGGGAGATCGACGTGACGCTGATAATAGTCCGGTGCCCCCGTCGCTCGGAAGCCCTCAAGCCCCGCGTCCACTAAGCTCCCGACCATAAATGGGTACCCTGTGCTGCTCGTGAACGAAGAGAACGTCTCCCATGGTAGGGAGCGCACGCAGTCGATTAAGCCGTGCTCAGTCAGGACCGCGCGGGTCGCCTCGAGCGCCTCGCTTGAGGTGAGCTCCGCTTGGGCTAAGAGGAGCTCGCTCGCCTCTTGGTAGGTGGTAGAGCTGTGAAAGAGGAGCATCGCGTCAAAGACAAGCCTATCGGTGAGCACAGCGCCCAGGCGCTCACGGAGCGCCCACAGCGCTGAGCCGATGACCCGCCCAAAGCGGTGTGGCTCCCAGATCATATCTCGAGGGCAGGTGTATTGGGTCGCGAGGTCACGGCTCCTGTTGTTCAGCCCATACCGCCCCACAACGCTCTGGTTCAGCGGGCTCGCGGCGAAGTAGTCCGCGATCCCCTCGCTCAACGCGCGAGGAGAGGAGTCCACCCCATGCTCATCAAGCGCCATATAACGGAGCCGCTCTATGCCTACCATCGCGTGCGCATACTCATGGTAGATCACCGAGGCATCATACGCATAATCCACGCTCGCCCCTTGGAAGAACACGATCATGTCTCGGTCACGCTTGAAGACGTCTGACACCTCCGAGGTCAGCTCCCCCTCCCACTCCGCGACAAAGAGGGCGTTCTCAACTGGAAAATAGCCATCGGAGTTAGGCTCATCAAGGTAATAATCAGGGTAGTTTGTAGTGAGCTGGACGTTCACGACAGCCTTAAGGGGCTCGTCGTAGCGAGTGTAGTCATGCTGAGTGAGGTAGTACTCATACGCTCGATTGACGTGGTAGTACATCATGAGCTCGGCGAAGCTGTCGTTGGGGTCACTGGTCGGTGAAGAGGGGCGCACGCTCAGGTAGTGCCCATCTTGATCAGGGCGCGCGACCTGCTCCTCTCGACACAGGCTGACCCTCAAAGGCTCCTCAAGCCCGATGTCCGTCTCAAAGGTCACCCCCCCAGGCTCATTCAGGCAGTTAAAGACCTTAACGGCGTGCGAGGTGAGTCGCCCATCTTCATGCGTGGTGGTGGTGAGCTCTACCTCTGTGCGGGTGTAGTCCTCGATGATTGGGTCAAGGTTGAAGAGCATCGCCTTTGGGGCGCTCAAGTGTGGGGGAGGGCCGAGTGGAACAGCCCCCCCCTCGCCTCCCTCTCCGCCTGAGCCTCCCTGCTCTCCAGCGCTCACTCCAGCGGGGTCTCCCGCTAGAGCCCCCGCCCCTGCAGTGCCTCCCTCTACGCTCTGTGTGTCATCGCAACCGGTGATCGTACACAAGCTCACAAGCCCTACACGACATGTGAGCTGAAGCCTCTCAACCCATCTCTTTATTTGTTTAGCCATAAGATCACATATGTTCGGTTATCTAACGTATGATCTCTATGTATACCTGATAGCGAGCCTTGATCAACATCGCTCCGATCTAGATTGGTGTGCACTTTGAGCGCTCAGAGCGTCTTAAGGTACTCTACCAGAGCGTCAAGCTCCTCTTGATTCAGCTGACGCTGATAAGAGGGCATCGCGGGAGGGAACCCCTTCACTTGGAAGTCATTAGGGTTGAGGATTGAGCTTCGAAGGTGGGCTTCGTCTACAAGCTTCACCTCTCCCGTTTGAGCGCTTAAGCGACTCCCAAAGATCTTAAATAGACTCGGCCCAACCATACGCACCCCCTCCTGTGTGCTGTGACAAGCGTTACAACGATGCGCTTTAAACAGCGCCTCACCGTCATGGTCGCCTTGGAGCAGAGTAGGTGACTCGAACACGGTTACCTTGAGGTGCGCCTTAGCCTGATCTAGAAAGTAGCTCTGATCTAGCTTGAGCAAAGACACTAGGATTTTCACAGAGCTCACCTCGCTTGCTAAAGCGACCTCCAAGGTACAGCGCCAAGCTGTCGCGCTTGTACACTCGCTCTGTCTCAGGACTTCATGTTTGTCCCAGTTAAGATCCTTCGGCAGGCCACTTAGGCGCTCTTTAAAGTCCTTTTCAAGCGCGACAAGACGCCCTGAGCCCTCTGACGGCTCTAAGGTCTCATGGGCCTGTAAGCGCATGAATCCCTTATAGTCTCTATCCTTTAAAACCCGTAGGTACGCTTTTAATATCGCCTCAGGGCTCTGATATTGAGCGACTGAGGGCTTGGAGCTTAGCTCAGTTGGTGTCGCATAAGCGCTCAAGCTGTACATGAGGAGTGACAGGGCGATGACCCAGGCTCGATGCATGTGAAGTCCTTTTAGCTAGCTGGCTCTTTAAAGAGCAGTTAAGTAGAGCCTATACGAGCGAAGGTCGAGATACACGTAAAACGACACCCGCTCAGGGCTGTGTGTCTCAGCGTGTCCTGCTCGATTTAGACCCTCCACGGCCTCGTCTGCTCCCTGTACCCCCACCCCTGCTCGACTTACCTCCCCTGCTCGACTTGCCTCCCGCTCGCCCCCCACGGTGATCTGAGCGCTCCGCTCGACTGTGCTGAGTGCGGAAAGGCTTGCCCTTACCACGCGCGGAGGCGGGCGCTCCCCCGCTCACGGGCTGGTAGGCAGGGACGAGGTGGTGGGGCTTTGGGCCGATCAGGTCCCCGCGCCCTATTTTGTGGAGCGCCTTACGGATGATCGGCCAGTTGGCGGGGTCGTGGTACCGTAAGAAGGCCTTATGGAGCTTGCGGATCTTGAGTCCCTTAGGGACGTGAACTTCCTCGTTGCCCTCCTCACTGATCTTGCGGAGCGGGTTGATCCCGCTGTGGTACATCGCGGTCGCGGTGGACATGGGTGAGGGTAAAAAGGCCTGCACTTGATCTGCCTCGAAGTCGTTTTTCTTGAGCCAGAGCGCCAGCTCCACCATGTCCTCGATCCGCGTCCCTGGGTGGGCGGCGATAAAATAGGGGATCAGGTACTGCTGTTTACCTGCCTCTTTGGAGTAGCGCTCAAAGAGCTCCTTGAAGCGGTAGTAGGTGCCCATCCCTGGCTTCATCATCTTAGAGAGCGGGCCCTCGGTGAGCGCCTCAGGCGCGATCTTCAGGTAGCCTCCCGTGTGGTGTAAGACAAGCTCCTTGACGTAGGCAGGGTCCTCCACCGCGAGGTCATAACGCACCCCTGAGGCGATCAGCACCTTCTTGACCCCCTTGACCTTGCGCGCCTTCCGATAGAGCTGGATCAGGTCGCTGTGGTCGGTGTTGAGGTTAGGGCAGACGCCAGGATACACGCACGAGGGCTTACGGCAGGCGGCCTCGATCTTAGGGCTCTTACACGACAGGCGCCACATGTTAGCCGTAGGGCCCCCGAGGTCAGAGATGACCCCCGTGAAGCCAGGGACGTTGTCACGGACCGCCTCGATCTCTCTTAAGATCGAGGCCTCTGAGCGGCTCTGGATGATCCTGCCCTCATGCTCGGTGATCGAGCAGAAGGTGCAACCCCCAAAGCAACCCCGCTGGATGGCGATCGAGAACCGGATCATCTCGTAGGCTGGGATCTTCGCGTCCCCGTAGCTCGGGTGCGGTCGGCGGGTGAAGGGGAGCTCGTAGAGGGCGTCGAGCTCCTTGGTCGTGAGCGGGATCGGAGGGGGGTTGACCCACAGCTCATGTCGCCCGTGACGCTGAACCAGCGCGCGCGCGTTCCCTGGGTTCGCCTCTTGGTGTAAGATGCGAGAGGCGTGCGCGTACAGGGTTGAGTCCTCCGAGACCTGCTCAAAGGAGGGGAGCCGGATCACGCTCCGGTCTCGGTCCTTCCGGCGTACGTCTCGGCTAAAGCGCACCACAAGCGGGCCTTCACGCTCCGCTCGCTCGGCGTCTTGAGCCTCGGCGCGACGGCGCTTCAGCCCCAACGGGTCATCGGCCTCAAGGGCTTCGATCGCGGCTAAGGTCCCCTCTACGCTCTCGCCAGGCCTCATCCCCGCTGGGACACCTCGCGATGGAGCGACCTCACACTCGCTCCCCTCAGCGGTCGCCTCCGCTCCCTCTTCGCTACTAGGGCCCATGGCGTATGGGTTCTCAGGAGGGTTGAGCGGGCCGGGGGTGTCGAGGTGGGTCGAGTCGATGACGATGTACTCAGAGGGCACCTCACGGAGCAAGGCGGTCCCTCGTATGTCGGTGATGCCACTGATCGGCTCGTCGTTGGCGACCCGGTGCGCGACCTCAGCGAGCGCGCGCTCAGCGTTTCCATAGAGCAGGATATCCGCCTGCGAGTCGATCAGCACCGAGCGCCTGACTTTCTCCGACCAGTAGTCATAGTGCGCGATCCGCCTCAAGCTCGCCTCGATGCCCCCAATCACAAGCGGGACCTCTTTGCCATAGGCCTCTCGCAGGCGCTGACAATACACAATCACACACCGGTCTGGGCGCTTCCCGCCCTCCCCTCCCGCGGTGTACGCGTCATCATTACGAACGCGTCGGTCTGACGTGTAGCGGTTGACGAGCGAGTCCATGTTCCCACCGGTGACCCCAAAGAACAGGTTCGGGCGCCCAAGCTCCTTAAAGGGCTCCGCGCTCCGCCAGTCGGGCTGAGAGATGATCCCCACCCTAAAGCCTTGCGCCTCAAGAAATCGCCCTACAATCGCCATCCCAAAGCTCGGGTGATCCACATAAGCGTCGCCCGTGACGAGGATGATGTCACAGCTGTCCCAGCCGAGCGTGTTCAGCTCGGCGCGGGTCATTGGCAAGACGGGCGCGGGGGTGTGACGCTGCGCCCAATACTTTCGATAGCCGAAGAGCTCCGGGGCCCTTGGGCCTGATGGGGGGTGCTGTGTGTTCATAAGCGCTCTCCACGTGACATGTCGAGGGCTTATAAACGATTCTCCGCTGTTCTCTCAAGCGTACCTACCCCAAACCTCGCCCTATTTAACATATGTTATAAATTATAAAATATTTCATAAAAATTAACTAATATAAGTCATTTGGCTTCAAGGTCATCAATGAACCTCGGCAGAAAATTACAGCTATGAGGCCAAGAATTACAAGCCACATAACATCACATTGCTTAGGTGATAAAAATTTGCCTATGCAACCCCAAAATTGTGAATTTTTGTTCAGTGCAACTTGTGCGATTCTCTTTGGAAAAAAATGAACCCTCCTTGATCAAACGAGGCACTCTCCTCCATAAACTTGTCCCCCTCATCACAAGGAGTCTGAGATGACGCTCACCAAATGGTTCCTCCTCTTCGCGTTACTTAGTGGCCTATACACCTTTGGCTGTACGAGCGCCCCGCCCGCCCCTGACGCCCCACTTGTCTCTGGAGGCCGTGTCCATGGCCAGCGCGCTCAGGCCTTGGTGAGTGAAGGGGCGATCTTGTTAGATGTCCGTAGCCCCTCCGAGTTCGCAGGTGGTCATGTTGAGGGCGCGCTGAACATCCC
>Ga0181593_10004991_pt1 | contig 12024 bp, 8 predicted proteins | sample 071ome_19_FD_133756 | JGI IMG/M metagenome (GOLD analysis project Ga0181593, IMG submission 133756) | Coastal salt marsh microbial communities from the Groves Creek Marsh, Skidaway Island, Georgia - 071413AT metaG (megahit assembly) | ecosystem: Environmental > Aquatic > Marine > Intertidal zone...
CTAGCGGGCCACGTGCATGTAGGTGATTATGTTGTTCTAGGTGGATTCACTCTGGTTCACCAGTTTTGTCATATAGGAGCTCACGCATTCTGTGGAATGGGATCTGCGTTAAATAAGGATTTGCCTCCATATACCATGGCATCTGGTAATTTGGCAAAAGCATTTGGCCTAAATAAAGAAGGTTTACGCAGAAGAGAATTTAGTGAGGAAGTTATACAAGCACTTCATCAAGCATATAAGGCGTTAATAGTTTCAAAAGGTACGCATGATGAGAGGTTTTCAAAAGTTAAAGACTTGGCCGGCCAGTATAACGAAGTTAAAATTTTTGTAGAATTTATTGAGGCTAGCCAAAGAGGGTCAGTGCGTTAGTTAGATTGAGTTAGTTTAAGCGCTATTTCAGCAAGTTCTTTAGTGCTGATTCCTGAATTGAGTTTCTGATATAACTCGTTCTGATAAGATGCCATTTTGACATGGGTTTCTTTGTCGTCAATCAGTTCACGTGTTGCCTCATATAAACGTTCTGCACTCGCATTCCCCTGAACTAACTCTGTGTATGCTCGACGATTTAAAATAATATTTGCTAATGAAATATGATCTATTTTCACCATATGACCTAAAAGTCTGTAAGTTATAGGTGATATTTTGTAAATGACAACCATAGCTTTTCCCATAAGTGCAGTTTGTAAGGTTGCAGTTCCTGATGAAATTACAACAATATCGCACGATTTGATAGTTTGATAAAAATCATCTGTTGAGTATTCAATAGGAACGTTTAATTGATTAAGGGAAGAGAGTGATGAGATTTCTATACCCGGTGCTACCGGTGACAAAAACCGAAGATTAGAGTAATTTTTTCTAAGTAAATCTGCAGTTTCTACCATTATTGGGAATAATTTATTTATCTCATTGAAGCGACTTCCAGGTGCTAATCCAATAGTGATAGTTTCATTGAGACTACTATTAGGAGAGTAATGTTTGTCTATATCTGATAACACTTGATGTCGTACGAGCACAACTGGGATTTCAGCTTGTTTATAAAAATCAACTTCAAATGGAAATAAAACTGCCATTAAATCTACACACTTTTTAATTTTTTTGATTCTTCCAGTTCGCCATGCCCATACTTGTGGGCTGACATAGAATAAAACTTTAATGTTTAGAGTTTTGGCATATTTTGCTAATTTCAGATTAAACTCAGGATAGTCTATTAAGATAATAAGATCAGGTTTGCTTTTTCGTAAATGATCTTTTAAGTTGGATAGTATCTTTCTCAAACGTGGGTAGTGCTTTAATATTTCTACTAAACCTACTACAGATGTTTCACTTACATCATGCAACGTGCGAACGTTTGCATTACGCATCGCGTCACCACCAATGCCGCTAACATTGCTAATTTTTCCTGTGTTGTATAATTCTCTTGCTAGCTTGCCGCCAAGTAAATCACCAGAAACTTCACCAGCAATCATAACAATATTCATATTTAGAAGATTTTATAATAGATTATGTTTGCAAGCATCGATGACTCTAGTAATTTGTTCCTGAGTGAGTTCGGGAAACATGGGGAGTGAAAAACATGTGTGTGAGACTTGTTCAGTAACTGGCAATTTGATAGGTTTTTTTCCTTCTGTAAAAGCAACTTGTTGATGTAGACCTTTGGGGTAATAAATTGCTGCTGCGATATGATTATCATTTAATGCTTGTATAATTTCATCGCGTTGTGGATGCTGTAAAGTGTATTGGTGATAAACGTGGAAGCTATCTGGAGACTCATTAGGAGTAATAAAACCAAGTGGTTTTAATGAATTTGTATAAGTATTTGCGTGAGTGTGTCTGAGCTCGTTGTATTGCTCGATATGTCTTAACTTAATGCGAAGAATTGCTGCTTGAATTTCATCTAGGCGACTATTGTAGCCGATTATCGTATGTTCATATCGTTGCGGGCTGCCGTGGTTGCGCAGTAATTTGATTTTTTCTGCAATATCCTTGTGTGGCGTACACACCATGCCGCCGTCACCATAACAACCAAGATTCTTGCTAGGGAAAAAACTAAAACAGCTTACATCGCCCAGTGTTCCTGTTTTGTTATTTTTGTAATGTGCTCCAAATGATTGTGCGCAATCTTCTACAATGTGAATGTCATGACCTTTAATTGCATCTTTAATGGCATCCATATCTGCGCTTAAGCCAAATAAGTGAACAGCGATAATTGCGCGAGTTTTATCTGTGATAGTTTGTTTGAGTAAGCTTGTGTCTAAATTTAATGTGTCAGCGTTTATATCAATAAATATAGGGGTGGCTCCAACATAACGAATAGCTTCTGCCGTAGCGGCAAATGTAAAGGAAGGTGCAATCACTTCATCGCCTGGTCCTATATCAAGTGCGATAAGTGCTAAATGCAATGCATCGGTTCCTGATGCACAGCTCACTGAATGGTCAATATTTAAGTAATCAGATATCTCGTTTTCGAGGGCGTGTACATTAGGGCCCATTATAAATGCGGTGTTTTCTAGTGTTTCATTTAAGGCTTTATCTATATCATTTTTTAAGGCTTGATATTGCATACGCAAATCAACCATAGGAATGCTTTGTGAGTTCATATTTAATTTGTGTTATGTATTTGAATAGTATTTGTTATTTGTGCAGCAGTATTTAAAGCGCGTAACCCATCTTCTCCTGTTACTAATGGCTGTGAATTATTATTGATGCAAGTGATGAAATGATCCGTCTCTGCAAGTAGGGCGTCTGATTTATCAAAGCTAAAGCTTTTTGGTGTTATTTGATTATTTTCACGCGAATAAATTTTTAAACTATGATTGCCTAAATCAGCGGAAAAATAGGCATTGTTTTGGAACAGTCTTAGCTTGCGTTCACTTTTATTACTAACTCGACTGGCAGTTACATTTGCAACGCATTTGTTGGTAAAAGTTATTCTGGCATTGGCTATATCAATATCTTCAGATAATACGCACATGCCTGAGGCTTGGATAGATTCAATATCAGACTGAACGATACTTAGAATAATATCAATATCATGTATCATTAAGTCTAGTACTACGCTGACATCAGTACCTCGCGCTTTAAAAGGTGCGAGTCGCTCTGATTCGATGAACTTCGGGTGTTGCAAATGCTCATCCATTGCTAATACGGTAGGATTGAATCTTTCTATATGCCCGACTTGAAGAATTGCATTGTTGTTTTTAGCTAGTGAGATAAGCTCTTGAGCTTGCTCAGTTGTAGATGTGATAGGTTTTTCAACTAGTACATGTTTTCCCTGAGCTAAGAAGTCCTTTGCTATTTCATAATGCGAGGGTGTTGATGTAACAATACTCACTGCATCTACATAGTTAAGCATGGATTGATAATCTGTGGAAGTTTCAGCCTCAGGAAACTGTGATGAGATTTCATCCAGTGTCTGTTTACTGCTGTCTATGAGGCCTACTAAATTACACCCGTCTAATGTTTGATATTTTTGCGCGTGGAACTTACCGAGATAACCTACGCCAATCACTGCTATATTCACAATTCCCATTCAACTAAAATTCTGTATTATAAAAAGTTCGCAGTATACGTTTTCCCGTCCAATTATGTGGCTCAAAAAAATAGCGAAAATAGATTCTTGATTAAAAAGCATACTAATGTAGTTGAAATTTCTGATATTTCAGTGAATCTGAATACGTGTGCAGGAATTGATGAAGTAGGTAGAGGACCACTTGCAGGCCCAGTAGTTGCTGCTGCTGTGGTACTTGGGGATCATCATGACTGGTCAGAATTAACTGATTCCAAGAAACTTACAGAAAAAAGGCGTGAAATCCTATGCCAAGAAATTAAACAACATGCCTTAGCATGGTCATTGGGTCGTTGTGAGTCTAGTGAAATAGATCAATTTAATATATTTAATGCCAGTCTGTTAGCTATGAAACGGGCATTTGATAGTTTATCTTTAAAGACAGATTTAGCTGTTGTTGATGGTAAATACAGTCCTGTGTTGTCAGTAAAATCCTATGCAGTTATTAAGGGAGATTTGTATGTACCTGCAATTAGCGCAGCATCAATTATTGCTAAAGTAACACGTGATAAAGAAATGTGTGAATTAGATGCATCTTTTCCAAAATATGGATTTGCTAAACATAAGGGCTATCCAACATCTTTTCATGTGAATGCGTTAAAACAATTTGGTCCTTGTCATCATCATCGTAGAAGTTTTAAACCAGTTGCCGAGTTGCTTGAATGACTGAGCAATTTGTTCATTTAAGACTGCATAGTGAATACTCCATCATCGATGGATTGGTTCGTATTCCATCGTTAATGAAAAAAGCATCTGACCTGCATATACCTGCAGTGGCATTGACTGATTTCTCAAACTTATTCGCATTAGTTAAATTTTATCGTTCAGCAATTGCGAATGGGTTAAAACCTATAATAGGTGCTGATCTGCTTGTTATGGATGACTCTCAACAAGAGCGTTATCGAGTTGCGTTGTTGTGTATGAATAATGTTGGTTATAAAAACCTAACAGAACTATTGACGCGCGCTTATCTTGATGGACAACAGGGAGGTCAACCTACAGTTGATCGTGAGTGGATAGATAACCTTAATGAAGGTTTGCTAGTTTTATCAGGTGGGAGAGAAGGTGATCTTGGTAAATTAATCTTAAAGCAAGATGCTGCACGCGTTGAACAATGCATTGGGCGCTGGAAACATACTTTTGGTGATCGTTATTATATTGAACTACAGCGTACCGGCAGAGAGAACGAAGAAGTTTACAATCAGGCGGCTCTAGAACTTGCAAGTGCTCATGAGCTGCCTGTTGTAGCCACTAATGATGTACGTTTTTTAACAGCTGGCGAATATGAAGCCCACGAAGTAAGAGTATGTATCAATCAAGGACGAGTGTTGTCCGATCCTCGACGTGCACGTGCTTACAGTGAACAACAATATTTGCGGCCAGTTGAAGAAATGGTTGAACTATTCGCAGATGTTCCTTCAGCTATATCTAATTCCGTTGAAATAGCAAAAAGATGTAACGTACGTTTGGAATTTGGGAAAAATGTATTGCCAGAATTTCCAACCGGAGAGCTGACTACTGATGAATTTTTACGAGAGCAATCTAAGCAAGGTTTAGTTGCAAGACTTGAAACAATACAGTCTATTCGTGGTGAGATTGATATCTCATCCTATGAAGAGCGACTCAACATTGAACTCGATGTTATCGAGCGTATGGGATATTCGGGCTACTTTTTAATTGTATCTGACTTTACTAGATGGGCGCGTAATAATGGTGTACCAGTTGGTCCAGGAAGAGGATCTGGAGCTGGTTCATTAGTCGCATATGTACTGGGTATTACAGATATTGACCCATTACAGTATGAATTATTATTCGAGCGTTTTTTGAATCCTGAGCGCGTATCAATGCCGGATTTCGATATTGATTTCTGTATGGCGGGTCGTGATCGTGTGATTGATTATGTCGCGACACGTTACGGACGTGAAAAAGTCAGCCAAATCATTACATACGGCACGATGGCAGCCAAAGCAGTCGTGCGCGATGTGGGACGAGTGTTAGGGCACCCATATGGGTATGTCGATCGAATTGCCAAGATGGTGCCTTTTGAAGTGGGGATGACGCTTGAAAAAGCACTTGAGCGTGAGAAAGACTTCAAACAAATGGTTGACGAAGAAGAGGAAGTTAAAACTTTGATTGATATGGCTCTGCAGCTTGAAGGGCTTGCGCGAAATGCAGGAAAGCACGCGGGAGGCGTTGTCATCGCGCCATCTAAATTGACTGACTTTACTCCACTATATTGTGAAGCAGGTGGCGCCAATGTTGTTACTCAGTTAGACAAAGACGATGTTGAAGCGATTGGCTTAGTTAAATTCGACTTTCTTGGATTACGTACGCTCACTATTATTGATCGGACATTAGATAAAATAAACTCAAGATTAGTAAAAGAAAATAAATCTCCAGTCGATCTTAATGCCTTGCCATTAGATGATGAATCGACTTATACCTTGTTACAAAATCAACAAACCACGGCTGTCTTCCAGTTAGAATCTGACGGCCTTAAAGATATTTTAGGACGCTTAAAGCCAGATAAGTTTGAAGATATTGTTGCTTTAGTTGCTCTGTATAGACCTGGTCCTTTGCAGTCTGGCATGGTTGATGATTTCATTGATCGTAAACATGGCGCACTGGTTGAGTATCCACATCCTAAGCTTGAAGCTATATTGAATGAAACTTATGGGGTGATTTTATATCAAGAGCAAGTCATGCAAATTGCTCAAATACTTGCTGGTTATTCGCTGGGTGGTGCTGATTTATTACGTCGAGCTATGGGTAAAAAGAAACCCGAAGAAATGGCAAAGCAGCGAGCCATATTTGTTAATGGTGCGACTGAGAGAGATGTTGAAGAGTCAAATGCAAATTATATTTTTGACTTAATGGAAAAGTTTGCTGGTTATGGATTTAATAAATCACACTCTGTTGCTTATGCCATGTTGTCATATCAAACAGCCTGGCTTAAAGCGCACTATCCAGCAGAGTTTATGGCATCAGTGTTATCTGCTGATATGGATAATACAGATAAAGTGGTTCATCTGCGTGAAGAATGTAAAGCCATGGGCTTGAAAGTATTGCCTCCTAATGTAAATAAATCTTTCTATGGATTTACTGTGACTAAAGATCAAGAGATTGTTTATGGCTTAGGGGCAATAAAAGGCGTGGGAGAATCTGCAATTGATGCATTAGTTAACGAACGTGACAAGAATGGTGGCTATGAAACGTTAAATGATTTTTGCATGCGTTTAGAAACTCAAAAATTTAATCGTCGTAGTATGGAAGCAATGATTCGTTCTGGAGCAATGGATGAATTCAACCATACGCGAGCGACTTTGATGCATCATCTGCCGCGTGCAATGCAAACTGCTGAGCAGCATCATCGTAATGATAATATTGGGCAGGATGATATGTTTGGTGGTGGACAAGTGATTGCTAAACAGGGTGTGATTAATGAACAAACTGAATGGGATGTAGATACTTTGCTTGCCGCAGAGAGAGAAACGTTAGGGTTATATTTTTCTGGGCATCCAGTTGATCAATATAGAGATGAACTTGTGAGCATTGTGGGTAAAACTTTGCGTGAGCGATTGTCTATGCCAATTGCAGCAGTAGAATCTAATTATCGTAACAGAGATGCCAATACAGTTAAGGTGGGTGGTTTGCTGATGGATATGCGGTTACGAAACAGCCCTTCGGGACGCATTGCTTTTCTTACGCTTGATGATAACACTGCACGAATACATGTGGCTGTATTCGCAGATGCTTATAGTCAATTCAAAAATTATTTGGTGAAAGATCAAATACTCATTGTTGAAGGAGTAATAAGCATTGATGATTACAATGGCAAGCCACGTGTAAGGGCTAAACAAATTACTCGTCTTGAAGATGCGCGTGTCGATTTTGGAAAAGGTATTATTATTAATATAAGCGCTGCTGAGAAGCGCCCAACTTTGATTGCTGAGTTAGAAAATACTCTCAAACCATATTGTGATGGGAAGTGTAAAGTATTGATTCAATATCATACATCACATGGAGAAGCTAAATATCAGCTCGGTGAACCTTGGAGTGTGGTGCCTGACCGTGCTTTACTCGCGCAATTAGCAAGTCTGAAAGGAGTTGATGGCGCGCGTGTCGTTTATTGAGCAATTGTTTATAACTTTTCTGAAATCATGCTCAAGTGTGATTATAATGCTAAAAATTTGATCAAAATTAGTTTAATAAAAATAATTTCTTATGGTTTCTGATTATTTAGAATTTGAACAGCCCATTGCTGAATTAGAGGCAAAAATAAATGAGCTGCGCCGAGTAGAATCTTATAATGAAGTGCAGCTTGGTGATGAGATTGCTAAGTTGGAAGCAAAAAGTCGTTCGCTTACTGAATCAATTTATAAAGATCTCTCAGCTTGGCAAGTTGCTCAAATAGCGCGTCATCCGCGTAGGCCATATACGCTAGATTATGTGGAAAAGTTGTTTACTGATTTCGAAGAACTGCATGGTGATCGAGCTTATTCTGATGATGCTGCTATTATCTGTGGTATAGCTAGATTTGAAGGGCGTTCTGTTGCAATCATTGGGCATCAAAAGGGCCGCAATACCAAAGAAAATCTAAAAAGAAATTTTGGTATGCCTCGTCCTGAAGGTTATCGTAAGGCGTTACGTATTATGGAGATGGCCGAGAAGTTTCAGATGCCTATTGTTACCTTTATTGATACACCTGGTGCATATCCTGGCGTGGGTGCTGAAGAGCGTGGACAGGCACAGGCAATAGCAAAAAATTTGTATCGGATGGCTGAGCTAAAAACTCCAATTATCTGTAATGTGATTGGCGAAGGTGGTTCAGGAGGTGCATTGGCGATTGGAATTGGCGATCATTTGACAATGCTGAGTTACAGTACTTACTCAGTTATTTCTCCTGAAGGATGTGCCTCTATTTTGTGGAAGAATGCAGATAAAGCTGAAGATGCAGCTGAAACATTAGGTATTACTTCTGATCGTCTATATGAGTTAAATTTAGTGGATGAGATTATTAAAGAACCCATGAGTGGTGCTCATCGAGACTTGCAAACAACGAGTGAAAATATGCGTGAGTCTCTTAAAGAAAACTTGAGTCGTCTGACAAAAATGAATGTCAATGAGTTACTTGAAGCGAGGTATGAGCGATTGACTTCATATGGGGTCTTCAAGGACTAATTAAATTTGACTGTTTATGTCAGTCATACGCAATCAACTCCGTGACTATCTATCACGTCTAGGTATTAATAAAACAATTTATATTGCTTTTAGTGGAGGTATTGACTCCACCGTGCTGTTACATGCGGCTAAAATACTATGTAGTGAAACTCAGCATGCATTAAAAGCCATTCATATTAATCATCAAATTCATGCAGACTCACTATTATGGTCACAACATTGTGAAAATCAATGCCGTTTATTGAATGTTGAATTTAAAAATATAACTGTCGATATCAAGCGATTTGGTCAACATGGTACTGAGGGCTCTGCGCGTGAGGCGCGTTATCAAGCATTTAAACACTTCTTAACTGATAATGATATACTGTTAACTGCTCATCACTCAGATGACCAAATGGAAACTGTGTTATTGCAGCTGTTTCGTGGTGCTGGAGTGCATGGTCTTGCTGCTTGTGCACGTGAGCGTATGCTAGGCGATGCTGTGTTGATACGGCCTTTTCTAGATGTGTCACGTGCGCAAATTGAAAATTATGCAAAGCAAGAGAAATTAACTTGGTTAGAGGATCCATCTAATCAGTCTTTGATACATGATAGAAATTATTTGCGTCATAAGATAATGCCGCTGTTGCACATGCGTTGGCATAATTTGCAAGATACAGCGGGGCGTGTCGCTCAATGGCAGAATGAGGCGGCCACTTTGCTCGATGACATGGCCGATACTGATCTCGAATTAGCATTAGATGAGCAAGGTAGACTGAAGATTTCTCATATTGAGTCTTTAGATTATTTGCGTAAAAAAAATTTGTTGCGTCGATGGATACGTCGCAGACAATGCCATGTTCCAAATTCTGATATTTTGGCGCGTATCGTTTATGAAGTTATGCACAGTAGAGAAGATGCTAAAGCGTGTGTGCAATGGCAACATAATGAGATTCGAAAATTTCGTGACAAGCTATATTTGCTTTCGGATGTATCTAAGCACGATAGTTCGCAGAGTTATCTGTGGAATTTAAATGAACAGTTAGACCTTCCATCACTAAACACGACATTGACATATCGTGCACTAAAAGAGTATGGAGTTTCATTGGACAATATTGATCAATTAACTGTGCGCTTTCGTCAAGGGGGAGAAGTGATGCGTCCTAGGGGCCGTGGGTGTCAAAAGGATTTAAAAGCCTTATTCCAAGAAAGTGGCGTTGAACCTTGGCAGCGGGAGCGTATTCCTCTGCTTTATCATGGAGATCAATTAATTTTTGTTTGGGGTTATTGGGTTCAAGAAGGATATTGATTAGTAAATCTTTGCACAAAAACTGCGCTTTTTCGTTCAATTTTGCCGAGTCTCAGCTGCGCACGTGACTTTAATACAAAGGTTTCATTGTGGCTTGGCTCAGCCTTTGGTAATCTGGTATCCCATCTTGCATTCGGAATATACGTGATGACACGGTACATCTTTATCACAGGCGGGGTGGTCTCTTCTCTTGGAAAGGGTATCGCCAGTGCCTCTCTCGGCGCAATATTAGAAGCGCGTGGTCTTTCTGTCACTATGATAAAACTTGATCCCTATATCAATGTGGATCCAGGGACTATGAGCCCATTCCAACATGGGGAGGTTTATGTCACAGAAGATGGTGCTGAGACTGATTTAGATTTAGGCCACTATGAACGGTTTGTGCGTTTTCGTTCAAAGCGCAGTAATAACTATACAACGGGTCAAATATACGAGAGTGTCATAAGAAAAGAACGCAGGGGTGATTACTTAGGTGGGACTGTACAAGTAATTCCTCATATTACTGACGAAATTAAAGCTTCAGTGCAAAAAGGTTCTGAAGGTGCTGATGTTGCCTTGGTGGAAATTGGTGGCACTGTGGGTGATATTGAATCGTTACCCTTTATGGAAGCGATTAGGCAATTTGGTGTGGAATTAGGGCGTAGCAATGTCATATATATGCACCTTACATTAGTCCCCTACATCAAAGCCTCAGGTGAACTCAAAACTAAACCCACTCAACACTCAGTCAAAGAACTGAGATCGATCGGTATCCAACCTGATATTTTATTATGTCGCGGTGAGCGCTCAATTCCTGATACTGAACGTAAAAAAATTGCCTTGTTTACTAATGTAGAGGAAAAAGCAGTTATCTCATCCGTCGATGTGTCTAGTATTTATAAAATTCCATTGTGGTTACACTCGCAAGGCTTAGACGATATTGTTTGTGAAAAATTTGAATTAGATCTACCACAGGCCGATTTGACTGACTGGAAAGATGTGGTGCATGCCATTGAGTTTCCAGAAGTTGAAGTGAATATCTATATGGTGGGCAAATACGTTGATCTAACAGAGTCATACAAGTCTCTTAATGAGGCGCTGGTGCATGCGGGTGCCCAAACTCATACACAAGTGAATATTAAATATTTAGATTCTGAGAGTATTGAAGCGAATGGTGTAGGCTTGCTTAAAGATGCTGATGCCATCTTAGTTCCCGGAGGCTTTGGACAACGCGGAATTGAAGGCAAAATTTTAGCTTCACAATATGCACGTGAAAATAAAATTCCTTATCTTGGTATATGCCTAGGTATGCAAGTCGCAGTCATCGATTTTGCGCGTAATGTGGCAGGACTCGATCATGCACACAGCACGGAATTTTCTGAAGATACTCCAAATCCAGTTATTGCTCTGATTACAGAATGGAAACAAAGTGATGGTAGTGTAGAGGAGCGTTCCAAAGATTCTGATTTAGGAGGCACAATGAGGTTAGGTGGACAGCAGTGTCGATTATCTGAAAATTCTTTAGTGCGCGATATGTATGGGCAAGATGTTATTTTGGAGAGACACCGGCATCGCTATGAGTTTAATAACACCTTTATGGCTACTTTGAGTAATGCAGGTTTATCTTTTACTGGTAAGTCTATTGATGACAAGTTAGTAGAGGTGATAGAGATAGAAGATCACCCTTGGTTTATTGGTTGTCAGTTTCATCCAGAATTTACTTCTACCCCACGTGATGGTCATCCTTTATTTTCAGGCTTCGTGAAAGCGGCGAGACTTGGTCGAGATCAGGATAAAAGTCTAATCACTACTAAAGCTCCATCTGAGCAGTTAGCTAAAACAGAATCTGTATGAATATATGTGGATTTGAGGTGGGCTTAGAACACCCTTTCTTTCTGATTGCAGGACCGTGTGTGGTAGAAAGTCTAGATCTTGCCCATGAGACAGCAGGACAGTTAAAAGAAATTACTGAAAAAATTAATGTGCCTTATATCTATAAATCCTCATTTGA
>Ga0181593_10004992_pt1 | contig 12024 bp, 10 predicted proteins | sample 071ome_19_FD_133756 | JGI IMG/M metagenome (GOLD analysis project Ga0181593, IMG submission 133756) | Coastal salt marsh microbial communities from the Groves Creek Marsh, Skidaway Island, Georgia - 071413AT metaG (megahit assembly) | ecosystem: Environmental > Aquatic > Marine > Intertidal...
CGTATGTTCTCCTAAGCAATCAAAATAAGCAGTAGGTCCCAGCAGGGGCAAGAAATCTTTGCTCTGATCCAGCGTCCTTTCATTCTGAACCCGGTTCTATCTGGGAGAGATTTCTAGTGAAAACGGCTTTGGCGGCACACGAAAGTCTAAGCGAAAAGGTTGAGAGTGACTGGTAACTCGTTTTTTACTGAACAGCTCTACTGGTCCCTTGAGAAGTTTAAAGCCCCCTTCACTTAAGATACCATCAAGGCCAACTGCTATTTCTCTGTCGTAAGAGTTCGGTCTGTCGATACGTACCGTTCCTTCGAGATTTCCCAGGGACGAAAGAAGTCGGGCCTGCGTTATATTAACTAGCTCGGGATGAACACTCCCTTTGATTTCTATTGAGCTCTCAATGAGTGCTGGGATAGTAATAGGCATCGGTAGGCCTGTAAGTTGAGGATACAGGGTCGTTTCCTCAGATTTATTAATCTTATCGAGCATTATCTCGATTGACTCAAATTCGAAGGGTGGATAGTTCGCGGGATTTTCCGTGATCGAGATTCGTCCCTGTAGCTGTGCTTGTTGAAATCCAAGCCCCCCAACGAAGGGAAGTCTTGTTACGTCTGCATTGCGAAGCTGCGCTACGGCTTGTCTGCTCGAGGCGTTTGCCGTTATCTCTAAGTGTCCACCAAGCCAATCACCATCAATAAGGAGCTGAGGGCCAGTCGAGAAGATCTTCTTAAGACCAAGGCGAATGCGTACATTTTCTAGTGATAGAAGAATCGGGCTTTGTCGAGGACGAATTACAATTTCTTGAAATGAAATTCCGATGAAGGCGAGGTCGGGCTCTCGCATGCTTATAAATATCTCTGAAGTGTCTATATTTTTTTCAATGAGACGAACAATCAGACTCGCATAAATAGTTCTCGGAACAAGAAATAGGCCAAGCAAAACAGCAGCCAATAACCCCCAGAGTACTCTACTTTTTAGGAATGAACGCATGGAGCTATGGTTCCCTTTTTCAAACTCGCCGAGTTATGATATCTAGCGACACTACGACGTTTAACGAGCTTCCTCTTCCCGTAAGAGTCATTTTCGTTATGACAGCAGGGCGTTTTTCATCCGATGAGAGTCGTTTTAGAAAATCCGCTAAATCTTCTTGTGAAATTTTCTGAAAGGTAACAGTGAAAGAGTGCTGAATGAAGTCCTCTCCAATAGCCTTATTTGAGTCTCCTAGGCGTTGTATGTTCCCATCCAGTTTATCCTGCCCACTTTTTTTTAGTAGTGCGTCAAGATGGCTCCATACTGCTTGTTGTCGAGCAGCTTTTGAGAATCGCTCCAGGGATGTAAGCTTTTGCTCTTCTAGGCGGTGAAGTTGATGAATTAGCGGGGGAAGTGATCCGATGGTTTTCTCAAGTTCTGTCAGGCGAGATCGTTGTTCTGAGAACACTTGAATTCCAAACTCTATCGAAGAATAGAGTCCCATGCTTACTGCTATTCCAAGTGCGATAAGGACGAGTCGTTTCTCACTTGCTGTTCTCCCCCGAAACCAACTTTTAGAGCTTTTCCGAGCTTTCTCCAAATATTGCGGCAGAGAAGCGGTGCTCTTGTGTTTCTTTTCATCTATAGCGTCTTTATTCTTCACGTGGAGCATACCTTCTTAAGAATGATTTCGAGTTGTGTTGCTTTCTGGCGCGACCGATTCTCAACCTTTACTTCTACATCGCAAAAATTCTCTGAATGCTTCTGAAAAGCCTCGTTAATTTTCTCCACAACACTGTACGAAGCCGCAAAACATTCAATGATTGTCTTATCCGAAAGAATATTAAGCCGACGAATCATGGAGACATCAACATCTTTAAGGGTCTCGAGGATAAGGGCGAGTTCTTTTTGTAATGGGATAGAAGTGCTGGTTCCAAGTTGCTGTAAAATATCTCGAACGGTTGCGATTTCTTGTCGAACTATAGTGAGCTCCGTTCCCTGCTCTATACTTGGCTTTCTCAGAGCTTCTTTCACTACAGAATTGATTTCATCTTGAAGAGAAGTAATCCGGTATTCTCGTGCGTAGAATCGCATCGGAAGGAGAATAGCGATTGCTAGTATAATTACGGCTATCGGAAGCAATAGCGACCGTATCCCATCGATTAAATTCCGAACATAGGGTCGAAAAAGAAACTTGCCAGTACGATAATTAGGAGTGAACTGTCCATATCGAGAGAGCTTTTCATCGAATCCAGTTGTCACAAGGCATGATAGCCCGAGCTCTGGAGAGCTTTTTGGCACAAGGTCCTCATACGAGAGGAATTCTACTGGTTTTTTCACCTCTTCCGCATCCCAGATTGCAAACCCCTCCCGCTCGCCGACAAAATAAATGCGCTCTATATGGCACTGATTGAGCTCCTCGGTCGCACTGATCCAAACATTCAGAAGATGCTCTCCGGGGAATTCCGTTCTGCTGGTGCTCGCGTCGAAGGGAATTGAAAAATATGTCGAAGGTTCTCCATCTATGAGGAAAGAGACTGAGTAAGCTCCCTCTGAGGAAAAGATAATCGCACAATTCTCTTTGATATACTTCGGGTAGAGTGCTCGACAGAATTCGCCGAGTGCCGCAGGAATCGTCAGGACTGACGGCTCAAAATTAGCCTCATGGCACTCTTGAAGCAGATTCGCCAGTATATGTTCAGGATAGAGGTCAACCCGAACTGTGGGCTGTTCATGAGAGGTGGTATTTTGTTTTTGATCAATAGGTTGTGCGATTGGTCGGGCGTGACAATGAAACATGTCTACCGAGAAAGGAAGTTTATCCTGTGCCTCCATTGGCGCTACCTGAGCGAGGTAGGAAGTTTGTGTAAAGGGGAGCTCTAAACGGAGTGTCGTTGCTTGATGTGGTGGCAGAATAACGATTGATTCGGTAAATTTTCTCTCTGAGAATTGTTCTAATATCTCACGTATGGGAAATGGCGCCAGGTATGCTGCTGCTGTCTCATCATTCGTTGCCAATTCACCGTTATTGCCATTAAGCGTTGAGTTGTCACGATAAGAGCCATCTAAATCGAAGTACGAGTTCCACCAAGCAGAGCCGTCGACGACAATGTCCTCTTCAATCGAAGTCTCTGCCCCTTCTCCAGATAAGAGGACGGCACGAATGTGCGGTCTTGTAGCATCAATGCTCAGAATGAGTTTTTGCGGCGAATTCACTGTGTGCCATCTCCCCTAGTCTCCCCTGATTGTAGAGTGTTCTTTTACGACCCGAAAGGCGTGAATCATCATGAAGACGGATCTTAACGTCGAGCACGCCTTTTGGCTCTCATTGGCACGGTTACACTAATGGTCTTGGGAATCTCTTTGGGTGTTCTGAGGGTAATGGCACACCGTACCATCGCTGGAAGCTCTTTCTTTTTGTCCTCTCCCCAGGTCCTAGACCATTCATTTGTTGCCATATCGAAGTATTCAAATGAGAGGCTTTCAACCGTCTCAGCAAGGGGGAAGCGAATGGCTTTTTTGTAGGCCTCTTGAAACGGCCGTTTATACGGTGTCTCCTCTCTGATGAGAGAGAATACCTCGTAGGGTGCTTGGGCCGCTCTTTCTGGATCTTTTTTGAGGGAGTAAGTGATTTGGACGAGTCCGGTATTAGCAGAACGGTCTTCCAGAAAACTCTGACCTGCATGCATGCCGATAAAAGTTATGCTATCGCCTGGCAGTCCATTTGATAGTTCTCCTTGCTTTCCGATGAGGTTGTCAGCCGAAGTGTAGCGTGTCTCCGTATCGCCTTCGGGGGGCATCAGTGGCATTCCTGCTGAGGCAAGTTGAAGTTCTCGCGAAAGGCGTTTTATCAGGACAAGCTCTAAACGCTCTACCTCTTGTTCATCCTCGACGATACTCTTAGCAGAGAGAAGGCTCGAAAGAGTCGAATAGGAGAGGGTGAGCATTATTGAGAGTGCCGTAATAGCAAGGAGGACCTCAATCAAGGTGAAGCCGAGAGAGCTTTCATGAGTTTTCTTCATTTTCCTCCTCAGTAACCTCATCTTCATCGAATGGGATAAAAAAGGCGAGTTGAAGTGATTCAGGACGACGCTCTCCCCACGAAATTAAGAGACTAATTCGTTTCATAGCCTTATCACTTTTATCTATCCCCCAATATTCTACGCTAAGCTGAGCTTCATATTGGAAGTCTGTTGCATCAAGAGAGGAGTCACGCTGAATCTGTTCGCTTGGGAGAATACCGTTAAAAATTTCTTCTGGTGTCCCATTAAATGTCCCTACTTCAAGCGGATCACCAGCAGATTCTCTTGCTTCGACCGCGCTCAATATCTCTCTGGCAAGCCTCGTCGCTTCTCGCTGTTGTCGCTCTAAGACGGTGCGTTGAACAAGAGCGCTTTGCAGTCCAAGGATAATAGTCAGCGCGCTCGCTAAAACTGCTAGTGCTATTATGACTTCAAGAAATGTAAACCCCTGGTGTGATCGCTTCATATCTTTTTCTCTGCAAAAGTCCATTCAAAGTCTTTCCACTCATTGAACGTCTGAGTGATTCCAGTAAATGGATTATTAACCAGAGTCATTTCTTGTTTATCTCCGATGAGTAAGTGCAGCGCGACAAATTCAGCGAAGCCTTTCGGGGAAAATCGAATGCGAACGAGCTTATCTTCGCTCCTGCGAGTCCATCCTTTCGGTGTATAGATAGCCTCGATTTGGATTCCTTTCGGTAATTGCCGCGGATCTCCCAGCGAGGGGAATGTCGGAGGTGGAATAACGGTGTGTGTTTGGCCATAGGAAGGGTTGAGAAAAGCGTTTAGCTCGAGCGATATGTTTCCGGCATCGCCGCCGAACTCCGCGAGCCTCTCGTCAGTTTCTGGCTCGGGGATTATGGCTCCAACAGTATATGTGGAGGACTTCAAGTCAAACTCTATCTGGTAATAGGTCTGATCCGCCACCGCTTGATGAAAGAGAAACCTCATGGTTTCATTCAACTCACGAAGTGCTGCTTGTCTCCTCCAAAATTGTGGTGATGAAGAGCTGCCAAAACCTACGAAAAAAAGGGCTGAGATAACAAGGATGACAATAGCAAGTTCGATAATTGTGAACCCATGGTGACGGCTCTGACCCCAGAGAAATGCTGTGTTTGCCTCAAACTTTTTGGGCATGAGAGCTGGGCTCTGCGAACTCTGGTTCCGCACATCTTGCCTTCTCATGTCTTGGCAAAAGTTTCTTAACACAGCCATCTTCTGAGTCGTCTCATACAGTTTCCGTCCCCTTCGTCCGAGACCTCAAGCGAGAGGATAGTCCGATTATCGAGACACGTTCTCGCCTGTTTCCTTCCCTCAGGCGCTTACTTTCTTCCTCCCTAAGGCCCTACGACATTAAAGTCAAAGTTTACTCCTTCGCCTCCAGGTCTTCCATCCGCCCCAAGGCTGGTGATCCGAAAGGTGCGGGAGCCCTCTGTGGCATAGGTAAAAGGGTTCCCCCAGGCATCGAGTACGGTATCGTCCCCTTCATCAATAAGAGGAACACAGCCTGGGCCAGTTACATCATTACATTGTGACAGATCCTCTAAGGAAGCAGGAAGGCGGTTGTACATCAGTTGATATTCACTAATTTTTTGAGAAAGAGTCTTCATTTTTAAATTATTCAGATTCGCCTTTGCTTTCTCGCCGCTTGAGAATATCTTTCCAAAAAGGAAGGAGCCGAGGAGTCCGATTATGACAAGGACTACCATAATCTCTACGAGTGTGAATCCGTGCATCCCATGTGCTGTATGTTTTTTCCGCCTTCCCTTCGAACTTCCATTTGATGATAAACCTCTACCGAGTGCCATTTTCTCTTCCATTCTTTTTTCCTCTATCAGCATGCTTTAGCATTACCTGCAAACCGAGCAGACTGTACATCTCGCACAGTTGACCGCGATGCAAAATTCGTTAGGTATCAGATCTAGCATGGTGTAAAACTCCACAAGAGAAAAGGGGATAATAGCTCTAAAGCTCGTTTTTGGAAGAGCCTTCCCTTGCTGAGGGGATATTTTGCTTTAGAGCGCGACTACATTCATGAGTTCTGTCATTGGGAGGAGTACTGAGACAACGATAATCAGCACGATTATGCCGACAGTAACCATAAGCAGTGGCTCTAAAAGCGAGGTGAGTCCTTCCAGAGTGGAGCTCACTTCATTATCATAAGTAGTGGAGGCTTTCTCGAGCATATGCTCAAGGTCTCCGCTCTTTTCTCCAATAGCAATCATTCTTGAGATCATGGAGGGGAGAATCTTATGACGCATGATCTCGCTGCTTAAGTTTTTCCCCTCTCTAACGCCCTCCCGAGACTCTTCAAGCATAGAGACAACATGCACATTACCAATAATATTTTTTGTAATGTCTAAAGCTCTGAGGAGCTCAACACCACTCCCTAAAAGAGCCGACAGCGTGCTCGCAATGCGGGCAGTAATCACTTTAACATACACCGGCCCAATGAGCGGAAGTTGCAAGAGCCAGAGATCTACTTTTTCTCTTCCCTTTTTACTTCGGTAGTAGTTGGTGGCAAGAGCTCCCAGTCCGATGGTGAAAAGGATGAGTAGCCACCAGTAATTAATAAGAAAGTTTGAGCCAGATATAACAATTCGAGTGGGCAAGGGGAGGTCTAGCCCTTGTTTTACGAATATCTCTACAATCTTTGGGATTACGCCTACCAGCAACCCGATGATCACGAGAAAACAGACGACCATCATCACAACGGGATATGTGAGCGCAGAGAAAATTTTTCCTCTAAGCGCAACTTGGCTTTCTAGGTAGTCGGCCAGTTTTTCAAGCACCTGATCGAGGGTGCCCGAAGCTTCCCCTGCGGCAACAAGGTTGGTGTAGAGGCGGGGGAATATTTTGGGGTGCATCCCGAGACTTTTGGCAAGAGAGTCGCCTTCTTGTACCCCTTCTCGTAGCTCTACGAGCACTCTTTGCATAACGTGAGAGTCCGTCTGTTCTCCGAGGGCTTGCAGCGCACTCACCAGTGGAAGGCCAGCATTAAGGAGTGTCGCGAACTGTCTCGTTGTTAGCGAGAGTTCTTTCATCGTGACTTTGTCGGATTTCAAGAAATGAAGCACGTCATCAGTTTGCTTTGTTACTTTCGCGCTTGCTTCTTTTATGGTGGTAGGGAATAAATTACTGCGCCTCAGTTTTTGGCGAGCCATCCGCTCATTTTCGGCGTCGAGACGTCCCTTTGTCTTTTTTCCTGAATTATTGATGGCGATGTATTCGTATACTGGCATAACGTGCTTAGCTCAGATCTGCTTGGCTTACCTCTTCATGTGTTGCGCGAATAACTTCTTCTGCAGAAGTTACCCCCTCAAGTACTTTCATAGCTCCGTCTATTCGAAGCGGTTCAAACCCGCGCTCAAGCGCTGTCGCGCGGATGGTAACAGAATCACTCCGTTGTAGGATCAGTGAACGGATGGGCTCGTCAATGATAAGCAGCTCGTGAATACCAGTTCGTCCCGTATATCGGGTATTTTGACACTGTTCGCACTGAGCTGTTCCAGGTCGGAACGCTTGTCTTGGCCATTTGCCCCCAGGATGAAGTCCGAGTTCAATCAGCTCCTCATCGGACAATTCGTACGGATCTCTGCATGATGTGCAAAGCCGACGAACCAATCTCTGCCCCATAACGGCTAGTAAGCTTGACGAGACAAGGAACGGCTCGATCCCCATGTCGATGAGTCGAGTGACTGCTCCAGGAGCATCGTTGGTATGAAGAGTTGAAAGAACTAAGTGTCCGGTCAGGGAGGCTTGAATGGCTATCTCGGCTGTCTCCGCGTCGCGAATCTCCCCCAACATGACCACATCAGGATCTTGTCGGAGAATAGCTCTGAGCCCCGATGAAAATGTAAAATTAATCTTTGGGTTGACCTGCATCTGACCGATACCCGCGAGTTGATATTCGATTGGATCTTCAACCGTCAGAATGTTGAGCTCGGGAGTGTTTATCTCAGTCAGGCACGAGTACAGCGTGGTAGATTTACCGGAGCCAGTCGGCCCTGTTACGAGGAAAATTCCATTAGGCTTTTTGATCAGTCGTTGAATCGCCGTAAGGTTGTTGTCCCGGATACCAATCTGAGAGAGGCCAAGAACGGTTCCCGACTTATCAAGTAAACGCATAACAACTCGTTCACCGAATTGAGTAGGAACGGTAGATACTCGAATATCAACCTCTTTGCCCGCAATCTTTAGCCCAATTCTTCCATCTTGGGGAAGTCTCTTCTCGGCAATATTAAGCCCTGACATCACCTTGATGCGAGAGATGATTGCTGCTTGATGACTGGTATCTTGGGAATCTATATCATAGAGCACCCCGTCAATTCTGAACCGAACCTTCAGAGCGTCTTCATACGGTTCCATATGTACATCAGAGGCCCGCTCCGTGCTTGCTTTAAAGATGATGGCATTCACGTAACGCATAATCGGAGCATCATCGTCTTCAGTTTCTGTCACATCAATTTTTAGTAGCGCATCAAAGACTGAGTCTTCCTTTTCCGTATCGCTGTCGAGGCTACTTGATTTGCTACGCATGAGCCTGGTTCTCATTGCGTTGATGGCTTTTGTAATCTCTTCAGGAGAGGTCACTACTATCTCAATCGGCTTGCCGTAACACATGCTAATATGTTGAAGAGCTTCTGAGTTTTGTGGGGCTGCGGTCGCTACGATGATATGCCCATTTTTTGCTGCGATGGGAATGATTTGAAATTGCCTTGCCCACGAACCAACGATTCTATCAAAATCTCCCATGATGAGATCTTCCGGCGGTTCAGGCTCTCCAACTTTTTCTTGCCACGAGAGTCCGAGCTGAGAAGCGAGTTGCTTGAGATCGGTAGGCGAGTGACTTTCGATTTCCTCATTCTCTTCGCCTATTATGTCTTCCGTTTCTTCACTCATTTAGACCTATAATCAGATTACTGAGTATCACACGTGAAATTATAGCCTGATTTCAACTGTTGCGCCCCCACTTTTCTATAACTCACAGCGTATGGCTTCATTCGCCTCAGATTGTGAGGGATGCCTCACAATCTGAGGGATAATCGCGAATCTGAATGCTATTGCTCACTCTGGAGCACGTCTCCACGGTCCCTGCCCAAATTTAAGAATCTCATAAGGGCTGAGGGCGTACCATGTTAGGGTGCGCGACGGGTCTTTCAGGTTCTTTTGCGCTTGTTCTCTCGTTTGAAACGCAGCTTGTACCTTCACTGTTAATCCATCTTTATGAGAGCCATACTTCAGGGTTTTTCCAGGAGTAAAGTCCCCAAGGAGGTGGTTTGCTGAGCGCGGGACTTCAATGGCGACATGCGGTTCGGTTCGGAACGGAGGGGTCAGCCCAGTTGGAGAATCTTTTTCTACCGATAACAGGATGAAATTGTTGGTAGAAGAGGCGGCTTTTTCTGATGCGGGAGTCCCTGCCTTGGGCGGTAACGCCTTGAATACGGAGGCACCATTTCTTTTATTTGATGATGGGCTTCCAGGAAGGGGAATATCAACCTCCATTTCAAAGAAGGTCGGCTTTTCCACAGAGCTTGAGCGTAATCGTGCATGTTCTGGAGAGCGTAGCTCAGAGTTTGGGACTAATCGTTTCCGAGTTGGCACACGAGTCGGCACGTCATCTGAAGGTGTCTCGGCTTGCATGACCCGATCAATTTCTCGGCTATAGAGTTCGGTAGTGCGCGGTGGATAGGCATCTATGGCATCCATTCCCGTCTGAAATTCATCTCTCTGAGTGCTAGTGATATCTCGGTGGTCGAATTGATCACGAATAATCCGTGCGGTGATAAATATCAGGAGATTGACCCGACGTGTTCTTTTTGTGGAGCTCCGGAACAGATAGCCGAGTACTGGAACATCCATTAAATAGGGAACCCCGGTGTCGGCTTCGTCAACCTGGTCTGACATGAGTCCACCGATGACAATCATCTGCCCAGACTTTGCGATTGCAGTCGTTTCGCTGGTACGAACAGTTGTCGTTGGCCCCAGTGCTGATTGAGCTGATGTTTCTTGAACGCTTGAGACTTCCGTAAAGATATCAAGTCTTACCGTGTCATTCGATGATATTTGCGGAGTAATCCGAAGAGTGATTCCCACATCTTGTCTATCAACGGTGTTAAACGTGTTGTTCAGGTTTTGATCGCTGGTTGAAGTGCTTGCTATAAATGGAACGTTCTGACCTACGACAATCTCTGCTTGTTGGTTATCTGTAGCAAGAATATTCGGAGAGCTGAGGACATTTACCATCGAATTGTTCGCGGCAGCATTTAAAATCACTGCTTGCGAGGGTAGGGTCAGATCCCCGACCGTGATTGTTCCAGCACTCGCCGCTGCAATAGTGAAGTTTGAAAGGGCAGTGGGATTTGTTATGAGACTTGCTAAGTTCCCAGAAAAAGAGCTTTGAGCGAGAAAGCCACCATCTTGACCACCGCCAGTTGACTGCCATTCAAGGGCATCTGTCTGGCTGTCATCGAGTTGAACTTCGAGTAAAAGTGCTTCAACAAGAACTTGCCTTGGCTTCACATCAAGACTCTGTAACAGGTCAACGATTTTTTCGTATCCATCTTTATCTGAGTAAATAATGAGCGAGTTTGTCGAGGGATCGGAGGTAATAGAGAGGTCGTCGCCAAAATTTACAGAAGTAGAGCCATTGGCGCCATTGCTGTTTTCATTGCGGGATCTCCCCGGAGTTCGAGTTTGGGAAGCAAGTCTGTTTTGAGCGTTTGAAAGACTTCCTGAGGAAGTACTGTTCGCCTGGCTCCTTCCTGAACTTCCTCCTTGTCCCGTAAGATTGGCGAGGACCTCAGCGAGCTCCTCTGAGTTTGCATGTTGACATCGGTAGACGTAAAACCTGAAACCACTTTTGTTTGTTTCGCTGTCAAGTTGATCAACGAGTCCTCGGATGCGGGCGGTTGTCTCATCATCAGCGACGACAATAATTGAGTTTGTTCTCTCATCCGCAATGATTTTTGGCTCGATAGTACGAGCAGAGATGGTAGAGCCGTCAGAGGAGATAGTCGCAGCGGTGTTTGTGGAGGTGGAACTGCCTCCAGTTGAGCCACTTGACCGTGCTGCTTCTCGAATGCGTGCCCGCAGGGCTGATATTCGGCTGGCAGTATCGCTTCCATCTGAGCCGCCTGACACGCCTGGTGCCTCACTCTCTCCGAGAATATCTTGCAGCTTTGTGGCGATATCAATCGCGTCAGCATGAACGATAGGAATGATGCTTAAGTCCCGCCCACGAGAAGCAACGTCTAGGCCAGTGATGAGCTCGATTACTCGCGCAATATTATCATCGGAATCAATAATGATAAGCGAATTGGTTCCCGTGTAGGCATTGATTAATCCATTTGATGAGACAAGGGGCGAGAGGATCTGCTTGGCGTCATCCGCATTGATATATTTCAGGTGCACGAGACGGGTAACGACTGCTGCTGTTGGATCGTGTTTGCGACTCGCATCGTCTGTTATTGTAGGAATTGTCGATTGGATCGCTTCTTTTGAAGGTACGATTTTCCACAGATTTTCACCGATTGGCACTGAGGAGAATCCTTTAAGCGCTAATACGGAGTCGAGAATCTTTAGGGACTCTTCGGCCGAGACTTCTGAGGGGAGGTAGAGCGATACTTTCCCCTGAATTCGTTCATCGAGAATAAAGTTCCGTTGCGTCTTTTCGCTAAAGAGTCGAATGAGTGCGGAGATGTCAGCATTCTTTACATTGATAATCGTTCCTTCAGTGGCAAGTTCTGAATCTGCTTTTGGCACTTGAGCATAAGCTGCCTGTGGGGAAAGCAGAGAAGAGATATTTGACAAATCAAGAGTGGGTACGCTCCCTGCTCCGAGAAAGAGTGGGCCTACGAGGAGAAGAAGTGAGATGGTCACCGTAGAGAGTAGTAGTCGCGAGAAAATTTGCTCGGTAGAGAGTCGCACCATCAAGTGTGGTGCGTTCGAATTATTGTAAGCGCTGTGTTCCTGAGTAAATGCTCTTTTCATTTCCTATGCTCTTTTTCGGGTCATAACGGTTCTGTAAAGCACGACC
>Ga0181593_10004998_pt1 | contig 12020 bp, 11 predicted proteins | sample 071ome_19_FD_133756 | JGI IMG/M metagenome (GOLD analysis project Ga0181593, IMG submission 133756) | Coastal salt marsh microbial communities from the Groves Creek Marsh, Skidaway Island, Georgia - 071413AT metaG (megahit assembly) | ecosystem: Environmental > Aquatic > Marine > Intertidal...
ACCGGTCCATTTATCACAACGGTGAATGATGTGTTGGGGCTTTTCATTTATTTCCTCATCGGTCATCTACTATACATAGCATGAAGGCTTGTCTGCTATCTGTATTCCTAATTTCGGGTATTGTTGTTTTTGGTCAAAGGAAAATGCCTGCCTTTTCCTTTCATCACAACAGCATCGAATTTGCAGATGCCAATCGGTCATTCAACGATGAAAATCAATTTAGTGACACCCTTCATGATGAGCGGTTGGTCATTGGACTAACAAAGATTTTGAATGATAACCCCGAGCTGCATATTATGTTGATCGGCCATATAGCGGCCAATGAAGAAGCAGGACTCGGTATGCGTAGGGCGGCATATTTAAAAAGCCGACTTGAAGAAAAAGGAATAGATGCAGCTCGTTTGGAAGTAAGTTCTAAAGAGAGTTCCGAACCCATTATCGCCTCTGATATTATTCTAAAGTTAGAAAGCCAAGTGGAGAAAGAGGCTGCATTACAGCGAAATCGAAGGGTAGAGATAGAGGTGGTTAATTCGGCTGAGAGGCAATGAAAGTTTTAATCATTGATAAAGTGCATCATGCCTTGCATGAGATTTTAGAGCGCGCAGGACATCAATGTTTGGATATATCTGAAGCTACCGAACAAGAAGTGCGAATGGCGCTTCCCTTCGCTGAGATTTTGGTTTTGAGGAGTCGCATCTCGATTGGTCAGGATGAAATTTTATCGGCTAGAAATCTCAAAATAATTGCACGGCCAGGCTCAGGAATTGAGCACATCGATAAGGAGTTTGCGCATAAGAATGGGATTCGTGTGGTGACTTCACCAGAGGGAAATCGTCAGTCCGTTGCCGAACATGCCTTGGCAATGTTACTGACGCTCTTTAACCGTATCATCATTGCTAATTCCGAAGTAAAACAGGGTAAGTGGGATCGAAAGTCCAATCAAGGTATAGAGCTGTCAGGAAAAACAATTGGCCTAATTGGATTTGGAAATACAGGTTCGGCATTTGCAGAAATACTTTCCGGATTTGATGTAAAAATTTTGGCCTTCGATAAATACAAATCGGGGTTTCCATATGAAGCAACCATGGAGCGGCTCTTCGAAAGCTGTGATATAGTGAGCCTTCACATACCGCTTACAAATGAAACTACTGGTCTCATATCTAATCAGTGGTTGAGTCAGTTCAAAAAACCAGTGTACTTAATCAATACTTCTAGAGGGCCAATTGCACAGAGCCATGCATTGCTCGAAGGACTGAACAACGGACAACTCAAGGGTGTGTGCCTCGATGTGCTTGATGAAGAAAGCGAAAACTTGACATTGCCTGAATTGAGCCAAATACCTCAAGCAACCCGAGAGTTGATACAACATCAAAAGGCAATTGTGACTCCACACATTGCGGGGCTTACAGAGCAGAGTTATGAGAAATTATCAAAAGTCTTAGCTGAAAAGATTCTGGCTGAGATCTAGTCAAGCGCGGTTTTGATAAATGACGCTGACTTACTATCCAGAATGATATTGTAGGTTCCGTTGGGTAAGCTCGAAATGTTAAATTTTAATTTATACATGGAGACCCAAGAGGCCGCAAATGTGTGTAAAGCATACATACTGAGAAAACAATAATGCAGCTAGCATGGTGATAAGTGAGGAAAAATCAAGATTGCTAGACAGTTTCTCATAACACCGTTGAGGGATATCAAAGTTAAAACGGATTGGTTGCCCACACGGATAACTCAGGGATGAAACCTTTGTCTCTCATTTCAAGAATGGCTGCGATGGAATGAGCAATGTCTGCACCACCCAACTTATTGTCTTGTTCATCGCGCTCTTCGCGATTTTCAGCGGCAAAGGCGCTGGCCACTTCACTGGGGTTTACCAACGAAACTCTGATGTTGTATGGTCGAAGTTCTGCTTGCCAACACTGAGTCATTCCACGCACTGCAAATTTAGACGCAGCGTAAACCGTACCTGCCACGAAGCCTTTTTGGCTAGCTGTAGAACCAATATTTATGATGTTGCCATAGTTATTGGATTTAAATATTTCAGCAATCTCTTGAGTCAGCAAGGTCAGTCCAAAAACATTGGTTGTATAAACACGCTGCATATCTTCTACATTGATGTCACCCAACTTTGAGAATGTACCGATCCCTGCGTTGTTGATGAGTACATCAACCCCGCCCAATAGTTTAATAGCCTCGTGAGCTTTCTCGGGAATCTTACCTAAATCGCCAATGTCGAAATGGAGACCAATGGCGCCTATATCTGCTGCTACCGTATCCAGCTTGGCTTGATCACGTCCTGTGATTAAAACCTTTGCACCTTTAGATATTAAGAGTTTAGCGGTTTCTTTACCTATTCCTGAACTGCCACCAGTGACGATGATTTTTGCTTTGTCGAGTGTCATAATTTACTTTTTCGAGTGATCACGCATTAACATACGCAGCGTGTGTCTTGTTTTTTGCTGGAGTAGAATTTCTTTGCCCGAGGCAAGCTCATTTGCAATTTTTTCGTTGAAATGGCGAATGGTCAGTAATTCCAATCCTTCATTATAACGCACTTCATAATCGTTTTGAAGGTCTGATATTAGTTCTCCAAGCCTGCTTTTGTCTGCATCAACGCTTACTGAGAAGCTTATGGCAGAGTTTTGCATGGTATTGATTTTCATGCGATGGTTTGAAAATCGCTGAAATAAATCACTGATGTGCTCCTCCACAATAAAACTGAAATCTTTGGCCGAAATGCTAATTAGAACTTGGTTCTCCTTAAAAATATAACTCGCAATCTTGCTGTCTTCGGAGGTGTTGGTGTTGATTAAGGTGCCATCACTTTCTGGATGTATAAAGCTTTTTATCCATAGTGGAATTTCTTTGTTTTCGAGCGGTTTGATTGTTTTGGGATGGATAACACTAGCACCATAGTAGCTCAACTCCACAGCCTCTCGGTAGCTAATGTTTGGCAACAGCTCTGCGTTATTAAAGTATTTCGGGTCAGCGTTGAGCACGCCATCAACATCTTTCCAAATGATCACAGCTTTGGCGTCTAAACAATAGGCAAAGATGGCCGCGCTGAAGTCCGATCCCTCTCTTCCCAACGTAGTCATGCGGTTATGGTCGCCACCCCCAATAAAACCTTGGCTAACCACAATGTCAGATTTCTTCCATTCCCATGCACTCACTACACGTTGTTGAGTAAGGTCCCAATTTATGGAGGCTGCCCGATAATTATTGTCTGTATGAATGAGCTTGCGCGCATCGAGCCAGTCATTCTTCATGCCTTGATCGTTTAGAAAGGCGGAGATGATCTTGGTCGATAAAATTTCACCGAGCGAGACGATTTGATCATAGAGAAAGTCATAGTTGCCATCGGTATCAGCTTCAAGAAAAGCAAAAGCATAAGTCCTGATTTTTTCCAAAGCCGTATGTGCATCGCATTTTTCGGAAATCAATGAGCTTAAGAGTTGTTCATGCTCATCAAAAACCGCTTCGAGTAGCGGTGTCCAATCTTCATCTGCCGTATATGCTTGAACCGCAGCTTCCAGCTTATTCGTGGTTTTTCCAATGGCACTGACTACTACGAAAAGCTCATCATCTTGGTGGTTAGAAATGATGGAATGAAGATTCCTTATTCCATCAGCATCTTTGACTGAAGCCCCTCCGAATTTGAACACTTTCATTTGACGAAAATGCTTGAATAATTCGAGCTTTTCAATCGAAGATGAAAAAGTAAACCACACACAAGCGTCAATAGCGCTATGGTGGTTTTATCTGAAATAAAAAAGGCCACTACTTAGTGGCCTTTTCTCTATCTGTAGGCTGCTGTTAATGTACGAGGAACTTCTGAACGTGTGTTCCTGAGTCCTTATCACTAATCTGAATTAGGTAAGCACCCTCATTGTATCCGTCAATTGAAACTTCTACCAATTGAGCATTGTTCTGAATTGTTCTTTCATGCACTACCCGGCCAGCGATGTCAATGATTCGCATTGTTTTTTCTTGAGCGCTCATTTCTGAAAACTGAAGATAAAGCACCTCAGATGCAGGATTAGGATACAGGTTAAATCCACCATTTTTTAATGAAGCATCTGATATTCCCAATGCACCTCCAACTACAATTCTTCCTTCTCCTCCTTCGGGATACATTGCCGTTGAAATGGTCCCATTTAATTCTTCCACTATGTAATTGTAGAGTGCTCGTTGATAGGTCACACCTACAGGCGTATAATTCAGATCAGCCAATGGATACTGATCACCACCACCAGCGGTAAAGTTTACCACAGCAAGATTGATATTTGGGGCGCCATCAACAAGGTTTCCTTCACTAACAATTTGAGTGCTGTCATCATCATGTAGCGTGATACTCCAAATTCGTTCACCTTCGGTAACAACGTTACCTTCAAGATCATATTCGAGTGATGGACGCAATGAGTCCCAGTGAATTGTAAATCCGGATACTTGCGCAAAACGACCGCTTCCGTCATTAGCACCACCAGCTAAGGCTGATACAGAGTTTTCCATGATTTCTTTGAATCTTGCTGGAGTTATATCCTCAACGATTCCTACGAAGTTTGAAAATGGAAGCGCTTGAAAAGTGGCTAGTTCAGAATAATCGCCTGTAGGAAGGATTGTATTATTTCGGATTCCTCCACCGTTTTGAATAGCCACATGTGCTTCGGGTAGACCAAAATCTGCAGCATTTTCATTAGCAGTCCATAATAGGGCATCTGAGATAAGGTTTCCGTAATTGGTTTCTTTCGATCGTACGCTTGTTCTTAATCCGTCTAGTTCAATCTCAGTAGTCGCGATGATATTTGACGCTAAGTTGGCTTGATATTCTGCAATAGGCTCTACAACATCACTTAATAGATCGGGATCCGATGCGATGCCATCTTCTGCAGCAACACGGACCAAACTTGATCCTGTATCTACGGATGTAATGTTTCCGTTTCCATCAAAATCTAGGGTTAGTCGACCTATATATTTATACTCTCCTGGCGTAGTCACAACGTACACATCGTCACCATTTTCGTCTTCAACAACCAATGGATATGGTCCTAAAAAGGTGTTGCCACCTGCAGTGTCAATAGGTACCAAAGGAGTTCCTTCAGATCCTAAAAGTTCATCTCCTCCTCCTGCAATTACTACATCGATGCCAGTCAGTGATGCTATAAGAGCGGTGTCTTCTTCAAGTCCTTGTAGGTGACTGATTAGTATGATTACGTCCACCCCAGCCGTTTCAAGCGCATCAACTTCGTCTTGTACTGCTCCCGCAATATCAGGATCGATACCAACAGCTCCAGGCGATGAAATGGATGCAAGCGATTTAGTAGTCGCACCGATTATACCAATGTCATTTCCATTTACTGTAATAGTCGTACTGGCGGCAATTCTTCCGGCAGTAACGTGCGATTGAAGTGAAGACTCTGCACTAAAATCTAGATTTGAGCTTAAAAAAGGAGTAGCCTCAATATCGTTTACTTCTCCAACAAGCCTTGCTAGTACTTCTGGACCGAAATCAAAGTCATGATTACCAAGGCAAATGGCATCATAATCTAGTGCTCCGAGGGCTTCAGAATCATACAATGGAAGACCGCTTGCACGATTTAAGCCGGCTGTGAATGCGGTTCCTGCAAGGTAATTATCGCCCGATGATAAGGTGATGTGTGAATTGCCTGCATTGCTGGCCTCTACTCTTAGACTATCGAGTAAGGTCTTAAAACGCGCAACGCCTCCATAATCTTCAAACCCCTCGCCTGCATTTACGAGTTTGGATTCGCCATCATTATTATGGAAAATGGTTAATGAAAACTGTCCCTGCGCAATGATTGTACAAAGCGTTAGGGAGAGCAATAAAAAGTAATTTTTGTTCATGATTCCTCTGGTTTATTTGTTGGGCACAAAGGTTTTATGTTGGGAATCATGTGTGTGTTATTCCATATTTACTCTTTGCTTATGCTTCTGATTACTTAATGTTTTTGAAATTAAGGTTGAGTTAATTCTGATTTGTATCTACGTCAGAATGTTTAACTAGGGATTAAAGTACAACCGGCCATTAACCCACGATTCATCCAAGGTGGCATTGTACTTTTTATAGAAGTCAATGGCTAAGTTATTCCAATCGAGTACCTGCCAACCGAATTGGCGTAGCCCTTCTGCTCTAGTTCTTTTGATCAACGCTTCAAAGAGCTTACCGCCAATACCTAGTCTGCGATGTTGTTTCGTGACAATTAAGTCTTCCAAGTAGATGTACTTTCCTCTCCACGTGCTGTAGCAGTAATAGAATATGGCGGTGCCCACTACTATGCCATCGTGTTCAGCAACAATAAATTCAAAGGCTGAATCTGTACCAAAAGCATCATTCATCAACGCTTCTTCCGAAATGACTACCGCATTGGGTTCTTTCTCATAGGCCGCTAATTCCTTAATTAAGTTTAGAATGGAAGGAATGTCTTCACGTTTTCCTGAACGAACAAGGATATGCTCCATTGGACCTATATATGCTGGTCAATCAATATTGGATTACCATCCGGATCAATCACAACAAAGCTTGCTGGTCCAACATCAGAATCCGCAGTAGTCGATTGCTCCGTTTCAAGCCCAGCAGAATTTAGTTGAACTTCAATTTTTCGTACGTCATCAAACTCTTCTATGGTATTTGCATCACTGTCCCAACCTGGGTTGAAGGTGAGGAGGTTTCCTTCAAACATTCCTTGAAATAGCCCGATTAATGTCGTTTCATTTTTCATAATCAAGAAGTTGTGTTCTTCGTTTCCACCAAATTCTTTGAATCCGAGTTTTTCGTAAAATGCTTTTGATTTAGCGAGATCTTTTACGCTAAGACTGAGTGAGAAGGCTCCTAATTTCATGCGGTTTGATTTTGTGTGGTTTGTGGATTTTTATTCTTCAATATGATGGAAAATGTCAAGGCGCTAATTAAGGATATAATCAACCCAACTGGAAAAATTTCCATCATGGTGATAAAGAATCGATAGGCAAAGTTACTTTGGTATGTTTCCATCATTGCCGCATTTTCATCCAGAACTTTTGCAATTTCCTCCGCATCTCTTCCTTCCTTTTCGAGTGCTTGTTTGGTGTATTCTTGATACGCCTCGGCAAAGTTGATATCAAGTACACTCGTGTATGCCTCCCAAGATGTTGCATAAAGTACGGAAGCGATAAGACTAATGTATAGTCCTATAAGAAATGCCTTGCCAAAGGGAATACTGCCATTCAAATGGCGGTCGCGATAAGACTTAACGGCAAAAAACACAGTAGAGAAAGCAACGATCATGGTGATGTAACCGATAAGTTGACTTCCTTTCATCTGCTCTGGTGAAAAGTCTCCTGTTGGATTCATAATCCAAAACATGGTACTGGGAATGATGCCTGCAATTAGTCCAAAAATTAGTACTGTCTTTTTCATGGTGATTATTTTTTGTTTCAGGGCCAAAGCAAATATGGATGTGCTAAAAGACCCTCATCCTTTTAGGTGATTTTGGGCATTTAAGACCATATCACCCCTTTGTATTACTAGGCAATAATATGCCATTGCTTTGCCAATTGCACGGCCTGTGTGCGCCTTTGCGCTCCTAGTTTAGTGTATAGTGACGATGTGTGTGTTTTGACTGTGTTTTTTGAGATAAATAGTTTTTCAGCAATTTCCTGGTTTGAAAGTCCTTCTGCCAGTAGCTCGAGTACTTCAATTTCTCGAGTACTTAGCCCCAGATCCTCAATTTTTTGGTCGTTTTTGACAAAATCAGCGTTTTGAATCACCAAAGCGGGTTGTGGCTTTGTAAACTTTAGTCCCATCCAAATACCCAATGCTGCGCAGGCTATGGCAATGATGGAAATGTAGATTTCAAGCGAAATATCGGACACGATAAAACGGTATTCAAACCACTTGAAAAGCAGTACTAATAAACCAAGAACGGAGCCATATGCTAGGATTGTTTTTTTCACCCTTTCAAAGTTACAGTACCCAATAGGTCACTCAATTTTGATTGTGTTTACCAATTGTATGCAAATATTGGCCGAGGCTAGTCCGATGAATTCTGTACTTAGTTTCAAGAAGCAGGTTTCATACGAATGTTGCCTACTCCGATTTTTCCATCCCTGCCCACAGCTACTACACGGGTACCGATAATTATGCAACTGAAATAACCTTGAATGGATAGGGTCTGCCAGCTTTTACCTGCATCATAGCTGATATCAGTGCCGCTTCGTCCTGTGGCAATAGCCACTGTTTCACTATCAGAAAATGCCACACAAGAGCGGTATCCAGCAGGCGTTGGGTAGGGTAAATGCCATGTTAAGCCACCATCAGTGGTATATGCGGCATTGCGAGTGCTATTGGTAGAATCAACATAGTCGCCACCCACAATAATTCCGACGGAATCGTTTGAGAAAGCCATGGAAAAAATTCCGGCACTTGGTGCGCTTCTTAATGGGGTCGATGCACTATTCCAAGTTGAGTCTTTGAATGACAATACGCGCGAAGCCGACCCTCCCGTGGCAATGAATGATTTTGATTTTGTCGTGACAATACCAGTACCGCTAGCTGCAAATCCTGCTTCGCCTTTGCTCATTTGTGGAGCACTAAGCGAATCTATGGCGACCCATGTTTGCCCTGAATCATTGGATGTAAGCAGCGTCATACGACCATTGATTGGGTCACCGTAAGCCATGCCGTTTACACTATAAAAATCCATTCCGTCAAAGAATATTCTTCGATTGGTGTCCTCATAGCTCAGGCTCCATTTTTTGCCACCATCATTGGTCCAAAATATTTTTACTCCATTTCCCGAACTCATCACGGCAGCATGACTCGCATCAAACCCCTCTATATCACGAAAGTCGACACCGATACAGTTTGGTACAGCGTGTGACGTCCAAGTATCCCCGGAGTCAGTACTGCGCAGTACTTCTCCATCAGTTCCGCTGGCCCAGATAATGCCATCGGTGGTGGCGTCTAAACCCCTAAGGTGAGCGCTTGTGACACGCTCCACCGTTTCCCACACAAACGCATTTGCATCATTTTGCACCTTATCATTTCTTGACGCGGCTTGATCACATGCCCAAAGTGTAGTTACAATGGAAAATGTGGCAATGATTGGTGCTTTTCTTGACAAGGCTATTTAAGATAAGTATCGAGCCAATCGTAAAACTCGCGATGCCACATGACTCCATTTTGGGGTTGCAATACCCAGTGGCCTTCATCAGGATAATATAAAAGCTTACTAGGAATGTCTTGTAATTGTGCTGCCGTAAAGGCCTCCAAACCTTGGTTCAATGGTACTCTAAAGTCTAACTCGTTGTGGATCACCATTATGGGGGTGTCCCAATTGTCTACCATTCGATGAGGACTGTTTTTCTCATATGCCGCACTCATATTCGGCTCCCAATATGGTCCGCCTATATCCCAATTCGCGAAGAATAATTCTTCGGTACTGGCATACCAGCTTTCTAAATTGAACAGACCACAATGGCTTATAAAGCACTTGAATCGACCTTCGTGAATGCCCGCCAAGTAGTAAACGGAGTATCCACCATAGCTTGCGCCAACGGCACCCAATTTGTCATTGTCAACATACGGTTCCTTAGCCATTTCATCGATGGCGCTCAAATAATCTTTCATGGCCAGTCCGCCCCAGTCTTTCGAGATGGCATCGTTCCATTCTTGTCCAAAGGTTGGTAGACCTCTTCTGTTGGGCGCAACAATGATGTATCCATTGGCGGCCATCAGTTGAAAATTCCAGCGGTAGCTAAAAAATTGACTCACCGCACTTTGTGGACCACCTTGGCAATAAAGCAAGGTTGGATATTTTTTATTTGGGTCAAAATCGGGGGGATAGATTACCCAAGTAAGCATGTCCTTTCCATCCGTGGTTTTAATCATGCGCTTTTCTACTTTGCCCATTTTCACATTGTCTGCTAATTCTGTATTGGCTCGTGAAAGCTGCATAGATTTTCCGTTCATCTCCCAGGCATAGAGCTCGGCAGGTTTGCTCATCGAGTTCATTGTACCAATTAACCGTTCACCAGCGAGCTGGATTGAGTTGATGTTGTGCGTGCCTTCGGTTATGGCTTTCGCTTGCTTCAGTTCAATTTCATTTCCGCTGACCTTGAGCTCGAGCTCATAGATCTGATAGGTAGCATCTACGCCAGAGATGGCATATATGGTTTGATTATCAGGCGCCCACACCAAATGGCCGAAGCTCTGATCAAGTTCCGCGGTGAGTGCCGTGTTTTTCCCGGTGGCCATGTTTCGTACCCAAACCACATTCTTATCCGACTCAAAGCCATCGCGTTTCATTCCAAGCCAAGCCAACCAGGCGCCATCATTGGAAAAAACAGGCTCATTGTCGTAGCCCATGTTGCCTTTGGTCAAGTTGAGTGATTCTCCTGACTTGAGATCGTATTGATACAGTTCACTGTTGGTGCTTGTAGCATATTCTTTGCCTACAGCTTTTTTACACACATAGATCAACGATTTGCCATCGGGTGCCCATACCAATTGCTCGCTACCACCAAAGGGCTTCATAGGTGAGTCATAGGGTCTGCCATTAAGCACATCAATTGGCGCGTCACCTGCTTCAATTGGATATTTCACAATCATGGGATGTTGATATTTCAAATCGCTCCATTCGGTCCAATGGCGCACCATAAGATCATCATACACACGACCCGTTGCCAAGGGCAAATCTCCTTGAATGTCAGCCAAACTTGTGTTGAGCATCACTTCTTGTGTAAAACTGATGTGTTTCATGTTTGGCGCATAGTGAAAGTTGGAAAGCCCATCTTCAAAAAAGGTGAGCTGTTGCACCAAACCACCATCGGGTTTCATTTCAAAAAATTGCATTTTTCCATCCACAGCAGATAAGAAACCAATCTTTTCTCCATCGGGCTTCCACTGAGGCTCTGATACAGACATTTTTCCTGAGCTGATGCGCTTTGGAGTGCCACCTTCCACGGGCACTATCATCAGGTCCGTTCGACCTTTGTTTTCCTTGAGGTCATAGCTACGCTGGCAATAGATTACCGTTTGTCCATCCGGAGAGACTTGCTCACCATACACCCGATTGATTTCCCACAGAGATTCAGGGGTAAGTTTGTCTTGGGCGAAGGAGCTCAATGCGCCAGTAAGTATGAGAATAAAGAGTGTATGTTTCATGATTTTAATCTTGTTCCACAATTATATCGAAACTGTACCCAATCACTAACATTGTAGCCTAGAACTGAATAGCAGTGCAAAACACATTATCATATGCCCAAGAACAAGACTCGAAAGACGAGTTGGCTTCTTTCAGAGATCGATTTTATCATCCAGAGATACATGGCAAACAAGTCCTATACTTTACTGGAAACAGCCTAGGCCTGCAACCAAAATCGGCCGAAGCATACTTAAAACAGGAACTCGAAGACTGGAGAAAGTTTGGAGTCGAAGGTCATTTTGAGGCGCGCAGACCATGGTATTCCTATCATGAGTTTTTCTCAAAAGCCATGGCTGAAATTGCCGGAGCTAAAGAAACGGAAGTAGTGGCGATGGGTTCGCTTACCGCAAACATCCATAGCCTCATGGCCAGCTTCTACCAGCCTACAAAAACGCGATACAAAATCCTATGCGAAAAGAAGGCCTTTCCATCCGACACCTATGCCATGCAGTCGCAGGCAAAATTGCATGGGTTTGATATCGAAGACGCCATTGTGGAGATTGCACCTGCAAAAGGCTCAGATATCATCACCGAAGACGCCATCGTTGAGAAGATTTTTGAGTTGGGAGATTCGCTTGCTACGGTAATGATTGGCGGGGTAAACTATTACAGTGGCCAAGTGTTTGACATGGCAGTGATGACAGATGCCGCACATAAAGTTGGAGCCTATTGCGGGTTTGATTTAGCACATGGAATGGGAAATATCGAGGTGAAACTACACGAGTGGCAAGTTGATTTCGCAGCATGGTGTACCTATAAATACTTGAATGCTGGACCGGGTTCAGTTGGAGGCCTATTTGTGCATGAAAATCATGA
>Ga0181593_10004999_pt1 | contig 12015 bp, 13 predicted proteins | sample 071ome_19_FD_133756 | JGI IMG/M metagenome (GOLD analysis project Ga0181593, IMG submission 133756) | Coastal salt marsh microbial communities from the Groves Creek Marsh, Skidaway Island, Georgia - 071413AT metaG (megahit assembly) | ecosystem: Environmental > Aquatic > Marine > Intertidal...
ATCGTATCGCGCTCATGGGCGCGGGCAACGCTCTCTATCAAAGCGGAGACATGGACGGTGCGGCCCAAGCATTTGATCGCGCGCGAACACGTTTGCCGGACAATGCTGATGCACACAACAACTGCGCGCATGTCATGGCGATGAATGGTGATCTCGCCGCGGCGGAAATCGCAGCCCGGCGTGCCGTTGAACTTGGCGGTGAAAATCAAAGCGTTTATTTGGAAACCCTTCAGAGCATCGAAGCCGCCAAACGCCCTGCAAACAATGTTTCAGGAGGGTGAACTTGAGAAGACGTCAGCGTTCCTTCGGCGGCAGTATGCGAATTTGCTTTTTGGACAGACGCGTGTCCTCGGCGGCAAAGGTTTCAGCCTCACTGCGAGTCATTTCCCGAAAAGCCGGCGGCGCCGTAATTTTGGTTTTTAAAAGCTGGAGATCGTCGGCCAAGCTCTCTCGGCGAAAGTGCAGCATCGCATACATAGGGTCGTGCGAATTGCGCACAAATGATGCCACGACATAGCCGCCGATCTTGACGGTATATTGAATCACGAGCGCCACACCGCCGTCTCGCCGCGTTCTCCGGAACAAGCAAATATAAGCGATTGTGACATTGTCCAGGTCCGCGATGTAGGGAACCGGCGTCACCTGATCGCTGCGTGCGTTTGACGGCAAATCCAGACTGTCCACATGTTGGCTGACGGCATCAAAAATCGTGCGGTGGAGTTGCAGCTCGAGAGGGAGATCTTTCATTGGCGCTGACTTATAGCTGATCCAGCTTCAGTTCGATCCGGCGGTTGCGTGCGCGGGCCGCTGGGGTATTCGCGGGATCGAGCGGCTGATATTCGCCGAACCCGGCGGCGGCGAGGCAGCGCGCGGGCACACCCTGTTCGATGAGGAAATTGACCACCGATACCGCACGCGCCGTCGATAGTTCCCAATTGGAACTGAAACGGGCGGTACTGATTGGTACCGTGTCGGTATGCCCGTCCACGCGCAGAATCCAATTTATTTCGGACGGAATGTCCCGCGAAATATCGATGAGGGCACGGGCAATGTCGGCAAGTTGCCGCTGACCATCCAATCCAATATTTGCCGCCCCTGAATCAAACAACACCTCCGACTGAAATACAAACCGGTCGCCGGATACGGTCACGCCTGGGCGGCTTCCCAGCACATCGCGAAGGCGGCCAAAAAATTCCGAACGATAGCGCTGCAATTCTTGCACCTTACCAGCGAGGGCGCGGTTCATGCGTCGACCGAGATCGGAGATTTGCGTCCGTTGTTCCTCGGTGAGGGCGTCCGACGCATCCAAGGCTTCGGCCAGTCGCGCCAGTTCCTGCTGCAGAGTTTCCAACTGCTGGCTCATCAGCGCGGCATGCGCGCGTGCCTCCGCCGACAGACGTTGTTCCTCGTCGATTTGCTCGTCACTTTGCGCGACTTGCTCTTCGAGGTCGGCCTTCAGAGCTTCGAGCGCCTTGATGTTCTGCTGCAAGAGCGCAAGGCGCTGCATCTGTTCCGAGATTTGCTGTTTTTGATCGGCGGCCTGAGCGGCCGCGTTATTTAGCGAGTCCCGCAGTCTTGCGATTTCGGCGCTTTGCCGGTCGGACTCAGTGGTTTTCTCGCCGAGCTGCGTCGCCAGTTCCTGATTTTGTATACGCAATTGTTCGAGCACATCGAGGTCTTCGTTGGCCGCCTGTAAGTCACTCGAAAGGCGCCCGATGGTCAGTTCGAGGTCCGCCCGCGCTTGCCGTTCCAGTGACAGCATCTCACCTAACTGAGAGACTTGCCGATTTAGTGCGGCGAGTGCCTGGTCGCGGCCTGACAGCGCTTGGCCCAAAAAAAACTGGCCTAGCACGAAGACCAACAACACGAAGATGATGATGATCAGCAGCGTCGAGAGAGCATCGACCCATCCGGGCCAGATGTCGACCGAGCGGCGTGCGCGGCGGGCGAGGGCGGCCATCTGCGGCTCTAATGCGTATCCGGCGGCGCGCCGTCGCGTGAAGCAACGGAGGCCACGGTTTTGGCAAGGAGCTTAATTTCGTTGCGGATTTCGCGCACCGTTTCATCGCGTCCCGATGCCAGCGCAGCCGATATGCGCGAGAGCACGGTGTCGATGCTGCGGATATGCGCGCGGGTGGCGTCGTCAAGGCCGCTGCCCGCATGCGGCGCCGACAGGCTCTCGGCGGCTTCATTGAATTTGCGGATGGCGGGCGCGAGTTCGCGCTGGCCCTCGGCCATGCGCAACAGCACTTGTTGTTCGGCGCGCATCTGGTCGGTGAGGATGGAAAGCTTATCGTTGAGTTGGGCGAGCTGCTCATTGCCGGACGAGCGGCTCTGTTCGCTGCGCGCCATGATCGACTGAAGCTCGTCAAGGCTTTCCGCCGTTTGCTCCAACAGGGCCTCTGTATATGCGGACACGCCTTGCTCTGAGTCCGAAAGGCCGCTGCCGGAAGACAGGCGCGTCAACCCGGACAGCCATTCCTCCAAATCATTGTAGAAAGAATTCTGCGCCTGACCGGCCTGCAGATCGCAAAACCCGAGCACCAGCGAGCCTGCCAAGCCGAACAGCGATGTGGAAAACGCCGTACCCATGCTCGACAGGGGTTGTTCCAGTCCGGACTTCAATGAGTTGAAGGTCACTGTAATGTCATCGCCGGTCACCGAAAGATTGCGGATGACATCGCCGATGGACGCCACAGTGCCGAGCAGTCCCCAAAATGTGCCGAGCAACCCGAGGAAAATGCAAAGGCCGGTGAAGTAGCGGGAAAGCTCTCGGCTTTCATCCAACCGTGCGGCGATACCGTCCAGGAGCGTGCGCATCACCGGCGCGCTCAATGTGACGCGCCCGCGCCCGCGTTTTTCTTCCAGCATCCGCGCCATGGGTGAGAGCAGGCGCAGCTTTTCCTCGTTGTCCGGCTGGCTGCGTTCCTCGCTGAGGGTCACTGCGCCTTCCATTACGCTCGTACGAAACCGTTCGATCCAGCGAGATTCCGGTCCGAGCATCCCCACCTGGCGGAAGTTCAGGAACACGCCGGTGAGAATCACACCCAGGATGAGGCCGTTCAAAAGCGGATTGACGAGAAAGAAGCCGAGTAAATTCTGTCCGATGAACGCCACGCCCACGCCGACCACGGCGAGAAACACGATCATGCGTGTTAGATAGGTTTTGGTATCGCTCATATATGCCCTTAGTTGCGGCGTAGATTAAGTGTTGCCGCACAATTCACGCTGAATGCGGCAATGCTAAGGCTGATTACTATGTTTGCCTAGCGTGTGGTGACGAGCACGTCGATACGGTCAGGATCTCCGTCCCCGGACTGTTCACCCATTGCGCGAAGATTGACCCGGCTGGAATCGACGCCGGCGTCCAGCAGCATCTTGCGGACATTGACGGCGCGCTCCAACGACAAGCGGCGCGATCGGCTCACACTGCCTTCCCGGTCTGATGCATAGGCAATGAACTCCACGCGCAGATCGGGATTGCCGACCATGCGGCGCGCCAGTTGTGCCAGGTTTTGATTCGCAGGTTTCGGCACGTCCGCATCACCGACACCGTAATCGATCGTGAATTGATCCGGTGGGCGCGGCGCTCTTGGCGGTTCAACCACCGCTGCGGTTTCAACCTCTTCCATCGGCTCAGCTGTAATGTTTTCCGTTGCACCGGGAGCAACAGGCTTGGGCAGCGGCGGGTCCTCGATTTTGGGTGGCGTGCGGGCCGGAGGAGGAGCCGGTGTGGGCGCGGCGGCGGGCGGCGTTGCCTTGGCCACTTCCGGCTCGGGGGCAGGCTCAGGTTTTGCCGCAGGCGGTGCCGGCGCGGGCTTAGGCGGCGTGGCGGCCTGGGCTGGGGCCGGCGTTTGCGGTCTTGGCGGCGGCGCGGCCTCTGGTGCCGGGCGAACCGCAGCGGTTTGTGTTTCCGGAGCCGGTTGGGTTCTTTTCACCATGGACGGCGGCGGTGTGAGCGTGATTGCACTTGGCTCATGCTCTTCAACACCCGGCGGCGGTTTCAAAGTCACGGGCGGGGCGCGGTCGCTGATCAGCATCTGCGGCGCCGCCGCATCGAGTGCGCCGAGATCCACGGTGACGTTATCTTGCGCGCGCGCGGGATGACCCGCAAGCAACGCAATCACGGCTGCACAGGAAACAAATCCAGCACTCAACATAAAGGTGCGCATGTTGCTTCGCTTCATCGTCGTCATAACAGAACGCCTCCATCCCATCCGGGCCAGTGCCTGGCTGTGGCGTGATGCATGGCAAGGCTTTGAATTATTGTGTCTTTAGTGTCCTTGCCAATCGCCTAAAACTACAACAGGCGGTTCGCGGCGCACAACTGACTAAAGCGCAACATTTCAACTGAATCGGGTAGAAATTGCCCCAAGGCCACTTCAACCGGCCTTGAGCAGGTCCAGGAATGGCTTGTGAACCTTGGGATTACCGGCCACCACGTCGCCGGTGGCGAGCATGGACTTGCCGCCAGCAAAATCTGTGACGAATCCTCCGGCCTCCTGCACCAGCAGCAGTCCGGCGGCGATATCCCAGGGTTTGAGGCCCGCTTCCCAGAATCCCTCGTAGCGTCCAGCAGCAACGAAAGCCAGATCAAGTGAGGCGGTTCCCATGCGCCTAACGCCGGCTGAAACCTCCATGACCCGCTCCAAGCGCTTTAGGAATGTTGCGTGGCCGGGAATGCCGCGAAACGGAATGCCGGTGGCGAAGATGCTGTCGCCCATGTCCAAACGCGAGGAGACCCGAAGCCGACGGTCGTTGAGAAAAGCACCTTTGCCTCGCTCGGCGTAGAACATTTCCTCGGTGATTGGATTGAAGACCAATCCGGCGATAAGGTCCTTTTCCATCTGCAAGGCGATGGAGATGGCGAAGTGCGGTATGCCGTGCAGAAAGTTGGTTGTGCCGTCGATGGGGTCGATGATCCAGCGGTGCTGCGGGTCTTCGCCTTTAACCTCGCCGGCTTCTTCCATCAGAAACCCGAACTTGGGCCGGGCTTTTTCCAGCTCCACCCGCAAGGTTTTCTCGGCCTTGAGGTCGGCGGCGCTGACGAAGTCGCTCGGACCCTTGCGCGAGACCTGCAGCTGCTCGATCTCGCCGAAGTCGCGCTTCATGGCGCGCGCCGCCTTGCGGGCCGCGCCGGTCATTACGGTCCATAGTGCCGAACCCAGCGCCATGACGATTCCTCAGCTAACAGTCTAACCGGCTACTTTGCCCGCTCGACGTATGTGCAATCTTCGGTGTTCACCACGATTTTGGTGCCCGCTTCGATGAACGGCGGCACCATCACCTTCATGCCGTTTTCAAGCACGCCCGGCTTATAAGATGAACTGGCGGTTTGACCTTTCACCACGGGATCGGCTTCCACTATTTCCAACACTACGTTTTGCGGCAAATTGACCGACACCGGCTTGCCTTCAATGAAATCCACGGTCACTTCCATGCCGTCCTGAAGAAAGCCCGCCTTTTCCCCGATCACGTCCGTCGCCAGGGCAAACTGTTCGTAGGTGGTCGTGTCCATGAACGTAAACATGTCGCCGTCCTTGAACAGGAATTGGCAGTCGTGTTCACGCACGTCCAAGCGCTCGACCGTGTCGGCCGTACGCCAGCGGTCCTGGCTCTTGGTGCCGGTGTTGATGTCGCGCATCTCAACCTGAATGAAGGCGCCGCCCTTGCCGGGCTGTAAAAGCTGGATTTTCATCACGGACCACTGCTTGCCTTCGTGGTCGATAATCATGCCAGGGCGCATGGTGTTCGCTTGGATCTTCATAAGAACGCCTGATCGTTTGTGGTGGACCGGGGCAGGGGCCCCGCAAAAGTTGGGCGCTTTTAACAGGTCGCCCGGCATGAAGCAACGGGCCGAAAAGCGCGTGAGGGGCGGGATAGGGGCCGCTGAATCCGCTTGGCGGGGCATCGGCTCTGGTCTAACAGAGTTGGCACCTACAGGGGATTTTCCGATGCCCAATTCCGGCTCTTGGTGGAGCGGCGAAAACATCGCCAAACGGCGGCCTTACCTCAGTGCGCGGCGCGCGGCGGTCAACGGCCTGCGCGCGTTTTTCCAGGCTGAAGGGTTTGTTGAAGTGGATACGCCCGCTCTGCAAATCTCACCGGGCACTGAACGGCACGTGCGGTCTTTTGCGATGGAATTGAAAGAGCCGTTCGAAGACAAGGGCCGACCGCGCTATTTGCGCACGTCCCCTGAGTTTGCCATGAAAAAGCTTTTGGCCGGTGCGCACACCGTCGGCGTTTCCAAAATTCTCCAGTTGTGCCGGGTGTGGCGGGACGGTGAGCGCAGTCCGTTGCATCATCCCGAATTCACGATGCTGGAATGGTACCGTGCAAACGCTGATTACGGCGCTTTGATCGCTGATTGCGAAGGCGTTATGCGTACCGTGGCCAAAGCGGTCGATCGCACCCTCGATGGCGGCGGTCTATTGCATTGGAAAGGCCAGACCTGTGATCCGGCAAAGCCCATTCGCCAGGTGACGGTGCAAGAGATGTTTGAGAAGCACGCTCACATCGATCTGTTAAGCACAATCGATGACGCGAACTCTCCAGCGCCGCCGCCGGAGAAGTTGCGCGCGGCCGCACAGTCGCGCGGTCTTCACGTCGGAGCCGACGATACTTGGGAGGATATTTTTTTTCGGGTGATGATCGAGCGTATCGAGCCCCACCTGGGAATAGGGGCGCCGACAATCGTGTGCGAATACCCGGCGAACCTTGCCGCACTCGCCAGGCGCAAACCGGATGATGCGCGCGTCGCGGAACGTTTCGAGCTTTATGCATGTGGGGTGGAACTGGCGAACGCATATTCTGAACTCGTTGACCCGGCCGAGCAGCGCGCGCGCTTTGAGCACGACCGCGCGCTTCACGAAAAACTTTACGGGACCGCGCCGCCGATCGATGAGGAACTTTTGACGGCGCTTTCGGCGCTGCCGCCTTGTGCGGGCATCGCTCTTGGATTCGACCGACTCATCATGTTGGCCGTGGGCGCCGAGGACATTACGGACGTGATCTGGGCGCCCGTCGTCTGAAATACATTAATTAAATCAGTTAACTAATAGAAATTTGATTTCACCCTTGTAACTGACTGACTGGTCAGTTGGTTACAGTTATGACTGCAGCTACCCCAAAACCTCGCCAGCGCCGCGCCGACGATCGCCCCGATGAAATTCTCAACGCCGCCGCGCGTTGCTTGCGATTGGTGCAATAGCGCGAGGCTTTGACCGAAAACACAAAGTCATCCGGCGTTTCATCCCGCCATTTGATCCAGCTATCCGGCTTGAAGGTGGAGTAATAGGTACCGTTGATCTCGATCGAGGTGAGGGCGCGACTAGCAAATTCCAGCTCGCGCCTTTGCACAAGGCCCTTCGGGTAAAACACACCGCGCCAGGGCTCGAACGTCCACCCGCCAATACCCACGAATATCTTTCCGGTCATTGCCCATGTTTCCTTCTAGATCAGGCGCAGGGTGAAGCAATAAAGTCCAGGGCGCCAGCGCAGAATCCTACCGTTGGGTTGACCTGTATCAAGGAACGGGCGGATGACCGCGCTAGACTGGACGCACTCGCCGAACATTAGAAAATGGGGCCGCGTCATGCGCATTTTTGTTATCGCTTTAGGTGTTTGCCTTCTTTCCGGCGTCTCTGTGTACGCTCAGGACCTTCCCGGTAATGTCGCGGAGGGCAGGGCCTTTGCCCTAGAGGTTTGCGCCGAGTGCCACATTGTCGCGCCGGATCAGGAAAAGGCGGGAACCGATGCGGTGCCGACCTTTGAGGCGATTGCGGCCGATCCGGCGGTTACGCAAGTTTCGCTCCGGGCGTTTTTTCAAACCCCACACGCGGAAATGCCGGACTTCATCTTCTCGCCGATCGAAACCGACAACATCATCAGCTACATCCTGAGCCTTCGGAAATAGGGCGCTCAGTCGGCCCCTAGGCTGTCCAGATACGCAAAAAGATTGTCGATCTCTTCCGCGGTAAATGAAAACGTCGGCATGTCGTTGTCGTGGCCGGTTACGATGCCTTCTGCGAGGGCTTCCTCTAAATAGGTAAGTGGCCATTTGGCCTGGAATGAGGCCAGGACCGGTGCCTTCGGGTTGGGGCTGGTGTCACCCACTTTTGCGCCGTGGCAGCGTACGCAGTGGGTGTCGGCCAGGGCTTGGCCCTTGGCCGAATCTGCGCCCCATGCCGGAGCGGCCCACAGTACGCCCGCCGACAACAGCGCGAGAATCTTTAATTTAATCATTTGAGTTTTGAGCATGGCGATTTCAAGCCCCGGTAAGGCAAAATATTTTTCCGTATTGCTACAGAATTTGTTCAATCTTGATTAGGGTCAAGGTGAAATTACCTCTGGATGGTACGTACAATCGATAAATGTTCTTCGACAACGCTGAAGGCGGGGAAACACATGAAAGTTTCAGATTACATGCGGATCGAGACCATTACGGCGTCCGCGGATATGAAAGCGTCCGACGTGGCCAGCCAAATGGTTCGCAGTCATGTCAGCGGCATGCCGGTCGTGGACAAGTCAAACAAAGTTGTCGGCATCATTACCGAGGGCGACTTGCTGCGCCGCGCGGAAATTGAAACCGAACACCATCGGCCGCGCTGGCTGCAATTTCTGTTGGGCTCGTCCCGCCTCGCGGAAGACTACGTGAAATCTCACGCCAGAACCGTGAAGGATATCATGTCCAAGGATGTCGCCGTGATTGATAGCAATGCGCCTTTGGACGACGCGGTGGAAATGATGGAGCGGCGTGGTGTCAAACGTTTGCCGGTTGTTAATGGGGGTACGCTTGTGGGCATCATTAGCCGTGCCGATATCCTGGCCGCATTTGTCTATAAGGCGCGATCTGAGAAGAAGGAGTCAGCGTCAGACGGTGAAATCCGCCAGGCCATTATCAGCGAATTCGAGAAGAACAAATGGCTGCACGGCGACCGGCTGTCGATTGTCGTGCGCAACGGTGAGGTGGATATTTCCGGCACCGTTATGTCGGAAAGCGAGCGTAAGGCCTTTGTGACCTTGGCCGAAAGCGCGGCGGGCGTGAAAAAGGTTCATGATCACCTGATCTATGTGGACCCAATTGCGCTGACGCCGATGATTTAGCGTGGTCTTCGCTACTTAGGGGGCTGCGAACGGCGATGACGTTGCCGTTCGCGGCGCATTAATCCCACAAATTCTGCTTCACCCATGCGCCGTCTTTGCGATGCCAGACCCGCTTGTCCCGGAAGGTGTCGGAAATGCGATCGAATTCGTCTTCGCTCATGCCCACATACTCAAGCCATCTCTTCAGATCGCTTGATTTGACATGGTCATAATGCTGCACGCGTTTGATGCCTTCCTCGCGCGTGATCAGGCGGGCACGGATGTCTTTGGAGACGTGGTCGCTGCACCGGCCATATCCGAACTTTATGTATTTCAGGTAATCGTGCATGCCGTTTTCGTGCATGTCGTCCAGATTGGACATGACGCGGTAGGTCCGCTCGAACGGCTCCTCCGCGATTTCAAATCCGTATTTCTTGCGTACGATTTCCACGTGCTCATTGGCATCCCACTTCACGTAGTTCGCCAAGTATGATCCACGCAGGCCGGACGTGAAAATTTCCTCGTCGCTGGGATAGCGCCACGTCTGCATATCCTTTTTCGTGATTCCTTCAAGCCCGACGAAGTAGTTCCATTCGTATCCGCGCGCAAAATGCTCGAGGCGTTGGCGATACGTGAATTCGACAAAATCATGGGCGCTAAACTGGCCGCTTAAATCCTGATAGCCGTGTTCGCCCCAAATGACGAGGGGAATGCCGAGCTGCACGCCGAGCCGCATCGGTACGGTCATGATGCCCACATGCGAATGCCAATTCATGTCGCCCATGACGATCAGGCCCAGGCGGTTGAGTTTTTTCAGAAGGTCGACGTTCGGCCCATAAATGATGTGATCGACGCCGAAGACTTCGCGCATGCGCATCAGGTTGCGCCAGCCGACATCCATATAGTTGTTGCCGTTGTAGGTGACGAGGAGGGGGGTGTATCCCATCTCCTTTACGACGTGAGTTTGGAAGTAACTGTCTTTGCCGCCGCTGACGGCAATGATGCAATCGGGCCGTGAATTGTCCTTCGACTTATATTGTTCCAGCAATTCGCGGAACATTTCCTTTCGTTCAGCCCACTCTTCCTTTGTCGTATCGATCCGGGTGTGTCCGGCCCGGCAGCCCATGCAAACCCCGTTTTCGTCGTATGAAGAGGGGGCGGCGGAAATGCTGGGGTATACGCATGCCGTGCACCATTTGACCGCCTTCGGCGAGGCCGGCGTAGTGTCCGGCAAGGGCGCCTTGGCACGCGCCAACCGGTCCGCGATCCGTCTGTCCCGTTCTTCGAAATCGTAATCCGGCTCAGACGGAAACCAGTGGCTTACGACGCTTGTGGCGCGCATCTGTACGCCTTTTTCCATACAGGCGTGTTTGGCGTGGATGTAACTCAGCTCGTGAAAATGGAAAATATTCGCCGCAGATACGGAATGCGCGTGACCTTCGGTTAGTCCCTGCGCGAAATGTTCGTATTTCCCAACGCCGCCGCAGGCCACGACCGGGATTTTCGTTGCTTCCACGATGGCGCGCTGAATCTCCAGGTCATAGCCCGTGCCCATGCCGTCCCGGTCGATGGAGTTCAGAAAAATCTCACCGGCTCCTAGCTGCTCGGCTTCCTTTGCCCACGCGACTGGGTCGAGCCCGGTCGCGTGACGGCCTTTGTGCGTATAAACTTCTCGGCGTCCATCGGCGTGTTCTTTGACGTCGATGCCCACGACCACGCACTGGGACCCGAATGCCTTTGCCGCGTCGGAAATGATTTCGGGTGTTTCGACCGCTTGCGTATTGATGAGGCACTTGTCTGCACCAGACTCGAGGAAGGCGCGCATATCGTCGACGGATTTAATGCGACCGCCAAACGTCAGGGGCATGGTGCTGTGATCCGCAATCTGCCGCAACAACCCTAAAATTGTGTCGTCGCGATAGCGGAACTCCATATCATCGCGCCGCAAGTCATGCTCGTTGCTGTCGCTGACATTTAAAATGACAAGTTCATCTACGTTCCATTGTGAAAACCGCCGAACGGACATCAGCGGCGAACCAATGATTTGGTATATGGAAAATTGGCTTGCCCGAACGATCAGGCCGTCTTTTAGGAGCAGGCAGGGGATGAGACGCGGAAGAGGGTTCATGTGATTGCCGGCCCGCGGTCCAATTCGGGCAACAATCCATGGCGCTTTGCCCAATGCGCAATCAGATCGAGACCGTCATCCTGACTTTTCTCCGGATGAAACTGTACGCCCGAAACATTGCCGCGTTCCACAGCGCTCACAATGTGTGTTTGGCCCAGCAAGGTGGTTGCGGCAACGCTATTCTTATCCGACGGCACGAAATGGTAGCTGTGAACATAATAAAAAGAGCGCGTACTACCGTTTTCGTCAAACAAAGACGATTGGCCGGACGACACCGTTTCGCACCAACCGACGTTAGGCACCTTGTTGCCTGTTTCCGTCTCGTTCAATCGGACCACTCTGCCCGGGATCAAGCCTAGGCCGCTGAACAGACCGTGTTCTTCGCATTCGTCGGACAGTAATTGCATGCCCAGGCAAATGCCTAGGATGGGTGTCGTGCCGGTTGCCGACACTTCTCGAAGCGCGTCCGACAAGCCTGTAGCGTCCAGATTTTTCATCGCGGTGCCGAACGCGCCGACCCCTGGCAATATGATGGCAGCCGCTCCTGCAAGACCGCTGTCGTCTCTAGCGTCTCGGGCATCTAGCCCGATGCGCGCAAGCGCGTTCCGCAATGATAGGATATTTCCCATTCCGATGTTTAAGACTGCGATCATCTGACTTGTACTTACGGGCATCCGTAAACGAAGCACACCAAAAAAAGCAAAATAAAAAAAACAAAAAAAAAATAAAAAAAACAAGAAAAAACAACAAAAAAATCATAAAAAAAAACAAAACAGAAAAAAAAAAAAACGAAGCACACCAAG
>Ga0181593_10005015_pt1 | contig 12000 bp, 7 predicted proteins | sample 071ome_19_FD_133756 | JGI IMG/M metagenome (GOLD analysis project Ga0181593, IMG submission 133756) | Coastal salt marsh microbial communities from the Groves Creek Marsh, Skidaway Island, Georgia - 071413AT metaG (megahit assembly) | ecosystem: Environmental > Aquatic > Marine > Intertidal zone...
CATGTACCTGTGTCACGCGAGCGCAGGGGCTCACCAGATCAGGACTGCATGACACCATCGCGCGCTGGGAGGCACTATGCTCAGCACCTTGACCATCACCACCTTCATCGCCACGACGGCGCTCGTAGGGCTCGTCACCTACCTCATCGTCAGGCGCATGGAGAGCGCCGATGACCCGACCGTGGAGTTCTTCACTGGGGGCCGTATGCTCTCATGGCCTGTCGTCGCCGGCTCACTCCTGCTGACGAACATCTCGACTGAGCAGCTCGTTGGCCTCAATGGGTCAGTCTTTAAGGATGGGAACCTCGTCGGGGTCGCGTGGGAGTCGATGGCCGCCTTCGCGATGATCGCCACCGCGCTCCTGTTCTTACCGAAGTATCTGGCGAGTGGCTTTACGACCACCACGGCCTTCCTCGAGCGTCGATTTGATCGCCAGACGCGCCAGATCGTCTCTGGGCTGTTCCTGTTTGGGTACGTCTCAGTGCTCTTACCCTCCGTGCTCTACACAGGCTCGCTCGCCTTTAAGACCATGTTCCAGCTCAGCTTCCCGCTGTGGACCTTGGTGCTCTTTATTGGGGGGATCGGGAGCGCTTATGCGATCTTTGGTGGGCTCAAGGCGGTCGCGGTGAGCGACACCATCAACGGCGCAGGTCTGCTGTTCGCGGGGATCTCGATCCCAGTGCTCGCGCTCTCGCTCCTCGGAGAGGGCTCCGCGATGGCGGGCCTCTCGACCCTCACGAGCGCTCAGCCTGAGTACCTGACCCCGCTCGCGACCTTAGATCGGAGGGGAGAAGCCACCTCTGTGCCGTGGCCGACCCTGCTCACAGGCATGATGTTTATCCAGATCTTCTACTGGTCAACCAACCAAGTTGTTGTCCAGCGCGCGCTGGGCGCCAAGAGCCTCGCGGAGGGTCAAAAAGGGGTCCTGTTCGCCTCCCTGATGAAGCTCGTTGGCCCTGTGATGCTCTGCTTACCTGGGATCGTCGCGCTCCACCTCACGACACAGCTCCAGGTGAGCGTAGACCTGAGCGCGCTGAGCGAGGCGCTCCAGTCCTCCCCCGCGAGCGTTGGCGCTGAGCTGAAGGCCTTTGCTCAGGGCTTAGTAGACAGCAAGCAACAGCTGATCAGCCTCGCAGACGCTGAGCGCTTATATCCGCTTGAGCTCTCCTTTAACGACCAGATCTACCCTGCGATCGTCAACAAGGTGCTCCCGAGTTGGTCACTCGGCCTCTTCGCCGCGGTGCTTATGGGGGCGATCCTGAGCTCCTTCAACAGCGCGCTCAACAGCGCATCGACCTTGTTTTGCCTTGAGTTCTACGATGACAAGCTCCGACGTACAGAGGCTGGGCTAGATGACCACCAGCGCGCGGACCGGCTCGTCAAGGTGGGGCAGTACTTCTCCATCGCCTTGGCGATCGTCTCGATGCTGATCGCCCCACAGCTCGATCAGCTGAAGTCGATCTTCGAGTACCTACAGAAGGCCAACGGGCTCTTCAGCGTCCCGATCATCTCGATCTTCCTCGTAGGGATCCTCAGTAAGAAAGCGCCCGCCTCAGGCGCGAAGGTCGCGGTCGCCCTCGGGATGATCTCCTATGGCCTGTTCACCTTCGTCGGTGAAGAGGGGCTCCACTGGCTCCATGGCTACGCGATCAGCTTCCTTGTCGCGGTGGTGACCCTGATGGTGAGCGCTCAGCGCGCGCCCCGCTCAGAGGCTGAGATCTTAGCGGACTCAGCGCTCCCTCCCCCGCCCGTTGACATGACCCCATGGGCGTACGCCAAGCACGCCTCTGTGGTCATTTTTGCGCTTACGGTCGTCACATACGTCGGCTTATACGTGATCTCACACTAGCCTAAGTTAGGGTGGCGCTTGGGGTTGCTTATCCTAGAGGGGTGAGCTTCAATACTTGGGTTAAAGCGATCAACGATCGCTCGCTCAACCTCACAGATTGGAGCCCCCAATGAGTCACCACCTACACCCACGCGCGAGGTGGGCCTCTCAGCTCGCTTTGTTCACTGGCCTCCTAGCCTCCTACGCTCTCCTAATCAAGGGGGTGGACGCGAGGACCTTCCGTGTCAATGACCTCCCTAACTTCTCGACGATCGGCTGTGGGGGGTGTCATGACGACTTCCCGCCCGCGAACAATAACTTTGGTATAGACGCGTGGCGGAGCTTCTCACCCGACCTCAGCCGAAACAGTGGCGCGCGCGTCGTGTGGCGCAACCTATACAACCTAGATTCTGATGGGGACGGATATACGAACGGGGAGGAGCTGGGTGACCCATATGGGCAGTGGACTCAGGGCGCGACCCCACGCTTCAGCAGCTTCTCGAACCCGAGTAACCGCTTCCAGACCTTGAACCTCCCCAACTGTGGCAACGGCTCCGTAGACGCAGGTGAGGACTGTGATGGCGCTGATCTCAACGGTCAGACCTGCGTGAGCTTTGGCTTTATCCGTGGTGACATCAGCTGTCGCGCGAGCTGTTTCTTTGAGCTGAGTGAGTGTATCGGGGACACCGACCAAGACGGCTACGCCGATGACGTAGACAACTGTATTGAGGTGGCGAACCCCGACCAAGCGGATCTAGACAATGACAGCGTCGGTGACGCCTGTGACGATGACATCGATGGGGACGACGTCGGCAACGACCTTGATAACTGCCCCATGATCAGCAACCCAGGCCAAGAGGACCTAGACGAGGACAGCCTCGGTGACCTGTGTGACACTGACGTGGATGGGGATGGCATCTCAGGTGTGATTGAGGCCATGTATGGGATGAGCGACCGGAGCCTCGACAGCGATGAAGATGGCGTGAGCGACTCAGAGGAGTTTGGGAACGGTGGGGTCACTGCGACCGACACGGACGGAGATGGGGACGTCGACGCGGTCGACCGCGACAGCGACAATGACGGCGTAGAGGATGACGTTGATAACTGCCGTACCGACGCGAACCCTGATCAAATAGATGGAGACTCGAACGGGGAAGGTGACGCATGTGACCCGCTCCCTGTGGGTGGAGTTGAGGCCCCTGTCGGTGGCGAGCCTGTGGCTGGTGAGCCTGTGGCTGGTGAGCCTGTGGCCGGTGAGCCCGTTGCCGGTGAGCCTGTGGCCGGTGAGCCTGTGGCTGGTGAGCCTGTGGCCGGTGAGCCTGTCGCTGGTGAGCCTGTCGCTGGTGAGCCTGTCGCTGGCGAGCCTGTGGCCGGTGAGCCTGTGGCTGGCGAGCCTGTGGCGGGTGAGCCTGTGGCCGGTGAGCCTGCAGAGGCAGGGCTCCCCTCCCCTGAGCCGATCGGGGATGCGGTTGAGGACTCTGGAGGCTGTCAGCAAGGCGAGCGTCGTGGTGGGCTAGGCTTTGGGCTGATGTTAATCGCCCTCGCGCTCCTGCGTCGCCGGCAGGTAGCGAGCTAAACGCTTACAATGAGCGCGCGCTCGGCCTCGAGCGTCTGCTGCTGAACGAGTTACGCTCGGGTGAGCGCTACCTCGCTCGGTAAATGGGTAGCTTGATCGTCATGATCTTTGGGCTCCTATTTTCTTGACATTCAGGCTCGTGGCGACGCTGTTGATGAAGACGTATGTGAGCCTCTCTCGTGAGAACGAATAAGCGCTTCCAAAAAATCAAAACTAACCTAATCACGCGCTTGTCATCCAGCTTATGTGAGGGCGTCAAAGCGAGAACCGAGATGCTCTTTATGCCTAACTTAAGACCTTTTAATGCTTGGTGTGTGCTGATCGCCACATGCCTGAGCGTGATGTCTGGTGGATGCACAACTGTAAAATATTGGAGCGTGCGCTCGCATGCACCCGCCGAGTACGATCACAACCCAAAGGGGCACTACACCAAGGTCTATATGAGGTCTGGTGAGCTCTTTGTGCTCTCGAAAGCTAAGGTAGACGGCGAGCAGATCAAAGGGCAAGGGATCAAGTATACGCTTGAGCGCGACGAGCACACCCCTCAAGGCTACGTCGAGGTCCCCGTGAGCGACATCTTGTTGATTGAGACCACTCAACCCGTGACCTATCAAGTACTCAATAAGAGCATGATCGCGGTGGGTGTAGGGGTCGCGTTGATCGGAGGCGCCTGCCTCGCTGGAGACTCAAAGACCTGCTTTGGGTCATGCCCTACTGTCTATAATGGCGCGCTCAGTGAGGCTGAGCTGACCCAAGGGGATATGCTCGCCGAGAGCTTCAGCGACGCGATCTCGCCAGGGCTCGAGCGCCGTGACCTCGACCCGCTCTCTTTGACCCGCCACTCCCCTGAGCGCGGGGGTGAGGTGACCCTCACGCTGACCAACGAGGCGTACGAGACCCACGCCATCCGCTCTATGGAGCTCTTGGGGGTTGAGCTCCCAATTGGATATGAGCACGCCCTCCACACGGTCGAGCTGAGCGAGGGGGGCGAGGCGCTCTACCCAGTCACAGCGTCTGTCGCGCCCCTCAGCTGTGTCAGCGACGCGACAGGCGACTGCCTCGCCCAGATTAAGTCGCCCGACCGCGTCGCGCACCTCGCTGAGGCGCACCCTGAGGACTTAGGTCACCGTGAGCATGTGACGATCACCTTACCCGACCCGACCCCCTCCTCTAAAGGGTCGCGCGTGCAGGCTGGTCAACGTAAAGGGGTCGTGCTCTATGTGCGCAACAGCCTGTTAAACACCTTTGTCTTTTATCAGCTCTGGGCGTGGCTCGGCTATCGAGTCGGGGACTGGGTGATAAGGCTAGAGGAGGCGCTCGCCAAGCCTCAAGGGGGCGGAGGGCTGATTGATCAGAGCGCCTTTAAGCGGGTCGGGGCCTCGCTTGGAGATCTCACGGTAGAGGTCAGGGTGGGTGAGGGTGAGCGAGCGGAGTGGCGTGAGGTCGGTCACTATGACGAGATCGGCCCCCTCGCCCAAGAGGAGGTCTTGCTCTTGCTACCTGAGGACCTCAACGATGGGCCGATCACGCTCCGTTTAACCTCCGCCCAAGGGAACTTTAGGGTGGATTATGTCGGCGCGACCCTCGCCGGTGAGCCTCTCACGCCAAGGCGCTTGAAGGTCGCCTCACTCACCAGCGAGCAGGGGCGAGCGCAGGTCGCTCAGCTGAGCGCGCTCTTAGATCCAAAACAGCACCTCATGACCTTCCCTGGCGACCTATATGTGATGCGTTTCTCAGACCCAAAGGGGAGCGAGCGCTCTCGTTACTTCCTAGACGCAGAGGGCTACTATCTTGAGTGGCAACAGCCCCACTGGCTCAAGGAGCAAGATGAGGAGGCCTTTATGCGCTTCTTCATTGACCCCGATGAGGGGCTCAGGACCCTTGCGCCTAAATATAAAGAAATCGAGCCTCGCATGGAGGAGCTTTTCTGGAACAGCCGCTTCCGACGCTCAGGCGCGAAGGAGGTGAGCCCATGACTGGCTTAGTGACCCTCAGGCGACTTAGGGGCGCGCTCCTCCTGCTCGCCTTCATCACCACGTTGGGCTTGTTGGGTTGCACATATCAAAGCAAGCCTTACCGAGTGAAGCGACCACACCCTGACGCGACCCCTGAGCCGATCGATGACCTCTCGATTACTGACGTGCCTCACCGTGGGCACCCTGTGCGCGTCATCTTAGCGCAGGGGGGGAGGGAGTTAATCACGACGGGAGAGCTCCTCGCTGTTACGACTACCGGCGTGATCCTGATCCCTCAGGGAGAGGGGGTCGGCATAGATGACCAGTGCCCTACGCTCGTTCCAGCTCAAAAAGTCCGCTCGATAGAGATCCTCGACACTGGACATAAAACGTCCTACTTACGTGTGGTAGGGTCTACACTTGGGGTCACTGCGCTCACCATCTCCAATGGATTTGGGTTGTTACTCACGGCCCCTGTGACGCTCGCTGTAGGAGGCCTTTGGCTGTGGGAGATGGTGGCAGATCAGAGCCTCAAGCGTGGGTCGATCAAGAAGGTCTTTGATCGCTTTGCGCGCTACCCCTCCTCTTTTGATTTTAGCGCGTTCTCGGACTGTAGCCTTGAGGAGGGGGTCGCTGATTTCAAGGCTCCCAAGTCTATCGACCCAAGCTCGCTTCAGCGCAGAGGGGTCACGGATCAGTTCGAGCTCAGGGTTGGGCTCATAGGGAGCCACTCGTTCCTTAACAGGAGAGAGGACCCTGATCTCAGCACGCAACAAGAGCCCTTTAAAGGGCTTTTTGACAGCTCCATGCAACCGGGTGGTTTTGTAGAGGGGCTCTTTCACTTCGGGGCTCGCTTGAGCGTCTCGCTCATGATCGAGGGCGTGTCTCCTGTAGAGTCCCGCGTCGAGTATTACCCACTTCAAGACTCAGGAGAAATGACCACATCTGGTTTTTTGACCCAGAATGTCTTCAGCTACCGAGCGGGCGTCGAGGTCGTCGCGCTCAGGGATCGAGCCTACCATGGGCTCCTTCAGCTTGGTGTGCACTCTGACGGATACACATACTCTTACCTACTCAAGCGCGCTCCGCTCGACTTGATACGAGCCTATATCGGGTTTGGACTTAGACTCGAGGGGCCTATGGAGGGCCACCTGATCGCCATACAGCTCTCATCAGAGTCGGATGAGTTTTTGTACATAGATTCTGACCACTTGCGTCTAACCACCCCAATCACCACATCTCTCAAGTGGGCGCTGGTCTTTTAATAGTAGCTGGTTTGACTTCACCGCTCATTTCATGTTGAAGTGCGACCGCTTACGTATTCAAAAAGAGAGCCCGATCATGAGATGGTATGCTGTATTCTTGAGCTTGAGCTTGAGCTTGATCGCATGTGAGTCGAACACCACAACCCCACCAACCCCAGAGGAGGGCGGAGTGTCGACCTACCTCCCCCCTCCAATCGGAGGAGATGAGGGGGTGATCAACACGGGGGGGAGCTCAGGCCAGAGCGGAGGGGTAAATGGCTTCAACCCCACCGTCTTTGAGGTCTGTGGCAACGGGATAGACGATGAGCTCAACGGGCTCGTCGATGACGGATGTGGCTGTACGCTTGGTGAAGTGCAACCCTGCTACGGGGGAGCCCCTCAGTATGCAGGGGTCGGGGCCTGCGCGTGGGGTGAGCAGCGCTGTGTTGAGATTGACAGAGGCTTGAACCCTGAGGAGAGCCCTTATGTTTGGGGCGCCTGTGAGGGCTATGTTGAGCCCAGCGCAGAGCTCTGTGACGGCGTAGACAGGAACTGTGATGGGGTGATTGAGGGGGCGTGCGTTGAGCCGAGCTGTCCTGAGGGAGAGCGACGCTTCTGTATCGGGAGCTGTGATGACGTGGAGGAGGTCTGCGTGAATGGGGTCTGGGAGGGCTGTCCACCCGCGCTCAGCCCCAGCGAGGTCCCCGCCCGCGCGCTCCACACCCCTTGGGAGATGAACGACGGTGAGGGGCTCGTGAGCTACGCGAGCTGTACAGATCAGCACGGCGCGGTCGAGTCCTATGACTACGCGAGCATCCCCGCTGAGGGGGACACGGGCTGGCGCTCTGCGCCCGATCAAGACGTCATCGGCTACTCCAAGCCCTCTACCCTCTGTGATATGATCGAGTGTCGCTGTGGAGCAGACTTCACCTACTTCAGGACCTTCGTCGACGTGGAGGCAGGCGCGACCTTAGGCACCTTCACCATCGAGATGAGCGGGATGGACGACGGGGTGCGCTGTACGATCTTTAACTCCGCGCACCCGAACGGGGTCACGGTGGAGGGCGCCTACGTCTTCCTCGGGGGCTCAACCACCGCAAACCTCGCGCCCTATATCATCGCCGGAGAACGTAACACCATCCTGCTCACCCACGTCGATGACTGTTGTTCTGCGTCGAACCTAAACCGCGCCTCGATCGTGATCGATGGCCAGACCGTCACGCGCTGTGGTGAGTGAGCGCCCGTAGCCCATTGACACACCAGGAGCCCCCCTTGGACTCAAACTCTACAAAGCTGAGCGCGTACAGCACGCTCATCGCGGTCATCTTAGGCGCGCTGATTGGCCTCTTTGCTCCCGCGCTGAGCGCTTGGATCCCTCCACAGATCGGCTGGCTGTTTATCCGCTTGCTCAAGCTCCTCGCGCCACCGCTGGTCCTCTTCGCCTGCCTGCGCTCGATCCTCACGCTTGGGGACGTCACTCAGCTCAAGCGGGTAGGTGGGCGCGCCGCGCTCTACTACCTCTCTACCAGCGCGCTCGCTGCCCTCGCGGGCGTCCTCTGTAGCCTCATTTTCTTGGGGGACGCGGCGTACAAGCCCGCTACCGACCTGAGCGTGGCGCCCGCCTTCGAGGGCGGGCGTTTCCTCGAGAAGCTGATCCCGAGCGACCTGATCTCTCCGCTTCTTAACGCTGAGATCTTACAGCTGATCACCATTGGGGTCGCCTCGGCGCTCTTGATCCTCAGACGGCCTGATGCGGAGCGCGCTCAGCTCTCGGGCTTGATCACCGCGCTTGATGAGCTGATCAACGAAGCGGTCAAGGTCACCCTCAAGCTCACCCCTGTCGCTTCACTCTGTATCATCGCTCAGCTGACCGCCACCTTAGACTGGGCGAGCCTCGCCCCCTTTAAGTCCTTCCTTTGGGCGTGGGGTGGCGCGACCCTCATCCACAGCGTGGTGACCTTACCGCTCCTGTTCTGGAGCTTTACTCGTCGCTCACCGCTCTCCTTTGTCGTCGCGGTAAAAGACGCCCTCCTCGTCGCGCTCACCACCGCCTCAAGCGCGGGCACCTTACCTGTCTCAAAGCGCGTGCTCGAGGAGAACGCGGGCGTCTCCGCTGAGAGCGCGAGCTTCATCTTACCGCTCGGCGCGACGCTGAACATGGACGGCTCAGCGCTCTATCAAGCTCAGCTCTTGCTCTTTATGTGCGTCGCGGAGGGCAAGAGCCTCAGCGTGAGCTTAATCGCCTCGGTGGTAGGGCTCGTGCTGTTCAGCTCTGCGGGCACCTCCGCGATCCCACGCGGGGGGATCGCGATGATGGGGATGATGATCGCCTTCCTCGGCTTGCCCCCGCTCTATCTCGGGCTCTATATCGCCATCGACCAGGTGCTTGACTACCCTATCACCGCCGTGAACGTCTGGGGAGACCTGATCGGCGCCAAGGTGATCGACGAGCGTCTCAGCTCACCCGGCTCCCAACAGGCACAGTCGGATCCACGCTCATAAGGCGCACCCCCTCGCCCTCGCCCGCGGCGAGGAGCATCCCTTGGCTCACGACGCCACGAATCTTTCGAGGGGTGAGGTTCGAGAGCAGGGCGACGCGGGCCCCGACAAGGTCTGCGGGCTCATACGCGCTCGCGATCCCAGCGCAGACCGTCCTCGGCTCAGCTTCACCCGCGTCTAGCGTCAGCACAAGCAGGCGGTCAGCGTTCGGGTGACGCTCCGCAGTGAGGACTTGGGCGACCTTGATGTGGAGCTTGAGGAAGTCGTCAAACGCTACAGGCTCTGCATCCTCGGATGCGGGCTCACTCGCCTTAGCTGGCTTTGAAGACCCCTTCGTGCTCTTGGAGGAGGCTGAGGAGGAGGCCGGAGCGGTAGCGGGCGCCGAGGCGGCCTCTACCGCCGCGCGGGTGAGGAGCAGAGGCCCCTCAAGGCGAGGGAAGAGGGCGTTTGGCTTGGCGAGCTCAACCCCAAATGGGAGCTGACCCCACGCCTTGGTTTGCTCCCACGTGCGCCCCTCGGGTGAGACCCTGAGCGCCTCGAGGAGCTCGACGGCCTTGGTGGGCAAGAAAGGGAGCGTCCAGATCCCCACGACCCTGAGGAGCTCACAGAGGTTATAGAGCGCTCGATCGAGCTCAGAGGCGCGCTCCTCGCCTGCCTTGGCGAGGGTCCATGGCGCGCACTGGTCTACATACTTGTTCCCTGCGCTCACGAGGCTCCAGATCGCGCGGAGCGCGTCATGGAAGCGGAGCTCGCTCATCGCTTGATCGAGGTCAGCGCGGGCGCGCTGATGCGCCTCTAGGAGCTGAGCCTCAAAAGCTACTAAGTCAGAGCCCCCTTGTGGCTGAAGCTGGCTTGGTGTGACGCTCGCTCGATATTTACCGAGCATCCCAAGGGTCCTGTTGAGGAGGTTCCCGTAGTCGTTGGCGAGGTCGCTGTTGACACGAGTGAGCAGAGCGCTCTGGCTGAAGTCTCCATCTGAGCCAAAGGAGATCTCGCGGAGCAGGAAGTAGCGAAACGCGTCGGCGCCCACAGCCTTAACCGCTGCGTGCGGGTCGATCGCGTTCCCCTTGCTCTTGCTCATTTTCTCGCCCTCTACCGTCCACCAGCCGTGGGCGAAGATGCTCTTAGGGAGCGGGAGCCCCGCGCTCATCAAGAAGCAGGGCCAATAGACGGCGTGGAAGCGCAGGATGTCCTTACCGATCAGGTGGCAGGACTCGCTCCAGAACCGCTGATATAGCTCAGAGCCTGTACCGCCGAGCGCGCTGATGTAGTTGCTGAGCGCGTCTACCCACACATAGATGACGTGCTTGTCGTCATCTGGGACAGGGATCCCCCAGCTGAAGTTTGAGCGACTGATCGAGATGTCTTGAAGCCCACCCTCCACGAAGCGCTTGATCTCATTGGCGCGGCTCTGAGGCTGGATGAACCTCGGGTTCGCCTCTATGTGTGCGAGGAGCGCCTCGCCATACTTAGAGAGCCTAAAGAAGTAGCTCTCCTCGACCATCCAGGTCACCTCGCTCCCTGTGGGCGCCTTACCATCAACAAGCTCATCCTCGGTGAAGTACGCCTCATCGCTGACGCTGTACCAGCCCTCATATTTTCCTAAGTAAATGTCACCCGCGTCACGCATCGCGCGCCACAGCTGATGGACAAAGGTCTTATGGCGCTCCTCTGTGGTGCGGATAAAGTCATTCGGCTCAGCGCCAATGGCGCTCACCATCTCTCTGAAGGGCGCCGAGTAGCGGTCTGCGTGCTCTTGAGGGGTGACCCCCGCCTTGCTCGCCGCCTGCTCAATCTTCTGCCCGTGCTCGTCTGTCCCTGTGAGGGAGTACGCAGGCGCGCCCTTCAGGTGATGCCATCGCGCAAGGGTGTCAGCCGCGAGGGTCGTGTAGGCATGGCCAACGTGGGGGCGATCATTGACATAATAAATCGGAGTCGTGACATAAAATGGGGTCTGCTCGCTCATCTTTAGGCTCCTTTGTTCAAGCCAAAGGGGTGTAGCACACAGGAGCGGAGAGCGGTAGGGTCTCCCCTGCTCAGTCACTCGATTATGACTCTATCGAAGGGAGCTCTTCAGGGACTCGTGCGGAGCTCAGCGTAGCAAGCCCTTGAGGAGCTCAAGCGACCAGCGGTTGCTCGCGCAGGCGTTACCCCCACCCCAGCGGAAACAACGGCTGACGAGCTCCTTCGGGAAGGGACCAAAGGCCTCATCTACGCCCTGACCCACCTCCTCATTTGCGCGCTGAACACAGTATCCGAGCGCCCGATCAAGCTCGAGCCCTCGAGGGCAGGCTCGGTCACCGCGGAGGCTGAGATAGACACGCCTCGACCAGCGCTGAACCTCCACCTCGTAGCCCTCCCCACGAACCGTGTGGAGGCTCTTGCACGCCTGACCGTAGCCACGGCTGTCACAGTCCTCGACCATCTTGACGGGGAAGCGACCATAGACGTTCGCGTCTTGCTCTAATGAATCAACACAGGCGCCTAGAATCGGATCCGCGATCATCCCCTCAGGGCAAAACAGCTCCTCGCTTGGGAGCATATTGAGCTCAGCGAGGAGCTCAGGCATGACGCTGACGGTGATAAAGAAGCCCGTGAAGGGGTCGAGGTCATCAATCGCAGGTAGGAGCCCCTCAAGGTCAACGATCAGCCCGCTCTCAGGGTCGCGGAAGACACGGATCCATGGGGTCTTCATCCACTGACGACGGAGCCCATGCTCATTATAGTAGGCCTCGCTGACCATATAGGGCTTACGAGCTCCACCCTCGTTGTCGGGTCGGTACCAGTTGTTGTGGTAGAGATACACGACCCCAACTTCATCCGTCTCTCCAAGGATCGCGATGTGGCCATCTCCCCCCTCACCGCTACAGTCTTGATACAGGCACCCGTTCACTAAGG
>Ga0181593_10005019_pt1 | contig 11998 bp, 12 predicted proteins | sample 071ome_19_FD_133756 | JGI IMG/M metagenome (GOLD analysis project Ga0181593, IMG submission 133756) | Coastal salt marsh microbial communities from the Groves Creek Marsh, Skidaway Island, Georgia - 071413AT metaG (megahit assembly) | ecosystem: Environmental > Aquatic > Marine > Intertidal...
CTCGTTGTACATAACCTGGGAGAGGCCATCGATCTTGGCTACGCCATCCCCAATGGTCAGAATCTTGCCGGTATTGGTAGCGACCGTTTTATTTTGGAGATTAGTGATTTGCTGTTCAATCTGCTCTATGACGGAACTCATTGTAAGTGTATTCGTTAAATGGATTCAAAAATTAGTTAAGGGAAGATTCGAGCGTGGTTAAGGCGCTTTGAATGGAGGCATCGTAAACATCGCAATCGACGACCACACGCACACCGGCAATCAAATCTGGATCATCGCGCTCAACCGTGTCGAGCCTGCGACCATACTTGCCTTCCATTTGCCTCTTTATGTTGGAAATTGTATCAGGCGTGAGCTGCCCCGCATGGCAAATCACCGCCGTGCTTTTAGCGACTTCGCGTTCCACGAACTTCAAATAGGCTTTCAACGTAGCCAGATAGTGTCGGGGCGGATTCTTTTCCAGGGCCTTGAGAACGCCATCCACCCGTTCCGGAGAAAGCTCCCCGTTCTCCAGACTCATTCGGAAGAGTTGTTTGGCGAATTCCTTAATCTGCTTTGCTTGAGTCATCTAGTTGGCAACGCGATCAACTGCTGGATTCCACCAATTGGGAACTCGCCGAGCGAGAGTAACGATCCTGCTCTTCGGAAGAAAGCTCCTTTGACAACACCTTACCTGTGGTGGCCACCACAAGGCGAGTAATCTCACTCCTGGCTTCGTCCATCATCTTTTTTCGATCTAGCTCGATCTGCTGCTCGGCCTTGGCGGCGATCTCTTCCGCCCGGGCGATCGCCTCTTGGGTGGAATTGGCAATCTTCTCTTCCGCCACGGAGCGAGCCTCATTGACAATCCCTTGGGCTTCCTGGGATGCCTTTTGGATGATTTCCTTTCTTTCCTGCTCAGCCTCTTCGAGCTGGGCTTTCATGTCATCCGCGTACTTCAAACCATCCGCGATCTTGGCGTTCCGCTCATCCATGGTCGCGAAGACGGGCTTGAAAGCGAATCGGTAGAGTATGTAGGCGAGAAGCGAAAAGCTGATCCCCTGCATAACGATGTGTCCCACATGAATGCCGAACTTTTCGACGATGCCGCCGCTAGCGGCATTGGGATCGGTGGCAGCAATAATTGTGAAGAGGTCGATCATACGTGTTTAAAAATTTGCCCAGGCGAGCCGCCACTGGTCGGCGGTTCGCCCGAGGGTGAAAGGTTTTTAGCTCGCTAGGAACAGGGCCATTACCCCGAGTCCTTCCGCCAGGGCCATTCCGATAATCGCTTGGACGAGAATCTTGCCCGACGCTCCTGGGTTGCGACCTACGGCTTCCGCAGCCTTCGCTCCGACGAGGCCGACACCAAGCCCGCAACCGAGAACACCTAAACCGGAGGCAATGTTGCCGTTAATTTCAGCTAGGAGATGTAACATTGTATTATTATGTGTGTTTTATCGTTATTGTTGATGCGGCCGCCCACACGTTGCGTATGGTCCCGACGCGCAAAATTCGCTAATGCTGCTCCGCATGCTCATGATCATCACCATGGTTGCAAATCAGTCCAATGTAGACGCTGAACAGTAGAACGAAAACCAGCGCTTGCACCAAACCGACGAGCAGTTCCAGAAAATAGAAAGGAGGAAGAAAATACATTCCGTGGAGGAGATTCTCCCCTCCGAAGATGTTTCCGAAAAGCCGCACGGATAGCGTGAGTGGACGGATGGCAATGGAGACAACCTCGATCAGCCCGACGAACAGGAATAGCGGGATCAGCATCATCCACATGGCAGCTCCCACTTCTTTCTTGTCGGCCTTATTGCCAAAGAGATCTACCAACAGAGCTTTGAATCCGGCATACCGTAAAACGATGTAGAGCCACGCCCCCATAGCAATCAAGGCTAGGGCAATCGTGCCGTTCCAATCCGCGTTGGCCGGCCGAATCCAAGGACGGGTAACATGGAAATAGCCGTCCGCATCGTGATATCCCAAGCCTATCGAGCCGACACCCGGAAAGAGCCCGCTCCAATTTTGGATAACGATGTAGATGAAGAACCCAATGACTAAAGGAAGCGTCGCCGGGGTCGCCTTCTTGCCCACGATCGGCTCAATCAAATCCTTCAGCCCAACAACGAGATTCTCAACGATAGCCTGCCCTCGGCCCGGAATCAACTTCGGCTTGCTGCCGACCATCGCCCTAACCCCCAAAATCAGCAAAACCACGACTACCCAGCTGGTCACCATACTATTGGTGATGGGCAATCCAAAAACGGGGAAAAGACTTTCAGGCGCAGGAGACACCGCAGCCATAGCAGCCGGCTGAATCAACAATGTTGTCGCGAGGAAACCTAGTGTAAATGAAATTGATTTCTTGATTCGCATCTTAATAGCTTCAGGGCCATTGAGATTTTAAAAGAGCTTGTCTTGTTGATTGATGGATTTGAGTGGGTCAACTCTCTAAAGATAATTCCAGTAGATATGATTTGGGTTGAAGCAAACAATGTCGAACTTAGAACAAATGCTAATAACGGGGTCCAATCCGTCGAATTTACATATCTTATACAATAGCCCATCCATACATGCCTAATCAGGATCTTTCAGAAGCTATTTTCGAAGCCGGCGACAAGACGCGCGGTCAGGGATCGCGTCGCAGCAAATATAGCCCTCGCCCTGGCAGCCCGTCATTGTTCAAGCGTCGGTCCTTCGATACGTTTTACTTGTTTTGCGTTCTCCTGCTTTTTTTGGCAATCATCACCCAGGTCGTCGCCCTAGCCTTCTACAGCTGAGGACATAGACGCCTTGCTCCATGCCAAAACCGTTCTCGGCAGCGCCAAGCTAGATTTTGGAATAGGTTCTAAATTCTTTTTGCCACCAAAGACTGATAGCTCTGGGCCTTAGCCTGAAAAACCGTCTCTCGCTCAAAGGGCCATGTCGCATCGTCGATCAATCGCCAAGAATTGACTGAACTCAGGGTATGCCAAGCCCAGTCAAAGTACTCCTCATGGTCCGTACGAAAGTATAGCCTACAGCCTTGAGGGCAACGTTCTGCCAGTTGCTCGAGAAAGACGGGCTTTACCAGACGATTCTTCCAATGCCGCTTTTTCGGCCATGGGTCGGGAAAGAGAAGATAAACCGCTTCAACACATACCGTTTCCGGTATAAGTTCCACTAACTCAGAAGCCTCCGACTTGACAAAAGCAATATTGCCCAGTCCCCCTCTCTGAGCCTTTCGACTCGCTCGTTCAATCCGATCGCCAATTAAATCGATCCCCAAAAAGAAGTCCTCAGCCCTATTTGCCGCGAAGTCCGTAAGCCAGTGCCCATGACCGCAGCCAATCTCCAGATGGATCTTCCCTTTGCCAAGAAGTACGGTATCCAGCTCCGCTTTAAGACGAGCCTTTCGGGCCTGAACCCGCTTTCTATGGACATCCGAAACCATTATGGCGGGCATAAAAATACGCCCCGCCCACAGAGCAACCTAGAACTCATGCCACACGCCAAAAGGTAGCGGGCGATCTCCGAGCACCCGCTACCAAATTGCTCGACAACGCAAACTCGCCTAAACCACTTCCGCAGGAGCCGGTTTCTCCACGATCGGCAGCCGAAACGTCACCCGGAGGCCCCTACCCTCGATATTCTCTGCCCAAACACGCCCCTTGTGCCAATCGACGATGTGCTTGACAATGCTCAGGCCAAGCCCCGTTCCTCCAGTATCCCGCGAACGCCCTTTGTCCACCCTGTAGAACCGTTCAAAAATCTTGGCCACATCCATCTTCGGAACGCCGGGACCTTCATCCTCAACCCAGATGTCGACAGTGTTGCTCCCAGCTTTGCACCCCAATCGAATCGTTCCCTCGGCCGGCGTGTATTTGCGGGCATTCTCGATCAGATTATCCAAAACCTGGCGGATCTTCAAAACGTCGATTCGAACCGTGGCCGGTTCGCCTTCCGGCAGGTCGAGAATCAACTCCCGGCCATCGGCCTTCAAGCTTTGACCATATTCGTAGGAGATTTCCCGGATCCAGTTAAAGATATCCGCATTGGACCAATGCAGCGACGGAGACTCGTTCTCTAACCGAGAAAGGCTCAGAAGATCGTTGATCAACAGCGCCAAACGCTCCGCGTGACGATGGATCACATTAAGGAAACGCAACTGGTCCTCCTCGCCCATCGTTCCGTGGTCGCCCACCAAGGTTTCCGCGTATCCCTTGATCACTGAAACCGGCGTTTTCAACTCGTGAGATGCGTTCGCCACGAATTGCTTCCGCATATTCTCGAGCACCTTTAGACGCGTAATATTATGAAGGACAAAGAGATACCAAGGAGCTTTCCCTTCTTCAGCAGCTTCTAATCGAGAGGCTGACACCTCCATCCATATGTCCTGTTCCGGCTCCGAAAAAACGATTTCCCTGCCAATTCCCCCTCCATCCCGCTTCACCTCGCGAATGAACTCCAGAAACTCCGAACTGTGCAGGGCGCTTTCCACCCGCTTGCCAACGCTATCGCTAAGAACCTCGAAGGCATTGGTCAGCGCATCGTTGACCAAGAGAACGTAGTTATCCCGGTCGATGATGAGTACGCCCTCTTGAATATTACCCAAGGTCGTCTCGATCTGCCTAAGCCGATCCGAGCTTTGCTTGTCCAAGCGGTCGACGTCGCTCAAAAGAGCATTCAGCTCGTCCACCAACCGAATCCAATTCTCATTGGTCCCACGAAACTCCTTGGAGTGGGCAAGAATCGACGTTCGCGTTGACAATGACTCCGCCAACAAGCGTATCGCCCTCTTCTGTTTGTAGTACTTGAAGGCGAAAATGACCGCAACCAGGGCCGCTATAACGAGAAAGAGATATGACGACATCGGTGATCAAGCCGCTATGACCGGCTTTCAACCATCCGATACCCTACTCCTCTTACCGTCTCAAGCCCAGATCCCTCTTCTCCTAGCTTTTCCCTCAAACGGCGTATGTGAGTGTCTACAGTCCGGGTCTCCATGTCGTTCTCGTAATTCCAGACCTTTTGCAGAAGCGTTTCCCTAGTCTGCACTTTGCCGCGCTCCTGCATCAGCAGCCGTAGGAGACGGAATTCCGTGGCTGTTAACTCTACTGCTTTGTCGCGCACGCGGACACTGTGGTGCTCGACATCCAGATTAATGCCATTCACCTGCAGCACCGCTTGCCCATCGTCGCCGTCCCCTGCCCTTTTAAGAATCACTAAGACCCTCAGCATCAATTCCTTAGGACTAAATGGCTTACAAACATAGTCGTCGGCTCCGCTTTCGAAGCCTTCTATGCGATCATTCTCCTCCGTTTTGGCGCTAAGAAAAATGATTGGAATCTTTTTCAATGAGGATTCCTGCCGGATCATCCGACATACCTGCAATCCACTCAGATCCGGCATCATGATGTCCAACACGATCAGGTCTGGCTTGAAAGTCCTGGCTGCCTCCAAGGCTCTTTTAGGATCATTCACCGACTGCGATACGAATCCACGCTGCTTTAAGTTGTAACTAAGAAGCTCGGTGACATCGACCTCATCATCAATAACGAGTATCTTTTTCGGCTGTTCTGTCGCGACCATGCTAATTGATGTGTGAACGGCGGAAATTGTTGGAAACGATTAGCTTAGCGCAACTGCCGAAGCGTTACAATTCGGTTACGCCGACTACCCGGCGTTGCCCAAGGGCCATCGTTAAAGCAAAATCTTTTAACTAGTTGATCTACAATAATTTAATTACTTCCGAGGGCAACGAGCAAAATGCTGATGTCGGTGGGATTCACCCCGCTTACCCGGCTCGCCTGCCCCAAGTTGGCGGGACTCAATTCGTTGAGCTTCAAAGCGGATTCACGCTTGAGGCCCTTGACAGTCAGAAAGTCAAAGTTAGCTGGCACTCGAATAGATTCAACATTGTTGAGCTTTTCAATCTGACGTAGCTCTCGCTGCAAATAGCCGTCGTATTTGATCTCATAGAGAACCTGGCCTAGAACCTCCCGCGGCAGGCTCTCCATTTCCTTCGGCAACGATAGATCACTCTCATTTCGCCGCACCAAGGTAGCCCAGCTTTGCTCGCCGCGTCGCTTCGCCTCCATCCATTTCTTAGCCTTTTCCACGCTGGCCTTCTTTTGTTTGATCAGCTCGAGCCGCTCGGCTGAAACCAATCCAAACCTAGCAGCGTAATCCAAAAGCCTCAGTTCCGCGCTCCCATGATTGAACAGCAATCGGTACTCGGCTCGGCTGGTGAACATCCGGTAAGGTTCCTGCGTGCCTTTGGTTACCAGATCATCGATCAATACCCCCGTATAACCATCGTAACGCTTTAAGACAAAGGGATCTTCTCCCCTAACCTTCAAAACCGCGTTGACCCCGGCCACCAGCCCTTGGCAAGCGGCCTCCTCATAGCCCGAGGTTCCATTGATCTGCCCAGCGAAAAACAGACCCTCCACCTTTTTCGACTCCAAATGCGGATATAACTGAGTAGGCGGGGCAAAATCATACTCTACCGCATAGGCGGGTCGCAACAAATGAGCGTTTTCCAATCCTGGTATGGATGCGATCATCTCTAATTGCACATCGAACGGCAAACTCGTCGATAAGCCGTTGATGTAGTACTCGTTCGTATTTCTGCCCTCTGGTTCGAGAAAAAGCATGTGACGCGGCCTGCCCTCGAATCTGACAAATTTATCCTCGATACTCGGACAGTATCGGGGACCTGTTCCCGAGATCTCTCCGCTGTACATGGCCGAAAGGCTCAAATTCTTGGTAACAATTTCCGCCGTTTTTTCCGTGGTGTAGGTTATCCAACAAGAAACGGGGTCTGATCCTGGACGCCAACCGGCGAAGGTTTCCCCGGAATGTTCCACGTGGAACATTTCCGAATCCTGGCGAGTGTCATGGAAGGCGAAAAATGTCGGATTCTCGTCGCCGCGCTGCTCATCTAAGCCGTTGAAATCGATTGAACGGCCTAATAACCGGGGCGGCGTTCCCGTCTTCAGTCGCTCCAACTCGATGCCGGCATCCAAAAAACTCCCTGAAAGCGTCTTTGCCGAGTAATCTCCCATACGGCCGCCTTCATTCTTATTCTTACCAATGTGCATGAGGCCCCGCAGGAAGGTTCCCGTGGTGATGATCACCGTTTTGCCGAAGAATTCTACGTCCAAATTCGTCCGGCATCCAACAACGGCTCCTTCCTTTAAAATCAGCCCAGTCACAGTGGCTTGAAAAACGTCCAGGTTTTCTTGGTGTTCCAGTACGTGCTTCATGCGTAAGGCGTAGACCTTCTTATCGCACTGCGCGCGAGGGGATTGAACCGCCGGGCCTTTGGACGCATTGAGCAAACGAAATTGAATCCCAGAAACATCCGTGTTGATAGCCATTTCGCCACCCAAAGCGTCGATCTCTCTCACGATCTGGCCTTTGGCCACGCCACCAATAGCCGGATTGCAGCTCATCGCCGCAATCGTATCGATGTTGCCGCTCAGGATGAGGGTGCGGGCGCCCATTCGAGAAGCAGCAAGAGCTGCCTCGCAGCCCGCGTGTCCCGCGCCACAAACGATAACATCGTAGTCTTTCCGACGATTTTTCATCGATGCCGATAAAGGCGAGGAGAGTAGGGGACCTCAAGCGATAAAGCGGCTTCCAAATGCGTACAGATCGCCAGGTATTAGCTTTAAATTAAAAGAACTGGTAAACAGTTGGTAAAATAAATGCGCCTAAGCGCGCCATGAGCGCCCCTGGACAGGGATGGCGACCAATTTCACTCCTTCGCAGGGCCCATACCGATTTCGGGCTCGTTGGACTCTCCCGCAGAGGGTCGAAAACGCGGCTACACCCGCTACCGACTACTTGCCAATGCAAAACGTGGAGAACAATTCGTCCAGAACCGTTTCATTATCGATCTTCCCCAGGATGGATCCAATCGCATCCAGAGCGCCCCTCATGTCGCTGGCTATGAGCTCAATGGCGTCATCCGCTTTCAACTTTTCTAGAGACGACTCGAGGCAGGATCGCAACTCGTTTAGAGCCAGGCTGTGGCGGGCATTAACGAGAATCAGATCATCCTCGTCGGAGCTGAAATGGGAGTCTATGAGCTCGACAATCGCTGATCGTAGTCGATCTATCCCTTCACCCGTCAACGCTGACAACTCGATGATTTTGAAGGGCTCAATACCGCTTTCATCCGGCACCCGCTCTCCAAGATCGATCTTGTTCCGAATCAACAGGCAATTGTCTGAGGTCAGTCGAGAGAGGATTCCATCTGGAAGGCTAGGGGAGGGGGCCGTTGAATCTTCAACCACCAAAAACACATCCGCTTCGTCAGCCAGCTCTATCGTTCGGCGAATACCTTCCTCCTCAATTTCGTTTTGAGCAGTTCTTAGTCCCGCCGTATCCAGGAGCTGTATACTATGCGGCCCAATAATAAGCCTTTCCCTAAGAAAGTCTCGAGTAGTACCCGGCTCCCTACTGACAATCGCCCGCTCGAAACCCAAAAGGGCGTTCAACAAAGAGCTTTTTCCCGCGTTCGGTTCTCCCAAAATCAAGGTCTTGACCCCGTCTCGCAAAAATGCCGCATACCGTCCGCTATCGATTAGCCTGGAACAATAAGTCATAAGTTCCTGGATACCGTTTACGTAAACCGCTTTCTCCTCCGGAGGCAAATCCTCCTCAGGAAAATCGATGTACGCCTCGATCGTGGCGATACTGACTATGAGCTTCTGGCGCAGCGAATTCAACTGCCTCCCAAAGGCTCCCCGCAACTGGTTGTTGGCCGCCCGAATGGCCTTGTCGCTTCGAGCTTGAATGAGTTCCATCACCGCCTCCGCTTGGGTCAGGTCTATGCGGCCATTCTCAAAAGCTCGCCGAGAAAACTCGCCCGGCTCCGATTGCCTGCATCCCCTCGCAATCAAGTCCTCAAGGAGCCGGGTAGCAATGAGCGGATTTCCGTGACAGGAAATTTCGAGAATATCCTCCCCGGTAAAGGAGCGCGGACCTTTGTAGAAGCAATAGACTACATCGTCCAGACTCTCGCCATCCCGCGAGCGATAAGCGCCGTAGTAGGCATGGCGAGGCAGGAGAGGGCCCTGGCGTTGAAATATTGAGCGGCACAGCGATTCGCATCCCGGGCCCGTAGCCCGAAGCATCGCCAGCGCGCTTTCCCCTTTTGGTGTCGCTACCGCTACAACTGTATCAGGCTCATGCATACAAAATTATTAATCCTTTTTGCCTGTGGTATCATCGACCACCGACATAGCCGCTGCCAACAGGCAAGTACAAACAAAAAAGGGCCGAACGATTCGGCCCTTGTCGAAAGCGTCTGTATGCAGGGTTTCCTAACTCGCCTGGGCCTCTTCCAGTTCCTTGGTTTCTTCCGCTTCAGGATTAACGGCGTGGATAATCGCCTCGGAAATCTTCGCTGTCAGCTCCGGATTCTCAGCCAAAAATTGCTTCGCCGCTTCCCGTCCTTGGCCTACCAAATCTCCCTCGTAAGAAATCCATGCTCCCTTCTTTTCCAAGATCTTGTGCTGAATGCCTAGATCAACAATAGAGCCCATTCGGGAAATCCCTTCGTCGTACATAATGTCGAACTCGCATTCCGTGAAGGGGGGAGCGACCTTGTTCTTGACCACTTTGACACGGGTGCGGTTTCCGATCACCGTACCAGAAGTATCCTTGATTTGCCCGATGCGGCGAATGTCCATACGCACCGATGAGAAGAACTTCAAGGCGCGACCACCTGGAGTGGTTTCGGGACTGCCAAGCATGACCCCGATCTTTTCCCGAATCTGATTAGTGAACAGGCAGATGCACTTAGTCTTGTTCACAATGCCCGTCAACCGCCGCATCGCTTGGCTCATCAATCTCGCTTGCGAACCTACCGTCGCATCGCCCATTTGGCCATCCAATTCCGCCCGAGAAACCAGAGCTGCCACCGAATCCACGATGATAACATCGATCGCATTCGAACGAATCAGCGTTTCCGCGATATTCAAGGCATCTTCTCCACTGTCGGGCTGCGATACGAGTAGCTCGTCCACATTTACCCCCAGCTTTCTAGCATACTTTGGATCCAAGGCGTGCTCCACATCCACGAAAGCAGCTATGCCTCCCTGGCGTTGGGCTTCCGCGATAACGCTCAAACACAAGGTCGTTTTACCCGATGATTCCGGCCCGTAAATCTCGCAAATCCGTCCCCTCGGCAGGCCGCCAACACCCAAAGCCAGGTCAACCGAAAGAGAACCGGTCGAAATCGTCTCCACCTTCATGTGCGATCCGCTGCCCAACCGCATGATCGAACCCTCCCCGAATTGCTTGGTGATCGCGGAAATCGCCATTTCCACGTTCTTTTCTTTATTATCATTTGAGGGAAGAGGGGTCATTTTGCCTTTTGCCATTAGAGTTGATCTAGTCGTTATCGTTACAGGTTTACTTGTGTTCAAATCTGCCCATCTAAAAATCGTAGGGCAAGAATAAGCGCTGAATTTTTGCAAAGGATACCTTTATGCATCAGACATCCTCTGTCATAGGCTGGGAGAATTCACATGAATTCCAAAATCTTCAAGGCGCCTGCCACGCTAAACCCTCTCGATACTTAGAGCCGGTCACGGGCTTGGTTTTCTCAATCTTACCAATTATATTAGTTTAACCTATTTGCAGGCAACCAGTTAGAGCCATTAGTCACACGCAGCCCCAGTTTCATTCTCCATCTACCCATTTCGTTTTCAATAACCGGACCTCCCGCATCGAAATATTCTTGCCAGCTATCGGGCTCCACAGTTGAACATGACGGCTCCAAACCTTGTCGATAGGCGCGAAACCTGCAATCATTGAGACAGTATGAAGATAAAAGCATATTTAAAGCCGCAATGCGGATGGAGCATGGGCGTGAGGGCAATAATGTCCAAATACGAGCTAGAGTACGAGGACATCGACATCATCAATAGCCGAGAGAACTATGCCGAGATGGTGGCCAAGTCCGGACAACCCCTATCGCCTTGCGTTGAGGTAGACGGGATTATGCTCGCCGACGTGAGTGGCGAGGAAGTGGAAGCTTACATGATCGAGAATAAGCTAGTGGCTCCCACCGAGAACCAGGCCGACTCGCCCACCGATCGTGGATGCTCTGATGAAGAGCATGAAAAAATGCGGCAGGAGCAATCCCAGTCGATTCGCTTCTTCTAGTCCATCCGATCCAACCGCGTCTGCGGTAATTGCGAAACAGGCCGGCATCCAATCCGGCCCTGTCGCTCTCTGACGTCCATTCGCTAAACCTGCCAGAAACCTTTCAAAAAAATGAACTCCCTCAAACCGTCGCCTCTTTATAAACAGGAGTACGAGCACGATGCCTGCGGCGTCGGGTTCCTCGCCAATATCAATGGCGAACGCAGCCATGATCTCCTCAAAAAGGCCATTCAGGCTCTCAAGAGCCTTGCTCACCGCGGGGCGATCGACGCCGATGCTATCACAGGCGACGGAGCCGGTATTCTCACCCAAATACCATACCCGCTCTTCCGGGACTTTTTGGAAGAATTGGGGAAACAGCTCTACAACGATGAAGATCTGGGCGTCGGGGTGGTTTTTCTTCCCCGAGACGATGAATACGCCCAATCTCACGCCAAGCAAATCGTCGAGTCCGCAGTCAAGAACGAAGGTCTGTCGGTTTTGGGCTGGCGCGAGGTACCTGTGGACGATAGCTGCTTAGGGCAAAAGGCCAAGGAGACTCAGCCAAGAATCGCCCAGATCCTGACGGCAAAAACGGACGATCTCGAAGCTTCCAGCTACGAGCGAAAGCTTTTTCTGGCCCAGAAGTGCGCGGAACGCAAAGCCCTGGAGCAGGGGATCGAAGATTTCTACATATGCTCTTTCTCCAATAAGACCATCGTCTACAAGGGCATGCTTAACTCGCCACAGATGCGGCCCTACTTCAAGGATCTGAAGAACGAAAAATACGAGACGGCCTTTGCGATTTTCCATCAACGCTACTCGACCAACACCTTTCCTTTCTGGCATCTGGCCCAGCCATTCA
>Ga0181593_10005023_pt1 | contig 11997 bp, 7 predicted proteins | sample 071ome_19_FD_133756 | JGI IMG/M metagenome (GOLD analysis project Ga0181593, IMG submission 133756) | Coastal salt marsh microbial communities from the Groves Creek Marsh, Skidaway Island, Georgia - 071413AT metaG (megahit assembly) | ecosystem: Environmental > Aquatic > Marine > Intertidal zone...
CGGTCCCAGGTCGTTGATGGCGATCAACGCTTTCTCATCCAGCTTCGGCACCGACCAGTCGATCACAAACACCGAACCGCCCATGATCGGCACGTAGAGATGCCTTCCGATCGCGGTGGGGATTTGGGTTGCGATATGGCCCCAGCCGTTGCCCTTGGAGCGGATGTCGCCCACGACCGTGAAGCCGCGGGAATTCTTCATGTCATTGTGCTTGAGCGACCAGTAATTGACCTTCAGCGGCCCCTTCGGCTTCTTGCCCCACGGCGCGATGGACCCTTCCTCGTTCCAGTGCAGGACATCGGCCTTCCCCGGTTCACGAATCAGCTGCGCCGGCAACTGCAGATACTCGACCTGCTCCGTCCGTAGATTCACCCGGCCGAGGTAGTTGCGCTGGTAGCAACGAAAATAGGAATAATCGCCGACCAGCACATTCGACTGCTGGGTGATCTCCCGCTTGTTCCTGCCCGGCTTGATCGAAACCCGTTCCGTCTTCCAACCGTGATCCGTATGCAGTCGCGCGGGGATGTCCTTCACGATGGAGATGCGCTTCCGGATCTTCCCGCTCTTCGCGTCAACCTTCAGCAGTTCCGGTCCATGGTAGATCCAGGCGTGATCTTCGTGAATGTTGATGATCTGCGTGGACATGAAGCCGGGCAGCGGCAGCGTCCAGATGGTCTCGCCGTTGTTCGCGTCGACCATGGAAACGCCCTCGGGCTTTTCGGGCGGCGAGTGTCCCCCGCCGCGGCCGACCAGGATGACCTCCCGTCCGCTCTTCAGTTTCTGCGGCAACGGCACGCTGCCCATGTTCACCCCGCAGGTCGTGGTCCATTTCACCTTCCCCGTCTCAATGTCCAGCGCCTGCAGCTGCGTCCACTGATCGAGCGGCGCGTCCTTGTGCTCGTGCGTGAAGTGGCCCTTCCCATCCGGCGCGTAGACCTGGCGGATGTAGTGTGCCAGCCCCTTGCGCAGGAAGGGCTGCGTGCGGCCGACAACGAGGCGTCGCGTTGACCACAGTTCATTCCCCTCAAAGTCGAAGCACGCGATGGTTCCTGACGCGTTGAAGAAGACGACGCGTTCACCATCCGTCACCGGCGGCGGCGCGCTGCTGTCACTGAAACAACCGGACAGGCGCAACGGATGTTCGCCTTCAATCTTCCGCTTCCAGAGGATCTTCCCGTCCGAGGCCCGACAACAATGAGCGATGATGTTTTGCCCCAGTTCGGAGTCCTGTTGAACGGGCTCCATGATCGTGAAGAACAATCGGTCGCCCCAGATTGTCACCGTGCTTTGCCCCGTCTCGGGCAGGGTGAGTCGCCAGGCAATGTTCTCGTCATTCACCACGCTCCACTTCGTCGGGGCGGAGCCTTTGGCGATGGTGAAGTCAGCGCCAGGCCCGGCGCCCTGCGGCCAGTTCTGGGCTGCGGCCGAAACCGCGACAAGGAGTGAGACGACGAAGGGGATGAAACGACGGAATCGCATGGGGCAGGATGATGGGCATCAGATCGGAAAAGGCGAAAACTTTTCGGCCGCCGTCGATATTGACCAGGAGGAAGTCTTCCCACGGATGGCAGGGCCGACCCACGGATAAGAAGTCGCAATGTCTTATCGCCAGCAGAATTCCCCGCCGACGGTGGAGCCAGCCATTCATCGGTGGGCCGGCTCTGCCATCCGTGGGCCTGTCTCAGGACGCTTCCAACTTCTCGAAACCTTCCTCGATGAAGGTGGTGTTCTGGATGCGCGCGAGCTTGGCGTAGATGCCATCGAGGGCCATCAACTCATCATGTGTCCCGCGTTCGGCGATCTCACCGTGGCGGACGACGAGGATCTGGTCGGCGTTCCGAATGGTGCTGAGGCGGTGAGCGATGACGAAACTGGTGCGGCCCTGCATGAGATGCTCCAGAGCCTCCTGGATGAGCTTCTCGGTATGGGTATCCACGCTGGCCGTGGCCTCGTCGAGGATCAGGATGGGGGCGTCCGCGAGGATGGCGCGGGCAATGCTGACGCGCTGTTTCTCGCCGACGCTCAGTTTGACCCCGCGCTCGCCGACGCGGGAGTCGTAGCCGTCGGCCAGTCGCTCAATGAACTCGTGGCAGTTGGCCGCTTTGGCTGCCGCCAGGATCTCCTCCTCGGACGCGTCGAGTTTTCCGTAACGGATGTTCTCCTTGATCGTCCCATTGAAGAGGAACGCCTCCTGGGTGACGATGGCGATTTGGTTGCGCAACGATTCCAGGGTCAGCCCGCTGTTGTCCTGCCCGTCAATCGTTATGGTTCCTGACTCACGTTCGTAGAAGGCGGGCATCAGATCGACCAAGGTGGACTTGCCGGCGCCGGTGGGGCCCACGAGGGCGATCATTTCACCTGGCTTGGCATGCAGCGAAACGTCCTTGAGCACCTGACGATCGTCGTTGTAACTGAAATTGACGTTCTCGTAGATGACCTCGCCGCGCAGGGGAAGCTTCATGTCTTTCAGGCCGGCGGTTTCGGCGCGTTCCTGGGCCGTATCCATGATGTCGAAGACGCGCTCTCCGGCCGCCCGTGTGCCGGCGATCATCTGGTTGAGCGAATGCAGGCGCTGAATGGGTTGGTAAAGCATCATCAGATAGATCAGGAACTCCGCCAACTGTCCCTCCGACATGCCTCCCTCGATCACTCGCGAAGCGCCGATCCACAAAACCAACGGAAGCCCCAGCCAACCCACGAGGTTCATGCCGGGGGAGTACCAGGCCCAGGCGCGCATCACGCCGAGTGTGCCCTGGCGAAGTTCCTCCGCCTTGTTGGCGAAGTGCTCATCCTCGTGCCGTTCGCGACCGAAGGCCTTGATCTGGCGCACCCCCTGAAGATTGTCCATCAACAGGGAGTTCATGGCGCTGGCCGCGCGACGTTGTTTTCGATAACGGCCATGAGCCGTGGTGGTGTACCACAAAGCGCCGCCGATCAGGAACGGAATGGGAATCAGCGCAATGCCCGTCAGCGTCGGGTCGGAGACCAGCAGCAATACCAGAATGCCGATCACGCTCAACACCGCGACCGTGCCCTGCTCGATCCCGTCGATCAGCACGCGCTCGACCGTGTTGACGTCCTCGATCACGCGCGTCATCAGGTCGCCGGAGGCGCGTTGGTCGAAATAGCTGATCGGAAGCCGCTGCAGGCGACGATATATCTGATTGCGCATGTCGAATATCACCGACTGCTCGTAATGATTGTTGATCAGGATGCGCAGGGTGTTGAACACGTCGCGAAAGACAAAGGCGCCGACCAGAGCCAGGATCACCTTGGGCAGCAACTCGCTGCGACCGCCGTCGATCACCTCATCGATCGTGAAACCGATCAGTTTTGGAAACACGAGACCAAAAGCCAGCGAAAGAATGGCGCAGGCGATCGTGCCCAGAGCGAGAAGTTTGTAGGGAAGCAGGTAGACCCAGACGCGGCCCAGGACGTCGCGCGTCGAACGCGCCTTCGCGCTGAGCGTCGGATTACTGTCGGTCTCGGTGTTGATGTGGCTGTGGCCGCGCACGGGTTGTCAGTCTTTCGATCAGGATTGGTCGTTTCAGCGGCCGGAGAATGTAGTCGTCCGAGCCCGCGGAACCAAGCCCCAAGCGCGGCGTTTGGCGGGAGCAGCCCGTGGGTTGGCAGTTCTTGCGGGTTTGTCTTGGCCGGGCTTTGGCGCGACAACTCACCTCAGCCGCGGCGCGCGAAGCGAGAGCCCACGAACGGGAGGCCTCCCCTGCAACCTACTTCCGCTGGAACAAATCACTCTGCACAACCTCGTGCAGAATCGAACGCAAGCCGAAACCGCCGCCCCGGGTTTTCTTTAGGATCTCGCTCACGGCCGCCCGGTCCGCGTAGCCCAGGCTCGCGCCGGTCGAGTAAACAATCAGGCGTTCGACGATATTGCGTGCGAGGCCTTCCGGGTCCTGCGCGAAATGTCTTTTCAGATCACGGATGTCGCGGAACGCGAATCCATCGTCGAGTTGGTCGGCGGTCTCCACTATCGGGCCCGGCCTATGTTTGATGACCGACGGCTTGTGTGAGAAGTAACGCACGATCACATCGCGCTGCCTCGGATCGAGGATGCGATAGCGGTCGCGCCGCTGCCCCGTGACATCGAAGCTCTCCAACGCATAGCCCACTGGGTCAAACGTTGCATGGCATCCGGCGCATTTAGGATCGGCGCGGTGTTTCTCCAATTGCTCGCGAATGGTGACGGCTCCGCGGATGTCGGGCTCGATGGCTGGAATGCCCGGCGGCGGCGGGTCGGCCGGATCGCCAAGGATGCGGTCCACGGCCCAGACCCCGCGCACGACCGGCGAGGTTGTGGATCCATTGGCCGTGACTTTCAGAACGCTGCCCTGGGTCAGCAGTCCGCCCCGGAAGGAATCCGGCCCCAAGGGAACGCGCCGCAGGTTGAATCCCTGAACGCCGGAGACTCCGTAATGCTTCGCCAGGCGGTCGTTCAGCATGGTGAAATCGGAGTCGGCGAGGTTTGCCGCGCCGAGATCCTGGTCCAGCATCTCACGGAAGAACGCTCGCGTCTCCGCCAGCAACGACCAGCGCAGGAGGCGATCATACTCGGGATAGAGATCGGAGTCCGGCGCCGTGAAGTCGATCAGCCGCAGATCCAGCCATTGGTCCAGAAAGTCGTTCACGAAGCGTGAGGAACGGGGATCGTCCAGCAATCGATCGACTTCGGCCCGCAAGGTCTCGGGCCGACTCAACCCCCCGGCGTTTGCGAGGCGACGCAGCCGCTCGTCGGGGATGGAATTCCACAGGAAGAACGACAGCCGTTCGGCCAGCACGGAATCCGTCAGTCGGCCATCCTTCTCCTGACCGACCGGAAGACCTGCCTGGTGATAGAGAAAACCGGGCGATGTCAGCGTCAACTTGTAGGCGGCTCGCATGGCGTTCTCGAAGCCGGCGCCTTCGTCAATCCATTGATGCGCAAGATCGATGAACGGCTGGATTTCGTCCGGGGTCGCCGTGCGGCGAAAAGCAAGGGGGGCGAAGCGTGTCAGCAGTCGAACGGCCGCGCCCTTGGGGTCGTCGACGGCGAGTCTCAACTCCGGTTTCAAGGGCGGCGGAATCTTGACCCGGATGTAGGCGTACTCCTCCTGACCGGGCGTCGGCTCCTTCTGCGTCCAGGTCTTCTGGACCGGATCCCATTGCGTCCAAGGCCGGATCAGGCGATCGGGCGGTCGGTTGAGGTGCGCATTGACGTCCGGGTTCTTCTCCGTGCCCGGAATGCGTTCGAGGTGGGAATCGCCCCAAAGCAGACGGTGGGCTCGTGGCGGCCAGGTCTCGTGGAGAGGACCTTCAACCTCCACCCATTGCACCACCACGCCTGGACCTTCGTACTCGCCTTGCTTGTTCTGTTCGCCGGCGACGAAGCGCATCTTGGGCAGTGAGGAGGGATAGATGTGAAGGAAGTGGCCGCGCAGCAATGGCCCCTCCCAGGTGACTGTTTGGGGTTCGCCCGGATGGACGCTGGCGTGGGTCAGATCGCGCCGGGGAACGTGATTGCTTTCCTTCCGTCCGGTTCCGCCCGCCCGCACGGTCAGGGTGATCGGCTCGTCGCTGCGGAGGGTTCGCGCTCTCACGCGGATGCGATACCTCCCATTGCGCGGAACGGTGAACTGTTCCAGCGTCGCGTCAAAATGCGCGAACAGCTCCGTGCCGAACATGGCCATGCCGTCCTCGACCGGCAGGTGCGGCCCTTCGCGTCGATATTGCTGCAGAAAGCCGTGCGTTTGCTTGTAGCTCATCCGCCAGGTCCGGGTCTCCGGCTTGGGGATGCGAACGGTGGCCTGATCGAGAACGCGGTCCAGAACTTCCAAGTAGGCCTCCATCTGGGTCGCCGACAACGTCAACGCCTCGCCCACCGTGGTGAATCCGTCTTTGCGCGCGTCTGCAGGAAGCGAAGCTTGAATGTTCAGCGGCAGCCCCAGCAGATCGCTGAGAGCCGTCTCGAACTCGATGCGATTCAACCGCCTCAGTCTACTCCGGCCCGATTCCTGTTGTCGCCTTGCAGCCGCAGTTTGCAGTCGTTCGTCGAGCGCGGCGACAAACGCGCTGCGTTCCTCGCCTGTGGGTTGGCGTTTCGCCTTCCGCGGCGGCATCTCCCGCGAGGCAACCTGATCCTGGATCTCAATCCAGGATGCCAGGTTTGTGGCGTCGTCCAGGTTGTCCGACAGCGAACTCAGATCCAGATCGCCCTTGGCGCCCTCGGCGTCGTGGCAAACGATGCAGTAGCGTTGGAGAAACTCCCGTTGATCCGACACGGCCGCTCGACAGGTCGCCGCCGCCAGCGCGAGGCAAACGCCGGCGAGCAAAGGGAACAAGTTGATGGTTGAGCGCGTCATGCGGAACACGAATTCTGAGCATGTCCCGCGCCCAGCGTCACGGGTTTTGTTCCCTCGGCGCTCCGAATCGTGTTGTCGGCCGCTTTCAATCGGCTTTTACTCATTGAGCCGCTGCGACAAGGCCGATAGATTCCCGACCCTTGAATGCCGGTTTGAGCGGGATCGTGCGCCGGCGTGTCCGTTACGAATTTTGAGTGTGAAATGAGTATTCGTCGTCCAAATGGCGTGCAAAAGAGAGCCGCCGTCATCCTGTCGGTCGCCGGGCTGATCACGGCGTCGGCCTGGTCCGCCGTCGCCGCCGAAACCGGCAACGACAAGGAGATCATCGCTTTTTTTGACCAGAAGGTTCACCCTATACTCGAGCAGAACTGTTACAAGTGCCACGGCGCCAAGGACCGACTCAAGGGCGGTCTGCGCCTGACCAGTCGGGAAGGCCTCGTTGCGGGAGGCGACAGCGGCAGCGCTCTCAATCCGGCCAAGCCTGCCGACAGCGTCCTGCTGCAGATGATCAGCTACCAGGACGACCACCACCAGATGCCGCCCGACGGCAAACTCCCGCAGGCTCAGATCGATACCCTGGCCGAGTGGATCGAGATGGGCGCGCCTTACAACCCCTTGCGTGAAATCAAGGGCGTCGCCGAACACGAGAGCGAGTACAACAACAAGGTCAATGACGAAGCCCGCCGCTACTGGGCGTTTCAATCCATCGGCCGTCCGCAACCGCCCAAGGTCGCCAACGCCGATTGGTCGAGGAATCCGATCGACGCCTACATTTTTGCCAAGCTTGCGGAGAACGGCCTGAAGCCGAACGCGCCAGCCTCACGTCGCACCCTGATTCGCCGCGCTTACTACGATCTGATCGGACTCCCCCCCTCGCCCTCCGAGGTGAAGGACTTCGAGAACGATCCGGCTCCCACCGCCGAGGCTTTCGAGAAGGTTATCGACCGTCTGCTGGCCAAGCCGCAATACGGGGAGAAGTGGGGACGCCATTGGTTGGACCTGGTGCGCTACGCCGAGACCAACGGCTACGAGCGCGACAATCCCAAGCCCGAGGTCTGGCGCTATCGCGATTACGTCATCCGCGCGTTCAACCAGGACAAACCCTACGATCGCTTCATCAGGGAGCAACTCGCCGGGGACGAGTTCGAGAATCCCGACGCTGACGCCATCATCGCCACCGGCTTTCACCGGCTCGGTATCTGGGATGACGAGCCGGTCGATCCGGACCAGGCCTACTTCGACACCCTTGACGACGTGATGCGCGCCACGGGCGAGACCTTCCTCGGCATGACGGTCGGCTGCGCGCGCTGCCACGATCACAAGATCGACCCTTTTCCGATGGCGGACTACTACCGCATGCAGTCGTTCTTCAACAACACGTTCAAGAACATCCAGCAGCGGAAGTATGAAAAGACCGCCTTCACGCTGAACACCACCACCGTCATCGCCTCCAAGGCCGAGCAGGCCGAGCACGCGCGAAAGGTCGGCGAGCTGAAGAAGGAATTGGGTGACCTGACCAAACGGATCGAAGCCTTCGAGAAACGGATCTTTGCGACGTTCTCCAATCCGGAGAAGGAGGACGCCGAGGACAAGACAACCCGCGAGCATCTGCTGAAGACGAAGAGCCGCGACGCGCTTCCGGGACCGGAGCATCGGGAATACATGAAGCTGAAGAAGGAGTTCGAGGCCTTGAAGGCGAAGCGGATTCCGCCGTTGCCGCGCGCGCTGTCCATCAAGGAAAACGGCCCGCAGGCTCCGGAGACCTTCGTCCTCATTCGCGGCAACGCGCACGTGCCCGGCGACAGGGTGAAGCCCGGCTTTCCGCAGGTGCTCGGCCTGAAGGATCCGGTCATTCCCGAGCCCAAACCGGGCGCGCAATCCTCCGGACGTCGCACCGTTCTGGCCGACTGGATCGCCAGCAGGGACAACCCGCTCACGCCGCGGGTCATGGCCAATCGCATCTGGCAGTTCCACTTCGGCCGCGGGATCGTCCGCTCGCCCAGCAACTTCGGACAGAATGGCGAGGCGCCGACCCATCCGGCCCTGCTGGACTGGCTGGCGCGCGATTTCATGAACCAGGGCTGGAGCCTCAAGAAGCTGCACAAGCGCATCATGCTTTCGAAGGCCTACCAGATGTCCTCGGCCGCAAACGAGAAGGCCCTGGCACAGGATCCGACGAATGATCTCTTCTGGCGCTTCGACATGCGCCGCCTCACCGCCGAGGAGATCCGCGACTCGATCATCAACCTCACCGGCAAGCTGAATCTCAAGGAGGGCGGTCCCAGCATCTACACGGAGATGCCCGCGGAAGTGCTTGCGACCGCGTCCCGTCCCGACAAGGCCTGGGGCGTTTCCTCCCTCGCTGAACGCAACCGCCGCAGCGTCTACGTTCATCTCAAGCGTTCATTGAACGAGCCCATGCTCAAGCTGTTCGACCAGGCGGACACGGATTCCCTCTGCGCGGTCCGTTTCGCGACCACCGTGCCGACCCAATCGCTGACCATGCTGAACAGCAAGTTTGTGAACGACTCCGCCGAGGCTTTCGGGGACCGCCTTCGCGCGCACTCGCAGGACGTTCGTGAGCAAGTGAAGGAAGGCTTGGCCCTGGCGCTTTGCCGCTCGGTCTCGGACAACGAAGTCGAGCGCGGCCTGGCGATGATCCGGGACCTGCAGGGCAACGGCGACCTCGACCCGGGTCAGGCCCTGAACCGCTTCTGCCTGCTCATTCTGAACTTGAATGAGTTTGTTTATCTGGATTGAACAAAAAACGCGTTGCGAGTCGCGTATTGCGTGAAGCAAGACAACCTGCCGCAAGTGATCTTGATGATAAGAACGAGAAACATGGCATCGTGCAGATTGTCAAAGGGGTGTGAACACGCTTCCCGGAAGACCGCTTCAACCGCGACTGCTGACGTATAACGCAACACGCATGACGAACCACGCATCATGAAACGCACTGACTTGCCCCAGAACACATTCTGCGGCCGCACGGACCGGCGCAACTTTCTGCGCACGGTGGGCGGCGGCTTCACCTCCACCGCGTTGGCCGGCATGCTCGCCCAGGACGGCTTCCTAGCCAATCAGTCCGTCGCCGCCGATGGCCAGACCGCCTGGCAGAATCCCCTCGCGCCGAAGCAGCCGCATTTCGCCGGCAAGGCCAAGCACGTCATCTTCCTGTTCATGTATGGCGGGCCCAGCCATGTGGACACCTTTGACTACAAGCCCAAGCTGTATCCGCTCGATGGCAAGACCATTGAGGTGAAGACCTTCGGTCGCGGCGGTCACAAGAACCAGGGTCGCGTGGTCGGGCCCAAGTGGAAATTCAACCAGTACGGCCAGAGCGGTAAATTCGTCTCCACCCTGTTCCCGAACCTGGCGCAGCACGTCGACGACATCGCCTTCCTGCATTCGATGACCGCAGACTCGCCGATTCATGGTTCGGCGATGTTGATGATGAATTCCGGCAGCGTGCTCAGCGGAAAGCCGACCATCGGCTCCTGGGTCAACTACGGCCTCGGCTCGGTCAATCAGGACCTTCCCGGCTACGTCGTCATGCTCGACAAAAAGGGCGGCCCCATCAGCGGCGCCAAGAACTGGACCAGCGGCTTCATGCCGGCGAGTTATCAGGGCGTCGTGTTCCGCTCCGAAGGCACCCCGATCCTCGACCTGAAGAACGCCCGCGGCATGAACGACCGCGAACAACGCAAGCTGCTGGATCATCTCAACCGGTTCAATTCGAACCACCTCGCCGACCGGGTCGACAACAGCGATCTGGCCGCCCGCATCGCCAGTTATGAACTGGCCTACAAGATGCAGGTCTCCACGCCCGAAGCCGTGGACCTCGACAGTGAGCCGGAACACGTGAAGCGTCTCTACGGCGTCGATGAAGACCGCACGGATGATTTTGGCCGCAAGTGCCTTTTGGCGCGTCGCCTCGTTGAGCGCGGCGTGCGCTACATCCAGATCTATTCCGGCGGCAATCATAACGACGCCAACTGGGACGCGCACGGCGACCTGGAGAAGAATCACAATTATCACGCCGGCAACACCGACAAACCCATCGCGGGTCTCCTCGCGGATCTCAAGCAACGCGGCATGCTGGAGGATACGTTGATTGTCTGGGGCGGCGAGTTTGGCCGCCAGCCCACCGCGGAGTATGCCAAGGGCACCGGCCGCGACCACAATGCCTACGGCTTCACCATGTGGATGGCCGGCGGCGGCATCAAGGGCGGCGTCAGCGTGGGGCAAACCGACGAACTCGGTAGCGCCGCGGTCGAGGACCGCTTCCATGTCCGCGACCTGCACGCGACCGTGCTCCATCAGCTGGGATTTGACTCCAACGCGCTCTCCTATTTCTACGGCGGTCTCGACCAGCGGCTGGTCGGCGTCGAAGGAGCCGACCCGATCAAACAGATCATTTCCTGAGGGCGGTGAACGAGTCGTGCTGGGGTTCGGACATTTCTTCGCCCCTTGTCGGGTAGGGGTTCTTCGGTGCCGGTTCGAACCACGTCCACATTCCCGCCCATTTGTTCCGCGCCCCGGATTCCAGGGCTTGCGTTTGGAGCGCAGGTAATGTCGGCACAGGAATCCTTCACGGTGACGGACACCGGCTTCGGCGGCGTCAGCGGCTCCAGCGACGGCGGGGAGTTCTCGGTCAAGACTGTTTCGCTGCAGGGCATTGTCGTGGTCCAGGTCGAGGACGCTCCCATGCTGATCATCAGTCGAAGCGGACAGACCGCGATCATTGCCTGGATGGCGCCTGCGGGCGCCTACAAGCTTCAGGAGACAGCAAGCCTGGCCGCCGCCGGGACGGGGTGGATGGATTCGCCGATACAGGTCACCACGAACGGCAATCTCAATATGGCATCCGTCCCCGCCACAACCGGGGTCCGCTTCTTCAGATTGCACAAGACCTCGCCTTGAACTGCGTGATCGCCGCACGCGGCAGCTCGGTGTCACCCCTTGTACAGTATGCATATTTATGTCTTTATACATCTATGCGAACCACAATCGATATTCCGGATCCCTTGTTTCGCAAGATCAAGTCCGAGGCGGCCCTGCGCGGGGAGACGTTGAAGGGCTTTCTGCTCCGGGCGGCCAGGAGCGAGTTGGAGGTCCGCAGGTCTGACGGCGGAAAGCGCGCTCGGTTTCCCCTCGTTCGCTCGAAGGCAAAGACCTATGACCTGAATCCGAAGCGTCTGGCCGAAATCATGGAGGAGGAAGATCGTGAACTCATTGCCGGACATTAACGTCTGGTTGGCTCTGACGTTCTCGAGTCATCCGCATCATACGGTCGCGCTGAATTGGTTCGATGGACAGTCCGCAGATTCCTGCGCGTTCTGCCGCATGGCGCAGCAGGGCTGCCTTCGACTGACCACGAATCCCAAACTGTTCGGTGTTGATGCCCTGAAGTTGCCCGAGGCATGGCGGGCCTACGACACCGTGCTTGGGGACGAACGCGTCTTGTTCGAAACGGAGCCCACGGGAATCTAGAAGGAATGGAGATCCCTGACGTCCGATAATTCGTTCTCTGCCAGGATCTGGAACGACGCCTATCTGGCGGCGTTCGCGAAACAGTCGGCCCTGCGCTTGGTCACCTTGGATCAAGGGTTTCGGAGATACCCCGGTTTGAAACTCAAGC
>Ga0181593_10005024_pt1 | contig 11994 bp, 12 predicted proteins | sample 071ome_19_FD_133756 | JGI IMG/M metagenome (GOLD analysis project Ga0181593, IMG submission 133756) | Coastal salt marsh microbial communities from the Groves Creek Marsh, Skidaway Island, Georgia - 071413AT metaG (megahit assembly) | ecosystem: Environmental > Aquatic > Marine > Intertidal...
GGTTTTGTGCAGTATTTCCGGCGATGACCCGTCGTCGTCAATTTGACGAGGGTGATGTCGGCTATCTTGCCAATCTTTGCCACAATTGTGGTGCCTGTTATCACGCCTGCCAATATGCCCCACCGCATGAATTTGGCGTGAATGTACCGCAGGCGCTGGCTGCGGCGCGCAACGACAGCTATGCCGCCTATGCCTGGCCGGCGCCAATGGCCGGGTTGTTCAGGCGTAATGGGCTGGTCGTCACTCTGGTGATCTCGTCTGGTTTGGCGATTACCGTGGGGGTGATGCTGGCGATGATTGCGCCGCAGCTGTTCTGGGGTGTGCATGTCGGCGAGGGCGCATTTTACAAGATCATGCCGCATACAGTCATGGCAGGGATTCCGCTGGTGATTTCCGCTTTTGTGCTGATGTCATTCATCATGGGCTGGCGGCGTTACTGGCGCCATACAGGCGCGAAATGGGGCGGTTTTGGCGATCTGTTTGACGCCATCAAGGCTGCGGCTAGTTTGCGCCATCTTGGCGGCGACTCGTCCAGCACCATGTTATCGGGGCCGGGCTGTCCGACCGGCGATGACCGGTCAAGCAACTCGCGGCGCATTTATCATCAACTGACGATGTACGGGTTTTTGCTGTGTTTTGCCGCAACCTCGGTTGGCACGATCTATCATTATGTGTTTGGCCGTGAGGCGCCATACGGCTATCTGGAATTACCGGTGGTGCTTGGCACGGTTGGTGGCATTATCTTATGTATCGGCACGGCTGGCCTGTTCGTCGAAAAACGGCGAATGCATCCATCGGTTCGCCATGATGAAGGGCTTGGCATGGATTACGCCTTCATCGTGTCGCTGTTTTTTGTCAGCTTTACCGGATTGTTGTTACTTGCAGTGCGCGAGACCAGCTATATGGGTGTGACTTTGGCCATCCATTTAGGCGTTGTTTACGGGTTTTTCCTGATCCTGCCATTTTCAAAATTTGTGCATGGACTGTATCGGTTTGCCGCCCTGATCACCAGTGCGGGTGAGGCACGCCGCGGCTAGCCACCTGCATTGCCGACAATAATGCGATATTAACTGGTGGATTAATTCTGGGTTTAATAGCCAAATGTCTTTGAGATGATTTTGGCTGACTCGACCAACAATGTGCGCCGTGCCATTGCCTCGTCCAAATCAAAGCGCTGTTTCGGCCCATGAATCGCCAGCGCCGCGACATAACGCCTGCGTGAGTCCAGCACCGGCACGGCAATCGCAATCATGCCGTCATGGAATTCTTCCAAATCAAGCGCAAAGCCATCTTTGCTGATCCGTTGCAACTCGTCCTCCAGTGTTTCGGTACTGGTATGGGTGTGTTCTGTATAGGCGCGCAGGTCCAAGCTATCGATCAAAACCCGCCGTTTTTTTGGCGGCATGCTAGCAAGATAGGTCTTGCCGCTTGCTGTGCAATGAAAAGGTACATGTGTTCCGACTGGCAGCAGAACCCGGAAGGGCCAATTCGTCTCGACACGGTCAGCATAGATCATGCCCTTGATTTCTGGCCTGACGAAATTCACCGTTTCGCCGGCCTTGCGCGCGATATTCTGCAAAATTTGATGGCGCGTGGTCTGGCCGGTTGCGTGCTGTGCCAACCCTGCAGCAAGCGAAAGAAGGCGTTTTGTAGGGTGCAGGCGGCGTGCCTGTTTGACAAGATAACCCTCGGCAATCAGTGTCTGGCAAAGCCGATGCAGACTTTGCTTGGGCCAGTCGAGCTGTTCGTTGATCTCGGTTGGCGTAAGGGGGCGTGCGGCATCTGCGATCACTTCAAATATCCTCAAGATCCGCAAATTTGGTGGAGTTGAGTCGGTCATTATGGTGCCTCCTTTCACGCGCAACTACCACACGAAAGAACAATGGCGGCAAAATTGTCTTGAACAAGCCACAAATTCGTGCATCATTTTACTCTTTCTCTAATAATAGAGACTAAAAGTCTCAAAAAGTAAAAATAAATATTTAGGGGCGGCGATTGGAGTTTGATTACGTCATCATTGGCGCTGGGTCGGCTGGTTGTGTAATTGCGAACCGTCTGTCGGCGAACCCGTCTGTTTCCGTGGCGCTGGTCGAGGCCGGAGGCCGGGATAGCTATCCATGGATTCATATTCCAGTCGGTTATTTCAAAACCATGGGTAATCCAAAAACCGACTGGTGCTATCGTACACAGCCTGACCCTGGGTTGAACGGGCGTTCGATCAATTGGCCGCGAGGCAAGGTGCTTGGCGGCAGCAGTTCGATCAACGGGCTTTTATATGTTCGTGGGCAATCACAGGATTTTGATCATTGGCGCCAGCTTGGCAATGCGGGTTGGAGCTGGGGTGACGTGCTGCCATTGTTCCGGCGGGCCGAAAATTGGGAAGGTGCGCCATCGCCTGAACGAGGTGTTGGGGGCCCTTTGAATGTATCGGAAAACAAGGTTGATCGTGACATTATTGATGCGTGGGTTGATGCGGCGGCAAATGCTGGGTACCGGCGCACGGACGATTATAACCGCGAAGATCAAGAGGGTGTTGGCTTTTTTCAGATGACGATGAAAAATGGTCGACGCTGTAGCACGGCCGCAGCGTATCTGAAGCCGGTTCTGGCGCGTAAAAATTTGCATATCTTCACCCATGCGCATACTGACAGGATCGAGTTCGAGGATAAGCGCGCCACCGCAGCGTTGGTCAGGATTAACGGAAAAAATCAGCGGATCAGCGCGCGGCGCGAGATCATTCTGTCGGCAGGGGCGATTGGATCGCCGCAGCTCCTGATGCTATCTGGCATTGGCGATCAGCATGATCTTGGCCAGCACGGCATTGCCGCAACTCATCATTTGCCGGGGGTAGGGCGTAATCTGCAGGACCATTTGCAAGCCCGCCCCGTTTTTAAATGCAATGCCAGCACAATCAATACCGAAACTAAAGACCCGTTTCAGCTTGCAAAAATTGCGCTGAAATACGCGCTGAAACGATCTGGCCCGATGGCAATGGCAGCCAGTCTTGGCACGGCATTTCTGAAAACACATCCGGCTTTAGAAACACCTGACATTCAGTTTCATCTACAGCCGTTCAGCGCTGACAATATTGCAGATGGCAGCCATGATTTTTCGGCCTTTACCGCCTCGGTTTTACAGTTGAGGCCGGAAAGCAGGGGTCATATCGAACTGGTTTCATCAAAGCCTGAGGATTATCCAGCGATCCATCCGAATTATCTGGCAACTAAAACTGACTGCGAAACGCTTGTCGCCGGTATCAAGATTGCCCGTGCGGTTTGCCGAACCGATCCGGTCAAATCACTGATTACCGAAGAGCACGCGCCGGGGCCAGCTGTGGCAGATAATGATGATGCGGCGATCCTTGAATGGGCGCGCAATACCTCTACAACGATCTATCATCCCACCGGCACCTGTAAAATGGGTCAGGATAAAATGGCGGTTGTTGATGAAAAGCTGCGCGTTTATGGCGTAAGCAGATTGCGGGTTGCAGATGCTTCGATCATGCCGACCATCACCTCGGGTAATACCAATGCGCCGACCATAATGATTGGGGAAAAACTCTCAGATTTGATCTTAGAGGGGGCGGGATGAATATCAGTGGTCTTGATTTTACCCGATATGGTATCGCCGAGGTAACCGATATTGCGCAGATCATTTTCGCCGATATCATCTTGTCGGGTGATAATGCGCTAGTGATCGGTATGGCGGCGGCAGGGCTGGCCCCTGGGCAACGCAAACGTGCGATTGCCATTGGCATGGCGGTGGCGGCGATATTGCGCATTGTCTTTGCAGTTGTCGCTGCTCAATTGCTGGCAATCAAGGGCATTCTCTTGATTGGTGGCGGATTGCTCGCCTGGGTCTGCTACCGCTTCTACCAAGATTTGAAAGACTTTAACGGTAACGCCGCAAGCGGGGCCGCGCTGGGTGAGGCGGAAGCAGACAAGCCGGCGGAAAAAAGCTTTGGTCGCGCCTTGGTAACCATATTAGTTGCTGATGTGTCTATGTCGATTGATAATATTGTCGCGGTGGCAGCGATTGCCCGCGATAACACGGTGCTTTTGATTTTTGGCCTCGGGCTGGCGATCGCCTTTATGGCGTTTAGTGCCTCGCTAATTATGCGGGTGATGATCAGGCATCGGTGGTTGTCTTATCTCGGATTATGGTTCCTGATCTATCTGACGGTTATAATGATCTATGATGGATTAATCGATCTTGGGTTTATCACGGCGATCTTTTAGTGTTGTCGAAAAGGGCGAGATGTGAATTGGTTTATCAGGTAAGTGGAAATGATGTTTGGTTTGATTGTCGGAAATGGCTGTAGTCAGACAAAACTATGTTGAAAGATCTTCATCAGCATGGTGCGGCTAGGAGGAGTAGCTGAAGGTAACTTGAAAGACACTATTATGGAATGATGGAATTTATGGTAATTCAGTTGACTGGTCTCGCATTAATCTTTCTGTTTAGGCAGATTGCGTTATGGCTTCCGACTTACATTTATGGGCAATGGGAAACTAAATGACGATAACTTATCTGAAGAAGGCGGAAAAAACGCCGCAAACCGGCAGTGATGAAACACGCAAGATCGTTGCTGATATGCTTGCTAAAATTGAGGCGGATGGCGAGGAGGCTGCGCTTGCCTATGGGCGTGATCTTGACGGCTATAGCGGCGCTGCGATTGTCAGTGGTGAGGTGATTGCGGCAGCAGCGGCAACAGTTTCGCCGCAGTTAAAGGACGATATTCAATTTGCCTATGACAGGGTAACAAAATTTGCCAAGGCCCAGCTCGCATCGATTAACGAATTTGAAACCGAATTATCGCCCGGATTATGGGCTGGCCAGAAACTGATCCCGATTGAAACGGCGGGCTGTTATGTACCGGGCGGTCGTTATGCTCATGTGGCCTCGGCGATTATGTCAATTGCTACGGCCAAGGTGGCGGGTGTTAATCACGTCGTTGCATGTACCGCGCCGCATGGCAAGGAAGGCCCAAATCCGGCGATTATTTATGCGATGAATCTTTGTGGGGCCGATACCATTCTATCGCTTGGCGGCGTTCAGGGGATTGCCGCGATGGCCTTTGGGTTGTTTACCGGCAAACCGGCGCGTATTTTGGTCGGCCCAGGAAACCGGTTTGTTGCCGAGGCAAAACGAATGCTTTATGGCCGTGTCGGCATTGATATGTTTGCAGGCCCAACCGAAATTGCAGTGATTGCTGATGATAGCGCTGATGCGGCGGTGGTCGCCGAAGATCTGGTCAGTCAGGCCGAACATGGCCCAGACTCGCCGGCATGGCTGATCACGACATCGCGCCAGTTAGCCGACGATGTGATGGCGCAAATGGATCGTCATATTAATGCCTTGCCGGAAACTGCGCGGAATGCCGCCACCGTGGCATGGCGCGATTATGGCGAGGTGATTTTGTGTGATAGTGACGAGGAAGCGGCCCAAATGTCGGATGAATATGCCGCCGAACATCTTGAAATTCATACCAGCAAGGATGAATGGTATACGGCGCGTCTAAAAAACTATGGCTCGCTGTTTATTGGTGAGGAAACCACCGTGACTTACGGCGATAAATGTTCGGGCACAAACCATATCCTGCCAACGAAGGGTGCGGCGCATTACACCGGCGGTCTTTCGGTTCACAAATATCTGAAGATTGTCACCACGCAGCGCATGACTAAAGCCGCCAATCGCGAGGTTGGGCAGGCGGCTGCACGGATTTCGCGGCTGGAGGGTATGGAAGGGCATGCACGCGCGGCTGATGTGCGGTTGCGTAAATATTTCCCTGGAGAAAATCTTGGCTGATGTTGGCATGAGCCTTTTTGATATCGCTGGCAAAACCGCTCTGATTACAGGGGGCGGCAGTGGGCTTGGCCAGTTTATGGCGAAGGCACTTGCCGAGGCTGGGGCGCATATCTATCTCGTTGGACGACGTGAGGACAGATTAAAAGCAAGTCTTGGCGGCAAAGATGGGGCGGTGTTTCCGCTTGATCTGGTCGAACCCGGTGCGGCGGACCGCTTGTTTGAGATGGTCTTGGCACATGGCAGACAGCCTAATATCATCGTCAATGCGGCCGGTATCAATCCGCGGCGGCCGGCGGATGAAATTTCTGAGGCCGAATGGCATTATACAGTCGATCTGAATTTGAATGTTCCGTTTCTGGTTAGCCAGAAATTTGTACCGCATATGAAACAGGCGGGGTGGGGACGAATTATCAATATCGCCTCTTTGCAATCAACCCGTGCCTTTGAAAATGGCATTGCTTACGGCGCGGCCAAAGGCGGTATCCTACAGCTTACCCGGGCGATGGCACAGGCATGGTCGCCCCACGGGATTACCGCTAATGCGCTGGCTCCGGGGTTTTTCCCGACGGAATTGACCGCGCCGGTTTTTGCTGATCAGGCCGCTGCGCAAAGGCTCGCAAATGCGACCGCGATTGGTCGCAATGGGGTGCTTGAGGATATTCGGGGGCCATTGCTGTTTTTGGCGTCAGATGCCAGCAGCTATGTTACCGGCCAGTCAATTGCGGTAGATGGGGGGTTCACGGCAAAATGAAAGCGCTTGTTTATACTGGCACGCAATTGTCGGAGATTCGTGATGTTGAATTGCCGGTTGCTGGCCCAGGTCAGGTTTTGGTTGATATGGCCTTCTGTGGCATCTGCGGATCGGATATGCACGCATGGCACGGGCATGATGAACGCCGCGTGCCGCCGCTTGTGCTTGGGCATGAAGCTGTTGGCATTGTGCAGGCCGTTGCGGTTGCCACTAATGTTACAAGTGGTCTTATTGGTAAACGGGTCGCGATAAATCCGTTGATGACCTGCGGGATTTGTGATTTCTGCACGAGCGGCGATGAGCATCTGTGCGCCAAGCGTGAATTGATTGGCATGCGGGTTCCGGGTGCTTTTGCTGAAAAACTGGCGGTTGATGCTGGTAATTTAACCGTGATTGATGATGGCTTATCCTTTGCCGAGGCAGCGCTAGCCGAGCCGCTGGCCTGTTCGGTTCATGCGGTACGACTTGCCAGCCAACTTGACGGGGATAATCTCGATGTGAGCGTTGTTGTAATTGGTGGCGGTGCAATCGGGCTTTTGACCGCGCTGGTGTTTGAGGCCTATGGCTACAAGGATATCTGGATTGCAGAGACCAACCCGCTCCGCCGCAAAATGCTGGAAAATATTGGCTCGATGCGGGCCTATGATCCGCTGCATCAGGAACCGGGTACACGCCGTATTGATATTGTTGTCGATGCGGTTGGCACTAGCGCGACGCGCCATGCGGCCAGCATGATGGTGCGGCCGGGCGGGGTAATTGTGCATATCGGTCTGCAGGATAACGAAGCTGGCCTTGATACGCGCCGCATCACCCTGCAGGAAATCAAATTTCAGGGCACTTACTGCTATCGCAAAGATGACTTTGCCGAAGCATTGGCGCTGCTGACGAGTGGCAAGATCAGTGGTAAGGGCTGGGCAGACATTCGGCCGCTTGGTGAGGGTGCACGATCTTTTATCGATATTCACGAAGGTAAGGCGCCACCAAAGATTATTCTACAGACAAGCGAGGTGTGATGATGCAACCTTCACTGTTTTCAGGCTTTCAGAAACTAGCGCTTACGGCGCTGATATGTATGTCTTTTTTGCAGGCAGTGCCGGCCCGTGCTGATTTTATCAATGGTGATCAATTGCGGTTTTACTGCACTTCAAAAAATCCAAATGACGAAGCGGTCTGTTTCGTCTATGTCGCCGGCGCTGTTGATGCGTTTACCACGATTGATCTGATGGGCGAGAAAGCCAGAGGGACAAAGCGGCAGTTCTGCCTTCCCGATGGCGTATCGCCGGATCATTTAAAAGCCATAACGATGACATGGCTGGAACGGCCTGAGGCTAATCTTGACCTAGCGGCAACTTTGCTGATCTGGGGGGCAATCAAGGACGCCTAAAGCTGCCAATAGATTGCTGCCAATAGGTGGCTGCAAATAGTTGGCTCACGTTATCGCTGGTCACGATTTTGGCCAACGCCGTTCGGTACTGGCGCCGCTCTTGGGAAAAACTGCTTTGGCCTAAAAATTATCTTTGCGTTTTCGGATTTCGGCAAAGACGGCCGCATTGCTTGCCTGTTCCATGCCCAAATGCGCGCGGATTGCCGCATTATCCACCCGCAAAAACGGGTTTGTCGCTTTTTCAAGGTCCAGTCTCGTTGGCACGGTCGGCAACCCGCTATTGCGTAATTCGGTGATCGCCTCCTGCCGCGCGGCAAGCGCCGCATTATCGGGATCAACCGCGCGCGCAAATGCAGCATTGGCAATGGTGTATTCATGGCTGCAATAGATGATTGTGTGATCGGGAAGTGCTAGCAGCTTTTCCAGTGACGCCCACATCATATCGGCATCACCCTCAAAAATTCGGCCACATCCCATGACAAATAAGGTATCGCCAGTGCAGATCATATCTTCGGCGGCAATGTAGAAATTCAGCATATCCAGCGTATGACCCGGCGTTGCAATCACATTAACCCGCCGCCCGGCAAAGTCAAAATGATCGCCGTCACCAAGCCTGATATCATAAAGTGCGCTGGCGGGGCTATCAATAATCGGACCCATCACGGCGGCGTTATGGCGTTGTTTCAGATCGGCAAGCCCGGCCGTATGATCCCCATGATGATGAGTGACAAATATATGGCTCAATTGCCAGCCAGTTTCGGCCAAGGCTGCCTCAGTCGCGTCGGCGTCGCCTGCATCAATACAAGCGGTTAGATTGCTGTCAGTGCAATGCAGCAAAAGCCCGTAATTATCGTCACCATAGGGGAATTGATGTGTTTGAAAAGCCATTGATCTCTCCGATTAAACCAGCAATCTGTTTGCCTACCAACTTCCCATGTTCTCCATCGATAGCCAAGGTTCGGCTGGCGGCAATGAATCGCCTTCTTGCAGCAGTTCGATCGAAATATTATCCGGCGATTTGATAAAGGCCATACGTCCATCACGCGGCGGACGATTAATCACAACGCCAGCATCCATCAGCTTCTGGCAGGTATCATAGATATTATCGACCTTATAGGCGAGGTGGCCGAAATTCCGGCCGTAATCATACTCTTCTGGATCCCAGTTAAAGGTCAGTTCCAGTTCCGGTGCCATGGTGGCCTCGCTGCTGGCCAAGTCTTTTGGTGCGGCAAGAAAGATCAAGGTAAACCGGCCTTGAGGAACGTCTTTCCGGCGCACCTCGACAAGACCAAGTTTTTTACAATAAAAATCAAGAGATTGCTCGACATCACGAACCCGGACCATTGTGTGAAGAAACCGCATGCCTACCATCACTCCTAGCTTACTGGCTATTTTCTGCGCCTCTTTTGGGTGCTATCTAGCCATTATCAACAGGAATTATGATAGGCGTTATACAAGCCCCATGTCTAGCCCATTGTCGGCGAGTCTTGGTGGCATTGATCACAGGCTTTGTCCTGAATGACTGGTTTAATCCGGCTGTGGGCCGGGAGTGTATTTTGGCTCTGATAGATCTTCAATCTGCAGCCCGATTAATGCAGCGGCTTCGGTCAGGCTGGAACAAATCTGAAAACTGGGTGGATTGGGTGGGCGGTTTGACGGTGCCAAATCGGGTATCTGAATAACCTTCATGCCGGCAGCGATAGCCGCCGTTGTACCATTGTTAGAATCTTCAAAAGCAAGACAGTCATTAGCGGCGATACCCAGTTTTAGGGCAACATCCAGATAGACATCCGGTGCAGGTTTTCCGGCAGGCACTTCATCACCGCCGGTCACATGCTGCAAATACGGCATCAGGCTGGTTCTTGTCAGTATGGCACGGGCTTTACGGCCAGATGATGAGGTGGCAACCGCGCACGGATTATCCACCTGATGCAGGCTTTTCAGAACGGCGTGTGCGCCAGCTTTTACCGGCACCTCACCAACCAGCAGTTGGCGATAAATATCGAGCCATTCATTTTTGAAGGTAACCGCATCCAATTGAGGCGGTAGCATTGCCCGAAGAATATCAATGCCGGTGGCCGCGTTCAGCCCGATCATGCCGCGATAATCATCAATGCCAACCACTAGGTCATAGCGCGAGGCGGTGGTAACAAATGACTGGAATGACAGGGTTTCTGTATCAAGCAAAAGCCCGTCCATATCAAAAATGGCGGCCTTGATCCGGCTGGTTTCACCCGGTGGTTTTGCCAGTGATAATGGCATGAAAATTTCCCTATGAATGCGGCTTTTACCTGTGCAATGATTTGGCTCTTGGCATGGTTGGCGACTATGGCACGTTTCGTTCCCGAATGAAAATGCCAACAATCTGTTTTGCCAAACGGATGCCAAACTGGCGATGTGCCGACGCTATTGTAATAGGTTAGCCAGCAGAACTGGGCAAGTGAGCAATGTTGAAAGCTGAAAACATCCGTTACCTTGTGGTGCATTGTGCCGATACGTCTGATGACCAAAACCTTGATGCGCGTGATATTCACCAGATGCACCTTGGATTTGGCTGGCATGGGATCGGCTATCATCGAGTGATTTGCCGGGATGGGCGAATCGAACATGGTCGTCCCGATTACTGGATTGGTGCCCATGTCAAAGGCTTTAATGAGGTAAGTCTCGGCGTCTGTCTGATCGGGCGGAATGATTTTACCGATGCGCAATTTGTCGCGCTGGAAACCGTACTTCGCGAATGGCGCAAAGCCTATCCGGCGGCTGAAATCTGCGGCCATCGTGATTTTGATTATACGCCAAAAACCTGTCCAAATTTTGATGTCGCGCAATGGTGCGAAAAGATCGGACTGAAAAATTAATGCTGGCGACGCGCATCATTACACCATCTGCACCGTTGCTGTCCGGCCCCAGGGTAGATGCCTCACTTGACAGTGAATGTCTATTTGGTGAGCTGTTTGAAATTGCTGATGGTGGTGTGCTGCCGGACAGGGGTTTTGTTTTTGGGACGCTTGGCACGGACGGATATCAGGGCTGGGTGCCGCGTGAATGTCTTGGTGATATGCCGCCGCCAACCGCGCGCATCATGGCGCCGATGAGTGATGTCACAAGTGCTGCCGATATTAAAAGCGCGGGCCGCTTCGGGCTGTCGCTTGGTGCGTTGGTGACGGTGACTGAGATTGCCGCTGACCGCGCCAGAATCGTGACCGCCAGCGGCGATGGGTTTTTGCCGTGCCAGCATCTGTCGCAGGTGGCGGCGGATGATAATCACCTGCCAGCCGCTGACGCGAAAATTGATGATTGGGTCGAGCTTGGCGAGCACCTAATCGGCAGCCCCTATAAATGGGGCGGGCGAACCGCATGGGGGCTGGATTGTTCAGCGTTAGTCCAGTTGGCCTTGGCAGCGGCTGGATTGGGCGTGCCGCGTGATTCCGGCCCACAGCATGCGATAGGAACCCCAATAAGTGACTTGGCGGCACTTGGTCGCGGTGATCTGGTTTTTTGGCACGGCCATGTTGGAATCATGCAGGATGGCACGAGATTGCTGCACGCCAACGCCCATCATATGGCAGTGACAAGCGAGCCACTTGGCGCGGCTATTGAGCGTATTGCCAGCATTGCTGGGCCTGTAACAGCACTGCGGCGGCCGATTATATAAATAATGGCTGGAACCGGTTAACCGGTGCGATCAGTTTGCGTAACGGGGGACTGGCTAGCCGGTTTAACCCTAGCCGCCATTTAGCTGGATTTTATCGCGCAGCATCCAAAGCAGGCAAAGTGATGGCAATACCATTAGCGCGGTAATTACGAAGAACAGCCCCCAATCACCGTCAAGCCAATCGACCATTGCTCCCGATGATGCTGCAAGCGTGGTTCGTCCAATGGTGCCGATTGACGCCAGTAACGCATATTGTGTGGCGGTATAGGTGCGGTCGACAAGGAGTGAAATAAAGGTCACAAAGGCAACCGTCGCAAAGGCGGCGGCGATATCATCCAAAAGAACCGCCACGGCAAACACCCATTCGGATTTGCCTGTCCATGCAAGAATACTGAA
>Ga0181593_10005025_pt1 | contig 11993 bp, 11 predicted proteins | sample 071ome_19_FD_133756 | JGI IMG/M metagenome (GOLD analysis project Ga0181593, IMG submission 133756) | Coastal salt marsh microbial communities from the Groves Creek Marsh, Skidaway Island, Georgia - 071413AT metaG (megahit assembly) | ecosystem: Environmental > Aquatic > Marine > Intertidal...
ACCAAATATGCAGGATAGATAAGGATCCCAAAATCCGGACGGCAGGACAAATCGTCGGCTTTATCGATTTTAGAATATGATCTTTCGTCAAAAGAGGTTACTGCCATCATAGCAAGATTACCGCCAGCGGAAAATCCGAGGACGCCGATTTTCTGGGGATCAAGTTCCCAATCCTTGGCGTTTTCACGGACAATTCCAATTGCTCGCTGGACATCCTGTAGGGGAGCAGCGTGAGGCTCACGATTTTTTCTACGGGGAACTCTGTACTTTAAAAGGACTCCGGTGATTCCTAGTTCATTTAACCAATTGCAAACATCAGTCCCTTCATGCTCATAAGCCAAAATATTATATCCGCCCCCCGGGCAAACGATGACTGCCGTTCCATTCGATTTTGAAGGACTAGCTGGATAAATTGTAATTGTAGGAACCGATACATTTGCGATTCGTAAAACATCTTTACTACCAGGCTTTGGATTCCGATATTGTTCTTTATCTACCTCCCCCTCTACTTCACCTGGAGCGAGTCCGGGCCACAACCTTATGGGATCACTTCTTTTAGAAAATAGAAGCTGGCAAAGAGCCAAAATTAAAAAAGATGAAATCTTAAAAAAGTTCATCGCTCGGATGTTTATGATTAAAGTCATAAAGGAAAGAAAAAAGATCAGGAATTTTTTCTTTGTGAATTCAAACGGGAATGGCTTAGATACCTAAATGTCCAGATTCATATTACTAATTATTTTTAGCATCACCACCCATCAGGCATGGACTAATGATGGACTCTTGGAGGCAATCTCCCAAGTGGGAGTGAAAGGCTCAGGAAATGAAAAACTGGTAAAACACTGGCCTGCAGTCAAAAAAATGAGTTCAGCTGATATTCCCTTACTTCTAGTTGCCATGAATAAAGCAAACGACTTGGGCGACAATTGGGCAAGGGCAGCCATCTTCGAAATCCTTGAGAGCTCGGGCAAAGAATCTCTGCCTAAAGAAGAAGTTGTGAAATTTATCAAGGATCAGCAAAACGATGGAAGTTCACGTCGAACAGCATTTGATTTTCTCTTTTCAGCCTCTCCCCAAGTTGCAGAATCGCTTATTCCGACTTTCATTGATGACCCCGAAATTACACTTCGTCGCGAAGGTGTCCAGCTGTTGCTCAATCAGGCAAGCGAACTGGAAAACGAAGATCAGGCAATTGAAGCTTACGAGTACGCATTGGGGAAAGCCAGAGATGTTGATCAAATTGAAGCGGCATGTGAATCACTCAAAGGCTTAGGAAAGGAAATCGATCTTGCTAAGCGCATGGGTTTTCTCACCGCATGGAAGGTAATAGGGCCCTTTGATAATATTGCACGAAATGGTTTCAATATCCCATACTCCCCAGAAAAAGCAGCCGATCCCCTGCAAAAAAGACATGCAGGCAAAGAGGGGCCTGTTCAATGGCAAACTTTTTCCACATCTGATGATCTTGGACTATTGGACTTAAATCAACCCTTCGGTCACATTAAGGAAGTTTTATGTTACGCATATGCTGAATTTAATTCATCAGAGCAACAAAATGTCCAATTCCGCATAGGGTCCAAAAATGCTTGGAAACTCTGGATAAATAATCAACTGATTTTCGCACGCGACGAATATCATCGTGGAGCCACTCGCGTCGATCAGTTCATTCTGGATGGCACACTACAAAAAGGAACCAATCGCATCCTGGTAAAAGTCTGCCAAAACGAACAAACTGAAAGTTGGACCAAACAATGGGAATTCTGCTTCAGAATTACCGACATAAGCGGGACAACCATCAACCCAGTCAATTAATCATGAGAATTCATCTGCTATTAACTCTGATAATTTCAATCCCTTACCTATCGCTGGCAGATTGGCGTGGATTCAGGGGTACTGATGGGAATGGATTAATCATAGGCCAGATTCCTTCTGACTTATCTCTAAATACTGATAATTCTTGGAAAGTTGATCTTCCTGGTCGTGGTTTGTCTAGTCCAATAGTTGTGGATGAACTAATTTTCCTTACAGCATCAAGCGGTCCTCAAGAGGAAAACCTGCATATAATTGCATTTAATTCACTGGATGGTGAAAAAGTTTGGGAACGAATTTTTCGTGCAACTGGAAGAACTATTTGTCACAAAAAAACCTGCGTTGCGGCCTGCACCATGGTAAGCGATGGCAAGGTCGTTGTCGCTCAATTCTCTTCCAATGATATTTTTTGCCTGGATTTGGAAGGGAATCTTAAATGGTTACGAGGACTCACATTTGATTATCCAAATATCGCGAATGGACTGGGAATGTCTTCCTCTCCGGTCCTTTGCAAAGGAGTTCTTATTGCTCAGGTCGAAAACGATGCTGACTCATTTACCTTTGGATTAAGTCTAGTAAATGGAACAACCCTATGGAAAAAAGAACGGCCAAAGGGTGCTAACTGGACTTCTCCTGTAGTCCTTAAAAAAGGTTCACAAGAGCTTGTTGGTCTGCAATCAAAGGAAGGTCTTTCTTTTCTAAAGCCTAATACCGGAGATACAGTTTGGAATTATGAAGACGGTGCATCCACTATTCCTTCAAGCACCATTAGTAGTGAAAATGTTGTCTTGGTACCTTCTAATGGATTAACCGCCCTAGACGAGCCCTCTGAAGGAAAAACTCCAAAACAAAAATGGAGAAATAATAAGCTTGGACCTGGTACTGGTAGCCCTGCTGTTTCCGGGAATCAGGTTTTTGTAATTAATCGTGCCAATGTTCTGACCTCGGCTTCCATTAATACTGGTGAAATCAATTGGAGACTGAGAATCAAAGGACCCGTAAGCGGTTCCCCTATAGTAACCGATAAATTACTTTTTGTTTTTAACGAGGAAGGTCTGTGCCAAGTTGTGAATATTGAGGATAAAGGTGAAGCCAAGGTTATCAGAGAGATAGACTTGAAGGATACAATTCTGTGCACGCCAGCCGCCGATGAAGGTTCACTTTTTGTTCGTTCGGACAAAAATTTGTGGAAACTCAGCAATTAATAACTTACTAAAAGCTTACGGATAGTTCGGTATTTTTTCTCCGTAAAAGAGAAACCCCCTCTTCTGTAAAATCTGATCTCCACAAATGAACCTGACGCAGTGCAGGCATTGAAACTAAGGTCCCAATTAAAGAATCAGAAACATCAGTATTCACTAAATTAAGGGTTTCCAGTTTTTGATTTTTTTTGAAATTACGGATTCCTTCAGAGCTCACTGCAGTCCCCATCAAATTCAGACTCTTCAGTCGGGGGAATGATGCTAGAATCTCCACTGATTTGTTCGTCACCGCTGTATTCCGCAAGTCCAATTTTACGATATTATCCTGGATCTTATTTAAATCTTGGATGCAAGAATCTGTGATTAAATCAGACTCTGTCACCGCTCTAGCTTCCAGTAGAACAGAACCCACACCTATTGGTCTAACAAGCAATCCGGATTGCTTTGAAACAAGAGCAATGATTTCGGCATCAACAGAGCTAACTTCATTAGCTAATTTAATGTACTCAGAAAGATAAGTGGCTTGCTTAACTAGATTTACCTTTTTTCGACTAGCCAAATTTTCGATGCCATCAATAGCACCCACCCATTTACCAAAATCAACTCCCTGAGCAATCCACATCCTTATGGTCTCTTTTTTTTCTTTAGATAAAGAACCGCCTTTAGGTGGCATATGATCGGCATCATCTTCGGGTAAAACTATTCGCTGGTAAAGAGAACTTTTACTTGGATGATCGACAATTACAACAGCACCATCATCACTACCATGCATAATATATGCAGCACCATCCAAACGCAGTCCCGCCTTAGGCTGTTTCATCACACCGTTTTTCTCATAGGGTGCCTTGTGACACTCCACACATCTTTCCTCAAGTATAGGCCAGACCTCTTTTTGAAAGTCAACGATAGCAAATAAGCTTGTGGTTAGAGACAGTGTTATGACTGGAAAATGGAACTTCATCACATCTATCTAGCCCTACTATGCAATAATACGAGTCTATTTAGATGTATATTCGATATAATTTTTTGGAGCTTTTCTTCTTTTCGCTTGGAAAAATTCCGTCACAACTCCTAATTAATAGACTAATGTCTAAGCTAACTAATTTTCTACCTCTCTTTATTCTCGCTCAAGTAGTGACTGCTAAGTCTGAATTTTCATGGATTGATACTAAAGGCACTCATATCGACCTACTTTATGGAGACCAAAAAATTGCCAGGTATGTATACGAACAAATGAAGCCTGAAGACAGAGAAAGAACATACAAACCTTTCTTTCATCTTTATGATAAAAAGGGTGAAAGTTTCGTCACCAAAGGTCCAGGAGGAAAGTTCACGCATCACCGAGGTATTTATTACGGATTTTCAAAATGTGCTGCTCTTGATGGTAATGGAAATAAGGTGAGCGTGGATACATGGCATTGTAAAAGAGGATACCAAACGCATGAAAAAGTGCTTCAACAAAATGCAAATAGAAAGCACGCTTCCATTGAGAGTGAAATAGCTTGGCGGGTAGATGACGGCACAATCTTTATAACCGAAAAAAGAAAACTGCTTTTTCAGTTCGATCAGGAAGGACGATTACAAATTGATTTTAGTTCCATATTATCGACTACTCAGCCTCAAGTTACTTTAGACGGTGACCCACAGCATGCAGGATTTCAATTTCGTGCATCCAACGAGGTTGCCGAGTCAACTGCCAGGCAAACATTCTACATTCGACCCAAAGATGGAAAAGACGAAATGGGTAAGACCAAAAATTGGCCTCAAAACAAGGACATGACCAACCTAACATGGAAAGCACAAAGCGTGGTTGTAGGGGGGGAACGTTACTATACTCTTTATCTTGACCATCCCCAAAATCCAAAGCCTAGTTTTTACAGTGAAAGGGACTATGGACGATTCGGTTCCTATTTTAAATCTGCCGTGACACCCAAAAATCCTCTTTCTGTTAAGTACAGACTCATTTTTGGAAATAAGCAACTATCCCCCGAACGGTGTCAGCAATATTCAAGAGACTTTTCTTCCTAGATTAGGATAAATTGTAAAACTATCTGTTTTTCTAGGTGAGCGAAAATTCACCCGCATTCATTTTAGCATTATCTGCGGGTTTTTTATATGCATGCAGTGCCTTGCTATGTAAAAGAGGACTTGAACTCGGATCCGGCACACTTCGATCTTTGGTGAATTCGAACTTGGTCATGTCGGCATGCTTTCTGCCCTACCCCTTTTTTTCCAGGAATAGCCTTTCACTGGAGTTTGTCTTTTATGGATCTTTGCTGGGATTACTTTTTTTTCTCTCACAAATGCTATGTTTCCTCTCTTTAAAAAGGGGCGATGCAAGCTTAATGACTCCCATAATGGGTTCAAAACCAGTATTTGTAGCTATTTTTGTAGCTGCACTCGGTCTAACTCCAAATAATTTAACCCCATCGATCTGGATAGCCGTTGCTCTCGCAACAATTTCTATAGCTTTAATTGGTTGGCCCAGTAAAAGAGCAGACTTTTCACTAGTTGGTATCTTTCTAGCCGTCACTGGTGCATCTGGCTTTGGTCTCCTGGACTCCCTTGTTCCTTTTTTTACAAACCAATCGGACCCCTTTTTTCTTCTTTTTATTGTATTCGGCTCAGTTGGATTATTTTCAATTCTGCTTATTCCCTGGACGGAAGGATCTTTTATTGCCTATCGGTTAGAATCAGATTTTTGGATGTGGTTATCAACTCTTCCTATGGGGGGACAGGCTATTTGTATGTCTATGGCAATCGGTTTTTATCAAATACCCACACAAGCAAATATCTTCTATGCAGGTAGAGGGTTCTGGTCTGTCATTCTAGTAGCCTTGTTTGGTGGCTTACTTGGACTTCGGGAAGGCAAATCATCTCGAACACTTTTGTTTAGAAGAATGACAGGAGCCTTATTACTTCTAATTGGAGTTTGGCTTACTTCCAATTAGCTGCATGTGAAGTTCATTCAGTTATCACTTCCCTCAAGCGTTCTGCCAAGATTTCTAAAATTAATCGATGATTTCCCAGTGTTGGGGTTCTCGCAATCTCCATGCCCTTATTTATAAATGGAGCACAAATCTGAGCAATGTCACCATTAGGACCAGCATGGCGACCAGGAGCGAGAAATAACTGAGCTAGAATTACACAACCAATTCCGGAAGCTTTTTTTTGCTCCAGTAGAGTCTCCAATAAAGGATCATTAAAATCATATTCAGTTCCCTCCCTTCTCTCCATACAAGCTGTGGAAAAACCAGAAATTTGATTCCCTAAGATCTCTTTTAAAATATTGCCAATTTTTTCCCTAACTTCATTTACCTCAGGAAGTGGAGTCCCATGATCAACCAGTATAACAAATGGTTTCTGTGAACTGCATTGAGGAATCAAATCAAATACATATTCAGATAATGATCTAGCTATTCTATGATCTTTGTTTTGGAACAAACAGTCAGCAATAGAAAATTCACGGTTCTCCCCATTCTGACTCCATTCGTTTAATTTTTTTGGCAACCAATCCGTTATTGCAAGACTGGGACCTAGAAACATGGGAACAAATGAAAGTTTTTTAACGAACTCAGCTTCATTTGAAAGAAAGAAGGATTCCATCGATATCCCAGGCTGCCCCCCAAGTTTTGATGTATCAACTTTATGAGAATGCATAATTCCACAGGATGTAACCGGTAAGCCAGTGATTTTTTCTAGCTCAATTGCCACATTTCTCATGTAGATGATCGATTCAGGTCTGCGAGAACCGTTATCCACTAAAAAATATTTTTGTGAAGTTACTTTTTCCAATTGACGACAGAATAAATGGTGGGCAGATTAAAAGGACAGTTGGGAAGCTGTAGTATAGTAATCTTAGCGGGAATCATTATTATGAAAAATAAATTGTGGATGGCAACAACACTACTTTCTGTAGTACTTTTTTCTTCTTGCTCGAAGAAAAGTGGATTATCACCTGAAGACACTGCTCTAATTAAAGGCACAGACAGGGGAACTTTCATTGGATCAGCCGATGATTTGGCTACCAATGCTGAGGAATTTTCTCCCATTGGTGCAACTATCAGCGGGATAGATGGTAGTGATGGTCTTGCCCCACAGGATCCTTTTTGGAGCGACCCTGACGCTTTGGAAACTGCCGAGCGCCCCTTTGATCCGATCTTTTTTGGTTTTGATCAGTACAACATCGGTTCGGATGAAAGGCAAAAATTACAGGACATCGCGGTTTTCATGAATCAAAATCCTTCAATTAAAATCTTAATTGAAGGTTATTGTGACTGGAAAGGAACTCCAGCATACAACAAATCTCTCGGCGATCGTAGAGCAACAAGTGTTAGAGATTATTTGACTGATCTGGGAATTGAATCAGCAAGAATTGAAATAATTTCAATGGGTGATGAAATGGCCACACCCAACGCAGACCCAACAACTGCTGGTCTAGAAAGAAAAGCACATTTCGTTGTTCTCCGTGAATCTTAAAATTTGTCATGAAATTTTCAAAAGAAACTCCAGTCTTTCTTCTCCTATCTATCCTTTTGTTTTCTTCATGTTCCAAAAAAATCGATCCTGATACTTCATTAATCCGTAATAAAGGTAGCGATATTGATTCAACAACAGGCGTTGGTGGTTTCAATACCGGAACAGGTGATGATTTCTCAATCGCAGGAGACCCATTACTAGGTATTAATGATGACCTTCTGGCACCAAGAGGCAATGCACTCGATGCATTTAGTGACCCGCTCAACACTATAAGGCCCTTCGAGCCAGTCTACTTCGGTTTCGATCAATATAATATCAATGCAAGCGAAAGAGATAAGCTTACAGAGATTGCTTCATTTCTTAAGGATAATCCTAAAGCAAGACTTTTAGTAGAAGGGTATTGCGACTGGAAAGGCACACCGGCTTACAACAAATCATTGGGCGACCGCCGTGCCACCACCGTTAAGTCTTATCTTACCGACTTGGGTGCGGATCAATCAAGAATAGAGACTGTCTCCATTGGTGATGAATCTGCAATTCCCAACGCAGACGGCGAGCAGGCAAAGCTTGACCGCCGGGCAGCTTTTGTCGTTACTAAAGGCTCCTGATTTTAATTCCCTTCTCCTAACTCAAGGAAAAAGGATTCAAATGCATCGATTGCACGCTTCATAATCTGCAGATTAAAACTTTCATCCGGTGCATGTAAGTTATCTTCATTTGTAAAGAGTCCAAGCATCAGTGCTTCAAGTCCGGCAACTTCTCTTAAATCACGGATAATAGGAATACTGCCTCCTTCCCTCAGATATATCGGCTTAGTGCCAAATTGCTGGTCAACACAATCCTCGAGAATAGGAAAAGCTCTCTTCGTCAAGGCTGATTCCTGACCAGTCGAACCGGGTTTCCCAGGAGGGATAACGACATATGGATCGCCGCCACCTTTGATTTCCACTTCTACCTGAATGGACTTGGGACAAGCCTGCTCAATAGTTTTACGAACCTTCTCAGCAATATCCTCCGATTTCTGATTGGGAACCAATCGGCAGGTGATCTTGGCAAATGCTTCAGCAGGGATTACCGTTTTAGATCCTTCACCCTGGTAGCCACCCCCTAAACCATTGAATTCGAGTGTGGGGCAAAAACGAATAGCTTCAAGAGCTGTGTAACCAGGCGGGGGTGCTAAGTTGGGTACTCCCAAAAACTCTTTATATTCATTCTCCTTAATCGGAAGTTTTTCTAACTCTGCCCTCTCCCAATGCTGGGGCTCAATTACATCGTCATAAAAACCCTCTACAGCAACCTTACCTGATTCGTAATGAAGGGTGGAACAAATCTGCACCAAGGCCTGTAATGGATTAAGCAATGCGCCTCCATGCACACCTGAATGAAGGTCCTGCTTGGGACCCTTTAATTTAACTTCCATTGCTGTTAAACCCCGAAGCCCAGTAGTGACGACTAACTGATCAACCCCTGGACTGCCTGTATCTGAGACCAACAGCATGTCCCCAGCTAGTTTATGCTTATTCGATTCCAAAAAAGGACGAAAACTTGGGCTTCCGATTTCCTCCTCTCCTTCGATCAAGTAGGTAATATGAATCGGCAAGTCCGGGTTCTTTTTCAGAGCACGATGGAGTGCACACATGTGCACAATCTGGGGACCCTTATTATCTGCAGCACCACGACCATAGAGTCTGCCATTTCGTTCCGTTGCCTTGAATGGATCACTACTCCATAAGTCAAGAGGATCGGGTGGTTGGACATCATAATGACCATAGATTACCAACCTTGGCCAAGAGGGGTCACCTCGTGTCCCCAAAATAACAGGGTGAATGGGGGTTTCAATAATTTCTACAGAAAACCCAAGTTCGTGAAGCCTTGCAGTTGCAAATTCACGAGCACCTCCTACACCATCGTTGAAGTTTGAATCCGCAGATACACTGGGAAAACTTACATATTCGGATAAGGCAGCAACTGGATTTTCTAGTATGTCAGTCATAATAATGGAATTTCTTCTCTAGCTTTTTTTGGCAGAACGATACAAAGTCATGGCATAAGGCATGCGTGACTGTAGGTATTCAATTCTTTTTCCTGAATCAGGATGGGTTGAAAGGAATTGGGGCATTTTTCGACGACTTCTGCTTTTCATTTTCTGCCAGAATCTAATGGACGCCCTAGGATCATACCCGGCTTTTGCTGAATAGATAAGGCCCAAGTCATCAGCTTCTCTCTCCTGTGAGCGACTAAAAGGAAGTACCGCTCCGACTGTAGCACCCACGCCATAAGCCCCTCGTGCAAGTGCTCTGTCCCCAGAGCTTTTATTTCTCATGGCTGTTTCCAAAATTATTCCTCCTAAAGCCACGCCAACGCCTTGACTCATCCGTTTATTACTGTGTCGCTTAGCCACATGTGCCACTTCATGCCCGATTACCGCAGCAATTTCATCCTCATCTCCGTTCGCCAGTTCAATTAACCCAGTATTTACGCCAACTTTCCCTCCGGGCATAGCAAATGCATTGGGTTCACTTTTATCAAATACTACAAATTCCCATTCAGTTCCCGGCACATCCACTCTGGCAACACTCGTGATTCGCCTGCCAATTCTTTCAACCATTTTTTGGTAACCCTGATTTTTGGATACAGGATCTTTCTTTTTCATTTGCGAGAATTGAGCCTTAGACTGCCTAGCTAGACGCTCATCTGACATCATCGCGACTCCACAACCAGTTGCTGCTAAAAGAAGAAAGAGTGCAACAAAACCTGTAAGGAGTTTATTTTGCTTGATCATGTGGTTACAAGGTTACAGCCACACAAAGAGTCATCAAATCCAAAGGTAAAAAAACTTAATGTTTGAAGTGTCGGGTACGGGTGAAAATCATTGCCATATTTCGTTCGTTTGCAGCTTCAATCACTTCGTCATCTCTCACGCTTCCACCTGGCTGAATTGCTGCAGTGGCACCTGCCTCAGCTGCAGCAATAAGTCCATCCGCAAAAGGGAAAAATGCATCTGATGCAATGGTTGATCCCTGTAATGGTAAACCCGCTTCTCCGGCTTTCCATACTGCAATTCTCGAGCTATCCACACGGGACATTTGACCTGCTCCCACACCGAGAGTTTTCTCATCACCGGCATATACGATAGCATTACTCTTCACATGACGAACCACACGCCATCCAAAAAGCATAGACCTAAATTCAACATCTGTGGGTTGCCTCCTGGATACCACCTCAAAATTTTTAGGATTAATCCTTTTCTGATCTCGATCTTGTATTAGTAATCCGCCCGGAACAGTTCTTATTTCCTGTAAGGTATCGGGGCCAAACCCAACTTTTGATATAAGTAGGCGAAGATTCTTTTTTCGTGCGAAAAATTCTAAAGCTTCAGCGGTAAATCCTGGTGCTATAATTACTTCACAAAAAATTTCTCCAATTTTTTCAGCCAGGTCGATATCAAGGGTATTATTCACCACTATGATTCCACCAAATGGAGCCTGTCTGTCAGTGGCAAAGGCGGAGTCCCAGGCCTCTGATATGCTATCGGCACTGGCTACTCCACAGGGATTTGTATGTTTGAGGATGGCAACGGTAGGGCGCTCGAACTCACCAATCAGGTAAGCCGCAGCGGAGATATCGATTATATTGTTGTAGCTTAATTCTTTTCCCTGCAGTTGATCAAAATAATCCAGAAAGCTTCCGTACAATGCAGCCTTTTGATGAGGATTTTCACCATAGCGGAGGTTTTTTACTTTGTTTTCTTCAAGGTTCAAAGTGGACGGGAAACCTGTAATCGAATCAATATCCAAATCATCACTGCTTCCCTGGACAGCCAGGTAACTACGAATTGCAACATCGTAGGAGGAAGTCCGAGCGAAGACCTTCAAAGCTAGTTCCTGACGAAAAGAAGCTTCAACTAATCCTGAATTCATAGCGTCGAGTACTCGGGAGTAGTCTGCCGGATCACAAACAACAGTTACATCCCTATGGTTTTTAGCGGCACTCCTAAGCATGGAGGGTCCTCCAATATCAATTTGCTCGATGGCTTCATCAAAAGTAACATTGGATCGTGCTACAGTTTCTTCAAAAGGATATAAATTCACCACCACTAAATCAATCATCTCAATACCATGGCTTTGTGCAGCCTTCATGTGCTCGGGGTCATCACGGAGGCAAAGCAAACCACCATGAACTTTAGGGTGTAAGGTTTTAACTCTCCCGTCCATCATCTCTGGAAACTTGGTATGTTCACTTACATCAGTTACAGAAATCCCCTGTTCACGGAGCAACTTAGCAGTTCCGCCAGTGGATAGTATAGTGTAGTCAAATTGACTTACCAATGCTTGGGCAAATTCAGCGATACCGGTTTTTTCACTAACGGATAAAAGAGCAAACTTTTGCATTTATTCCGTTTTGTATTCTATGCCGAAGGGAGCAAGCGTAATTCATTCACAATCCCAAAATTTGAGTTATTCAAATAATCGTTGGTGTTTATTGGATCTGTGATATGATTGAGAA
>Ga0181593_10005027_pt1 | contig 11992 bp, 10 predicted proteins | sample 071ome_19_FD_133756 | JGI IMG/M metagenome (GOLD analysis project Ga0181593, IMG submission 133756) | Coastal salt marsh microbial communities from the Groves Creek Marsh, Skidaway Island, Georgia - 071413AT metaG (megahit assembly) | ecosystem: Environmental > Aquatic > Marine > Intertidal...
CCGTCTTTTTCTTACTCTTGGTTTCGTTGGATTCGCTCCGTCGTTGTTTGCTGGTCACGGAGACACAGAACATGGCATCAGGCCATGAAAGATCTCGCAAAATCGAAAAACCAGCTCGTCCCAAATCAAAGGATTGAAACCTCATGGGATCTTGAGAATCAACAACTGATCTTTAAATTCGATTCCCCCGATCAATATCGGAGTGTTGATCTTCAAACTGGCAAGATCGCCCCTCTACCCTCCGAGCCCAAAAACTTTCGGAGAAATGGGGTCGACGTTAAAAGTTTCGCTCCCATCTCTAGAAGACGAGCAAGAAGCAATGCCCAATCACCCGATGGCAAATGGAGTGTTGAGCAGATCGACCAACAGCTGACTTTGATCAAAAATGACGACCAATCCCGTCAGCCGCTGGACTTTAAAATCCCGGAGGGGTCTGTTTGGACTCGGGAGATTTTTTGGCATCCCGACTCTTCACGCTTTGCGATTTGCCATCGAACGCAGCATCCTGACCGTGAAATTCACTACGTGCGTTCGTCACCCGAGCATCAGCTCCAACCAAGCCACGAAATCCATTCCTATGACAAACCTGGAGATCTCCGCAATGTCTCGTTGCCCGTTGTTTTCTTTGTAGACAAAAAAGAGCCCCTTGCTCTCGATCTCTCACTCACGCCAGATCCCTACTCCACAGGAGGCTTTCATTGGCACCGCAAAGATCACAGATTTCGATTTGAGTTCATCGAACGAGGCTTTGGAAAATTTCGCCTGATTGAAATCGATACAGATTCCAAAAAACAGCGAATCCAAGCTGCAGAAGAATCCGACAAATTTGTCCATGTATTCTCAAAGACCTTTCACTATCAGCTTGAAACGAGTCATGAAATTGTCTGGCTCTCAGAGCGAGATGGATTCCTTCATCTCTATCTGATTGACGGAGACTCAGGAGAAACGCTTCGTCAGCTAACCCGCGGTTCATGGGTGATTCATCAGGTCCATGGAATCGATGAGAAATCTCGTCAAATCCTCATTGAACTCTCTGGGTTTTACCCTTCTCAAGATCCCTACTACCGTCACTTCGCACTCGTCCACCTTGATTCTGGAAAAATGCAGCTTCTCACAAATGCTGACGGGACTCATGAAGTTTCCTTTTCACCAGACCGCTCGTACTATCTCGTCAAATGGTCGCGAGTCGACCACGCGCCAGTTTATGAAGTGCACCGAAGCTCTGATCAAAAAAAGATCGCGACACTCACTAATCCCAGCCTCGATGCATTCAGCCAAATGGGTTGGCTTACTCCCGAAAAATTTGTCTGCAAGGATCGCCACAACCACTACGACATTCATGGGGTCATCCTTCGTCCCAAAAACTTTGACCCCAAAAAGAAATATCCCGTCATCGAAAACATCTATGCTGGCCCTCATGGGGCTTTTGTCCCTAAGGCATTCCGGGCGTGGCATGGACACAAATCTGAAATGGCTGAAGCCGGCTTTATTGTTGTTCAAATTGATGGACTAGGAACCAATCATCGGGGCAGAGACTTTCAGCAGGTTGCCTACAAAAACCTTAAGGATTCGGGCTTCCCCGATCGGATTAAGTGGCTCAAAAGCGCTGCCGAAAAATACCCTCAAATGGATCTCTCTCGAGTCGGCATCTACGGAGGCTCTGCAGGTGGGCAATCCTCCACCGCGGCCCTGCTTCACCATGGAGATTTCTACAAAGCAGCGGTTTCAGACTGCGGTTGCCATGACAATCGCATCGACAAAATGTGGTGGAACGAGCAGTGGCTCGACTGGCCTGTCAATGAATCCTACCTTGAAAACTCAAACCTCACTCACCTAAGCAAGCTCCGAGGAGCCCTGATGCTCACCGTCGGCGAAATGGACCGCAATGTGGATCCTGCCTCCACGCTCCAGATCGTGAATGGGCTCATCAAAGAAGATAAAGATTTTGAATTCATTTTGGTTCCTAATGCTGGACACGGATGCGGTGAAATGCCGCACCTTCGGAGAAAAAGAATCCAATTTTTTCAAAAGCACCTCGGCGGCCCGAATGACCTCTAAATAAAAAAAATGCCCATTGATCGATATTTAGAGATATTTTATCGATTAGGAATCGGTATTCTTTGTAGAAACAAAAGTCATGAAGTTTAAATTACTCATCCCCAGCATCACCTTATTGATCGCTGGCTCCAGCTGGGCCCGAACATGGACCAGTGCTGATGGCAGCAAAACTTTTGAAGGTGATTCCCTCTCCAGTAGTTCGGATTCAGTCACCGTCTTAAAAAAAGGAAGTAAGCTGACCTTCAAGCTCGATCTCCTCTCGGAGCAAGATCAAGAGTATGTCAAAACAATGGTCGCTAATAAGGCCAACCAAGAGGCAAACGAAGAAGCGGCCGCTAACTTCAAGGGTAGTGACCTAGGCAAAGCATTCAAAAAGCTACAAAAATTCGACGGGAAGCGCTTCTCCAAAACGGAGCTCGAGACAGTTCCTGAATACTTCATTCTCTACTTTTCAGCGAGCTGGTGAGGCCCCTGTAAAGCAAGTGCTCCCCAGTTGGTGGAGTCATACAATAAGGAAATCGCTGAAAATCCGAAGGTCGAGATGATTCATCTCTCTTTGGATCAAGACGAAGACGCTGCTGAAGCATGGGCCAAAAAAGAGAACATGCCTTGGCCCACTCTTGTCGGGGACGACAAGGGTAAAGACACCCTCACCGAAAAATACGGAGTGAGGGCAATTCCGTCCTATATCTTGGTGGACCGCTCCGGAAATAAAATTGCTGAAGGAAAAGGTCCCGCTTTTGCCAAGGTCAAAGAAACCTCGTCGACAAATTAGATTTTCTTAATCTCAAGGACGCAAAAACCGAGGATTTGATGAAAATCCCCGGTTTTTTTATCTTTTTAGCCAAAAGTCAGGGAACAGAGGCCAAATTCAGGCAAACTATCGCGTTTCATCGTTTACAAATCTCAAGTTCCTGACATTCACACCTCGTCAGCAACAAACTCACTCAGTTATGAGCACTAATTACTTTAATACTCTTCCTCTCCGACGCCAGCTCGACGAACTCGGAACATGCCGATTCATGGACGCTTCCGAATTCGCCAATGGTGTCCAAGCCGCTAAAGGACTCAAAATTGTCATCGTCGGATGCGGTGCCCAAGGACTCAACCAGGGCCTCAACATGCGCGACTCCGGCTTAGATGTTGCCTACACCTTACGCGCAGCTGCGATCGAAGAAAAACGCCAATCCTTCCTCAATGCGACTGAAAATGGATTTCAAGTCGGCACTTACGAAGAAATGCTTCCAAGTGCTGACATCGTCATGAACTTGGCTCCTGACAAGCAACACACCAAGGTCGTTGAAACGGTCGTTCCTCACATGAAACAAGGAGCTACTTTTTGCTACGCGCACGGTTTTAATATTGTCGAGGAAGGCACGCAAATCCGTGAGGACTTGACCGTTATTATGGTCGCTCCGAAATCTCCCGGATCAGAGGTTCGCGAGGAATATAAGCGTGGATTTGGAGTCCCCACTCTCATCGCCTGCCATGGCGAAAACGACCCAACGGGACAAGGTATTGAGCTTGCCAAGGCACTTGCTGTCGCTCAGGGCGGCGATCGCGCTGGCGTCCTCGAGTCCTCCTTTGTTGCCGAGGTGAAATCTGACCTCATGGGAGAGCAAACGATCCTGTGTGGTCTCCTTCAAGCAGGTTCGATTCTTTGCTTCGAGAAGATGAAGGCCGACGGCATCGATACAAAGTGGGCAGTCAAATTCATCCAGCAAGGCTGGGAAGTCATTACGGAAGCCCTGAAGCACGGCGGAATCACCAATATGATGGATCGCCTCTCCAATCCTGCTAAACTCGAGGCCTTCAATCTCTCTGAGCAGCTCAAAGAGATCATGCGTGATCTCTTCTATAAGCACATGGACGACATCATTTCTGGCGAGTTTTCTCGCACCATGATGGAGGATTGGGCAAATGATGACGCCAAACTTTTGGGGTGGCGTCAGGAAACTGGCGAAACTGAATTTGAGAAGACCGAGGGAGAAGGAGACATTTCAGAGCAAGAATTCTTCGATAAGGGAATCTTGATGGTCGCCTTCGTTCGCGCAGGTGTTGAGCTCGCCTTCGAAGCGATGGTGGAAGCTGGCATCGAGCCTGAGTCCGCTTACTACGAGTCACTCCATGAAACTCCGCTCATCGCAAACACGATTGCTCGAAAGAAGCTTTATGAGATGAACCGCGTCATCTCAGATACCGCTGAGTATGGCTGCTACCTCTTTAGCCATGCTGCTGTCCCTCTTCTTCAGGACTTCATGTCTCAAGTGAATACTTCTGTCATCGGAAAAGGCCTGAGCACCTCAGACACAAGCGTCGACAACCAAACTTTAGTGCAAGTCAACGCCGTCATCCGAGAGCATGAAGTTGAAGAAATCGGAATCTACCTCCGCGAAGCCATGGGCGCCATGAAGCCCATCACGGCTTAAAGGTTCAGTCACTTTTTATCAATTAGCTCGGTGTCTCGACTCAAGAGGCCCGAGCTTTTTTTATCGGGCTTGATCTTAGTTTTTTCCATCATTGAAGCCGTGCCGCATCCCCTTTTAGAAAGCCTTCTCTGCGCTCCTCTTCTTATCAAAGACCTCCCCGAAGCAAGGTCATTGCCTCGAGATCGCCTCATTGCACCGATCAATCACGCCCCACTTAAACTCTCCCAAAAACTAGGTCATCTCTGGGAGGACGCCTTATCCCTCGTTCTTGAAAATTCTCCGACTTACCGGCTTCTGGCCCGAAATCTGCAAATTCAAAAAGATGCCCAGACGACCATTGGCGAACTCGACTATCTTATTTCTGAAGAAGGCTCCGATCATCTGATCCATCTTGAACTTGCCACCAAGTTCTATTTTACGGTGCAAAGCCCTTCTGGTCTGACACTCCCGGGTCCTGACGATCGTGACAATTACTTCAAAAAACTTGATCGTCTTCGCTCACACCAACTCATCCTTGCACACAAATATCGAGAATTTCTTCCCAATGAATACCGAGACAAGACGATCATCACGCAACACCTCATCTATGGATGCCTTTTTGAACACGTCACAAATCACACTCTGATCACCGCTCCCTATTTGAATCCAGAGTGCAGGCGAGGGTATTGGCTTTGGGCCGATGAAATCTCAACTCACTTCTCCTCCGAAACGGTGTTTAGAATCGTTCCCAAACATCAATGGCCCGTTCCCTTCAACCTGCTTGACCAAGAGAAACTTAGTATTTGGACCCCCGAAAATCCCCTTTCAAACCACCTCATGCTTCAGGTTGATCAAGAACCTGAACCTTACTTGATCCGCCCACTACCTACAAGAAAAGTGCCAGATTTTGAGGGTGACGTCTCTGGCCGTTAAGAGCATTCTCTTGGGCAAAAGAACCCTCTGGTTTTTGCTGCCGCATTCTCCTTTCCCATTTCTTCAAACCGCTTCCTCTCATCATGTCTCTCAAAAAAACAATCGTCCTAGCAGGACTCTCCTCAACGAATGCCGCTCTTTTCCACCGGGTTCGTTTTCTTGCGCCTGATGCCTCGGTCATCATTGATTTTAGCGATGGGACTTCAACTTACTTGGTTCGAGATATCGAAATGGATCGGGCTCGAAAGTCCGTCAGAGCCAGCCAAGTCTGTTGTGCTGCAGATTTTGCTCCAGTAACGGGCCTTTCCGGCGATCGAGACACCGCTCTCGCTCAGGCCACTGCTCAGTGCCTGCTTCAGGCCGGGGAAACAGTCGTTCAAGTGGATCGGACTTTCCCTTTTTTATACGCTCATTTTATTCAGGAAGTTGGCATTCAGATCGAATATGCACCCGACCTCGGAGTTTTAAATCGGAGATCGAAAGATGAAGAGGAAATTCAAAACCTCCGTCATGCTCAAAAAATCACCGGTGAAGCGATGACCTTTGCTTGCCAAACGATTGCGCATGCGCGCGCCGACCGAGAGGGCATACTCTATCACGAAGACCAAATCCTAACTTCTCAAAGAATGCGCTCGATGATTACAGCGTTTCTTCTCGAACGAAATTTCTCAAATTCGCATGACTCCATTGTTGTGACGGCTCCTCATGTCGCAGATTGTCACCATTTTGGAGACGGCCCCCTCAAGACGAGCCTTCCCGTTATTGTCGATATTTTCCCAATGGATCAACGAACCCGCTACAACGGAGACATGACGCGAACGGTCGTTCATGGAACGCCCTGCGATGAAGTCCTTAAAATGCATCAGGCAGTCTGCGATGCCAAAGCCGCAGGTTGCCAGGCCTTGCGTTCTGGAACGACAGGAGAAGAGGTGCACCTAGCGACAACGGCGATCATCGAAAAAAACGGCTTCTCCCTGATCCGTGGTGATCACCAACACGATCTCAGCCTCCCGGCCATGCGCCATGGAACTGGTCATGGAATAGGACTCGAGATCCATGAACCAATCCTGCTTGATCACGGAGGCGGAATTATTCTCGAAAACGAAATCTTCACCGTCGAACCTGGACTCTACTCTTCGACGCTCGGAGGAGTGCGCGTTGAAGACATGGCCTTAGTCACGAAAGATGGGCACGAGATCCTCTCGCCACTCTACGAGGGGCTCGATTGGAGCGATTAACAAATGAGCGTTGATTAAGGCGATCAGCACTCAAATTCGATACGATTGATGGCTCACTTCCCCTGAAGAAGTTCTTTCAGGACCGCTTCTACTTTCTCTTTTCCGTAGGAGTGACCTTCGATGGCTTGAACCAGTTTTCCATCCTTGTCATTACCAACTAACCCATGACTCGTAAGGCCGGCCTTTTTGACCTCTTCTTTGCTTTGGGCAGACCCCATCAAAACATTCGAAAAATTCACTTGGTCACCCTTTATCTTTTTTAAGTCATTCACGATGACTTTAATCTTTCCGCAAAGTGGTCATCCCGGGAAATAGTAAAAGGTGAGGCTTGGTTTCTTGGCCTCGAGAGAGGTCTGCGAAGGCGAGACTTCAGCAGACAAAGAAGCTTGAAAAGAAACGAGCCCAAACACGCCAATGATTGATAAGAGAAATAAACGTTTCACGATTCTAGGATATCATACTCTGAGATCGACACAATCTTTTCAAAGCGCCTCTCTTGATCGCTTTTATTCTCTCCTACGAGCCTTCCCAAAAAATAGGATTTTACTCTTAAGATGATAGAACCTCCTCAATCCAATGTCGGCCATCGTGTCTCAAATGATGAGTCAGGCATACGAGCTGATCTTCTGGCTCGTGGGTTATATAAAGCAGCTGGGTCAGACCAGATGAAACAATCCGGTCGATGACCTTTAAAACGAGAGCGCGGTTCAAAGGGTCCAACCCTTGGCAAGGTTCATCTAAGATCAACAAAGCTGGCTGCTTTACCAAAGCTCGGGCAATGAGCAGCAATCGTTGTTGGCCAAAACTCAGCGAGCGAAAAGGCACCTCGGACTGACGATGAAGACCAATTAAACTTAGCCATTGCGTCGCAATTTTGACCTGATCTGGGCTCACTTCTTGGTAAACTCCCACACTATCAAAAAACCCGGAAAGCACCGTGCTGATCGCCGAAGTGCTCACCCGATAAAGCTGATGGAGAGAGGGAGAGACGATGCCAAGAAACTCTTTGATTTCCCAAATGGTTTCCCCAAAACCTCGTCTCATCCCCATGACGGACACATCATTGGAATAACACTGCGGGTGATCTCCCGAGACTAAGTTTACAAGGGTGGATTTCCCACAGCCGTTTGGACCAGATATTTTCCAGTTTTGCCCCCTTTCGACTTTCCAGGTCAGATTCGAGATGACCTCCCGTCCCCCGTGGATGACACTCACCTCTCTCATTTCCACTGGAATGATGGTGGAGTCGTTGAAACGAGCTCCCGAAAGAGTTTGAGGAATCTGGACCTGGGGATCTGAAACCGCGACTAATTGTTGAAAAACCTGATTGTCTTTGGCTTCAAGGTAACTTCCTCGAAACACGCAGGACCCATGTTCCACACAGAAGACGTGATCAACAAAAGCCTCAAGCTCAGCCATCCGGTTTACCACAATGACAAGGGTCAGTTGGTGTCGCAACTTCTCAATGATCCGAGATAACTGATGCCGAGAATCTTGGTCAACACCATCAAAAGGCTCATCTAGGATTAACAAGTCCGGTAACTGCGCCAACGCCCGAGCAACCATGAGGCGTCGTCTTTCTCCTGTCGACAAGAGGCGAAAGCCTCGGTCGAGATATTCAATCATTCCAAGGTCTTGGGAGAGGCTCTCTATTGAAAGCGCACCTTCTACCCACACTTCCTCAAGAAGCTCTCTGACAGTCCTGCCGGGATCTTGACGATCCATAAACTCGGAATCATCCTCTCGGATTTCTCGCTCGAGAAGTTGATCCTCGAGCTCAAATGATACGATTGCCGGCCGACTAAAAAGTAGATGGTTTTCTTTTAATAGGTGAATCGCTAGAGACGATTTCCCACTTCCATTTCTACCAACGACGCCCCAAGCCTGACCACGATCAATCGAGAGAGAAATCGGCTGGGGCTCTGAGGTCATCTGCGCTCCACTTTGAGGATGTCGCTCCCAGAAGGAAAAGCATGAAATACAGAACTTGCCCCCTTTTCCGCCTCAACGCTCTCCCTTTTAAGAAACTCAAAGGGCCTCAAACCTCAAAAACGTGCAGACCTCACGCGTTTTGACAATACCAACCCAAGAGAGTCGATTTTTTGTTTGGACCACTCAACCCTTTCTAAGCTTTTATTGTGAAGTGACTCAGGAAATGAAGGAACAACTCTCGGATGGCTCCATGGAGTTTCTTGCCATCTTTTTAGAAGGGCTACCCTTTATCTTTCTAGGGACTCTCATAAGCGGCTTTCTGGGGACCTATTTACCCAAAGGCGCCTTCGAGAAATTCCTCCCTAAAAACAAAGTTCTCGCCATCTTAATGAGTGGTTTACTTGGAGCAATTTTTCCAGTCTGTGAATGTGCCGTGGTTCCCGTGATTCGCCGCCTTGTTAAAAACGGGCTGCCTGTGGGTTGCGCGTTGGCTTACATGCTCGCAGCACCGATCTTCAATCCAGTCACAGCAATCAGCACTTACAAAGCGTTTAACAACGAGATTCCCATCGCAAGCTCTCGGCTGATGATGGGCTACCTCATTGCGATCATTGTTGCTCTTCTTATTTCCCGTGTGACTCATGATCTTATACTGAAGCGATCGCTACGATCTGATGAATCTCATCACCACGAACATCCACGTAATCTCAACGCCGCGATGAATAACTCACTGCGTGATTTGATGGATGTCGGCCTCTACTTTACCATTGGCGTTGTTCTCACTGCTTTGCTTAAAACCATTGTCATCGATCCCAACGACGACTTTTGGAAAAGCTTAGCAGACAACTCTCTCATTGGGAGCGCCGCGATGATGGTTCTCGCCTTCGTTTTAAGTCTTTGCTCCACTTCCGACGCATTTATTGCCGCTAATTTCGTAAACTTTAAATACGGCCCAAAGCTGGCCTTCATGGTTTTTGGGCCGATGATTGATGCGAAACTTGTGTTCCTCTACTCGACTGTTTTCCGCTGGAAATTCATCGTTTTCCTCGTGGTGGTGGTTTTCATCCTGACTGGGGCACTCGCCCTCCTCTTTGAATCGACGATCCTTCCAACTTGGATGGAGAATAATGCCTCTATCCCCTTGCCCGCATGATCACTCTCCACGTCAGACTCTTCGGATTGATTGCCTGTATCTGGGGCGCAATCCTACTTTATTTTTATCATTCCATGCGGGTTCGTTTCTATCTCGCTGAAAGCTTTCACCACTTTGTACTCATTGGAGGAATTGGAATTCTTATCCTCGGCATTTACTCGGTGATTTGCCCTAAAGAAAAAGAATCATCGAAACATTCCCACGATGATCATTGCTGTGGTTCTTGTGATCATCACCACTCACATGATCACGAAAATGAGCACTCTTGTGATCACACTCACGACGAAGGGCATGGTCCATGGATTACCGGCCTTCTCACATTAACGCCGCTGATCATTGCGATGACCTACAGCACCGATCAGTTCTCTTTTAGCGCACTGGAAAAGAAAAAGGCATCCGTAAAAGCGATTGCTGCAAACACGCAGACAAATCGCCCTCCCTTTACACGAGCAGATTTAGAGAAAAACCTCTCGCGAAACGAACATGGCGAGTTCCAAATGCGACTGATCTCCGTTTTTTATGCGGCGGGTGATCGAGAAATCCAAGACATCTTCGAAGGGTTACCAGTCGAGCTCGAAGGACGTATCGCTCCCGAGAATTTAAATAATAGCGATGGGAATCGGATGCGTGTTTTCCGAAATGTCATTACTTGCTGCGCGGCCGATATCCAAATGGTTGACGTCACCTTAGAGTTTCCCGAAGGCGCCCAAAAGCCCGCTTTAAATGATTGGGTCAAAGCTGGTGGAACGCTCACCTTCGAATCACTTGGAAGTGAGGTCTACCCGATTTTAAAGATTCGGGAGGTGACCCAAGCCGAAGAACCCTACTCTGAATTCCAGCAACGCCAGTAATCTCTTTGATCTCATGTCCCTTGAGAATCTCCGCACCCAACTTCTTGATAAAGTCTTAGGATCCCAAAAGGCCGTCGACCTCCTTCTAATCGCTTTGCTCGCAAGGGGCCACGCACTGGTCACTGGACCACCGGGAATCGGCAAAACAACTCTCGCCAAAACTCTGGCTGGCTTGGTAGGCAGCTCGTTTCGAAGAATTCAATTCACCCCTGATCTTCTTCCTTCCGATATCCTCGGATACAACCTATATCGTCAACAAAGTGGTGAATTCGAATTCATCCCGGGGCCTATTTTTACAAATCTTCTTCTGGCCGATGAAATCAACCGCGCCTCACCACGCACACAATCGTCTCTCCTTGAGGCAATGAATGAGAAGCAGGTAACCATCGACGGGACCACCCTTCATTTGCCCAATCCCTTTTTGGTGGTTGCCACGCAAAATGACACCTCAAGCACCGGAACATTCCCTCTACCAGAGCCTCAACTTGACCGCTTTTTACTCTCAATTCCGATGACCTTGCCGAGTGATGATACGCAACTCGACATTTTAAAACTCCACTCTCAGAGTAATAATAAGGAAGAAGGATCCACCGAAATACTCTCTCTGGATCATCTTCAAAAACTACAAGATGAGACGAGCCAAATCCTCGTGTCGGAGAACCTACAACGTTATCTTTTAGCACTTTGTCAAACAGTGCGTTCAATGGTTGGTCAAGATCACGCAGTGTCGACAAGGGCCACATTAGCCCTTCAACAAGCTTCACAAGCAGCAGCACTGCTCGATGGACAAAGCGCTGTTTATCCTGACCACGTTCAAAACACCTTCCCTTACGTTTTACGGCATCGCCTTCTCACTGACCATGGTGCGAATCTAGAGCAAATCTTAATCTCAGCTCTGGAACAAACTCCTGTTCCTTAATCGATCTAGAACCCCCTCAAGAGCTGAGTGAACGAATGAATCAATTCTTAGGCAGAGCAAAAACCTTTTTGGTCATCTCTTTGGCAATCGCCCTTGGGTCTCTTATCGTTAGTCTTGCTTACCTCAATCAAATCGGCTTCCCAGGACAATACGGAGAATGGTTGAGAGCTCGGCTTGCGGAACGAGGCATTCACCTTTCCTTTGAGTCAATTCATTATGATCTTAGGAAAGGCTTAGTTGCTACAAGCGTTTCTTTTTATGGTCACCAATATGATTCCTCGCCGATTTTAACAGCAGATGAAGTGATCATCGATATCGATAAACTTGAGGTGCTTCAAGGTATCATTAAACTTCGAAAAATCGACCTTCTTGCGGGAAATGTTTCCATCACAGTCGCGGAAGAAGCTCCTGCTGTTCGTATTTTAGGGCTCACTGGATCAGTCACAATCACTGAATCAAACCGGGTTGAAATAGACAGGGCAACAGGTTTTTTTGAAGGA
>Ga0181593_10005028_pt1 | contig 11987 bp, 9 predicted proteins | sample 071ome_19_FD_133756 | JGI IMG/M metagenome (GOLD analysis project Ga0181593, IMG submission 133756) | Coastal salt marsh microbial communities from the Groves Creek Marsh, Skidaway Island, Georgia - 071413AT metaG (megahit assembly) | ecosystem: Environmental > Aquatic > Marine > Intertidal zone...
ACCACGGCGGCGATCGCGGCCAGCCCGCCGGCGACGGATGACATCTCTCCGGTTCCCTCTATCTCGGTCCCATTGAGCGAGACCACGGTCCTGAACATCACGCCGACGACCGAGGAAGGCATAACTGTCACGCTCCCAGTGACGGAACCCAGCGCGGTTTCCGACGGTATCGGCGCTTCAAACCCGAGTATCACCGCGACAACGGATACGATGCCCGCGACCGCGGGTTCCGAGGCGTTGTCCAGCACCTCCATTTCCCAGGCACCGGCGCTGCAAATGCCGAACGAGACCTCGCGGATCGTCGCGAAGACGGAGCCGGCGAGCGAAACGGTCCCGACGTCGCCAGCCCCCCGGTTGGTGGCGTCGCCGCCGATGGAAAGTGACGACGTGCCCGTCCTGGTTACCGGCCCGTCGCGGACAGTCGCGCCCGAAGCCACGTCGGAGGCGAGCGAAGCGACTGAACATTCCCAGGCACAAGAGGTGGCCGCGCCCCAGACGACAGCCGCCGGAACGCCTTCCATCTCGATCCCTTCCGCGCCGGCCGTGTCTCGCGACTCCCGCCCCACCGGAGCGGCATTCGCCCGGCAAGCCGCCGACACAAAACCGACCAGGGTAGTCATCAAGGCCAGCGCCGCGAGTTGGGTGCAGGTACGCGCGTCAGACGCGACCACCATCATGACCAAGGTCATGCGGGCGGGTGATGTCTACGAGGTCCCGGATCGCGACGGCCTCAAACTATTCACGGGCAATGCCGGCGCGTTGACGATCCTGATCGACGGCAAGGCCGTGCCCTCGATCGGTGGCAATGGCGATATCGCCCGCGATATAGATCTCGCGCCAGATAGCCTCGAAAAACGAGTCAACTAGAACCGAGCAAGGCGGTAAAGCCGGTCGCCTTCCGTTCGTCCTCGTTCATCGATGTGGGATTTTTTCAGTCAGCCTGTTCGCGTGGGAGCCGGTCCCTGATATATAGGGTCTTGGCGCGCGCGCGCCTGCAAATCGCGGGAACCCGACCATGAGCATTCGCCCTTACCGAGACATCCAGCGCCGCGCCTCCAGACGCGTTCATGTCGGCGACGTCCCGGTTGGCGACGGCGCGCCGATTTCCGTCCAAACCATGACCAACACTCTGACGTCCGACGCCAAGGCGACGATCAAGCAGATCGAGGCCTGCGCCGAGGCGGGCGCGGATATCGTGCGGGTCTCCTGCCCCGATCAGGACTCGACGGCGGCGATGAAGGAGATCGTGAAGGCCTCCCCAGTTCCCATCGTCGCCGACATCCATTTCCATTATCGGCGCGCGATCGAAGCCGCCGAGGCGGGCGCGGCATGCCTCCGGATCAATCCCGGCAATATCGGCAAGGCCGAGAAGGTCCGCGAGGTCGTGCAAGCCGCCCGGGATCACGGCTGCTCGATGCGGATCGGCGTCAACGCCGGCAGCCTGGAGCGCCACCTCCTGGAGAAATACGGCGAGCCCTGCCCCGAGGCGATGGTCGAGAGCGCCCTGGAACACGCCCGTACCCTGGAGGACAACGACTTCCACGAATTCAAGATCAGCGTGAAGGCCTCGGATGTCTTCCTCGCCGTCGCCGCCTATCAGGGCCTCGCGGAAGCCACGGACTATCCGTTGCATCTGGGCATAACCGAGGCCGGTGGCTTCCGCATCGGAACCGTGAAGTCCTCGATCGGCATGGGCATGCTGCTGTGGAGCGGGATCGGCGATACGATCCGTGTCTCGCTCTCCTCGGATCCGGTGGACGAGGTCAAGGTCGGCTTTGACATGTTGAAGTCGCTCAACCTGCGCCACCGGGGCGTGAATGTGATTTCCTGCCCGTCCTGCGCGCGCCAGCAATTCGACGTCATCGAGACCGTAAAGGCCCTGGAGGAGAGGCTGGCGCATATCACCACCCCCATGACCCTGTCGGTCATCGGCTGCGTCGTGAATGGTCCCGGAGAGGCGCGCGAGACCGACCTCGGGCTTACCGGCGGCGGCAAGGACGTGCATCAAGTCTATGTCGCCGGCCTTCCGCATCATCGGTTGCGGGACAAGAACGTCGTCGATCACCTCGTCGAGATGGTCGAGAAAAAGGCCGAGGAGATCGAGGCGGAACGGCGCGATGGCGCGGCCGAGGCGTCCAGCGGCGCGAAACCGGCGAAGAGCGTCGCCGCCGCTTCATGACATCGATTGTTTCGGGAGCAGCCGCCGCGCCGCTCGCCGGCTTGCACGTCATCGGGCTTGATCACCGCACCTGTCCCGATCCGATCCGCGAGGCGATATTCGTCGCCGACGAGGAACTGGCCGCGTTCCTGAAATGTTTGAATGAAGCCGGTTTCAGCGAAGCCATGGTGATGTCGACCTGTGATCGGGTCGAGATACGAGCCTTTCATGACGCCGCCGAGGATGTCCCGACCCTGGTCACCGAGGCGTTGACGACGCCGACGCCGATCGAGGCGAGCCAGGTCGTCTCGTCGCTCTATCACCTCACCGGCGCCGCCGCCCTCACCCATATATTTCGTGTCTCCGCCGCCTTGGAAAGCCAAGTGATCGGCGAACCCCAAGTGTTGGGCCAGGTACGCGCGAGCCATCGCCTGGCTGCCTCCCACGGCATGGCGGGACCACGACTGGAGCCCGTGTTGCGCGCGTCCTACACGGCCGCCAAGCGGGTTCGCTCCGAGACCGCCATCGCGGAGGGACCGACCTCGCTTGTCGCGGCGGCCATTCGGGTCGCGCGAAGCATTCATGGCGGTCTTTCGGACTGCCGCCTCGCCATGCTGGGCGTCGACGACATCGCCCTGATGATGGGCGCGCAATTCAAGGAAAACGGCCTCGAGCACGTCATCGTCGCCGATCGCTCCCCACGCCGGGCCGAGTTGGCCGCGCGCGACCTGTCCGCCCATATCGCCGATTTCGAGACCCGCGCCAAAACCTTGGCCCAGGCGGATATCGTGCTTTGCGCCAATGGTGACGGACGCTACGCGGTCGACGTGGAGATGCTGCAATCGGCGCTGCGCGCCCGGCGACGCAAACCGATCTTCCTCGTCGACCTCGCCGTTCCCGCCGATGTGGATCCCGCCGTTGAACGCCTTGACGACGCGTTTCTTTATGATCTGAATGATCTGGAAAACCTGGCCTCCGAAGGCAAGTCGGCGCGACAAGCCGCGATCGCGCAGGCCGAAGGCATCATCGCGGAGCAGGTTTCCGAATTTCTCGGCGGCCTCGCGGGCCGTGACGCGGATCCGTTGATCATCGAACTGCGCGACGCGGTCGAACAGGAACGGCTCGCCGTGTTGCGAGAGAAGCCCTCCGCCGGCGCCGAGGAAGCAACCCGCTTGCTCGCGAGCCGATTGTTGCATAGACCTAGCGAGGCCTTACGGGTGCTGGCTTGCGAGAACAAGCTGGACACCGCAACCGAGGCCTTGATCCGCGCCCTGCTGTTGCCGGGCAATCGAAACGGGGGAGATACCGGTGAGTTTTGAGGCGAACCTCGAGCGGGTCGTTGCGCGGCATCGCGAATTGGAGGCGATGTTGTCGGGTGCCGGCGAGATGACATCGGACGATATCGCCCAGGTCTCCAAGGAACTCGCGGAGCTGGCGCCGATCGCCGCCAAGATCGGCGAGCTGCGCGCCTTGCATGATGAACTCGACGAAGCGCTCGCCATGGCGGCGGATAGCGGCGAGGACCCGGAAATGCAGGCGATGGCCAAGGCCGAGGTCGCCTCGCTTTCCGAGAAGCTTCCCACCCTCGCGCGCGAGGTCGAGCGGCTTCTGCTCCCCCGCGACGAGGCCGACGAGAAGAACGCCATCCTTGAGGTACGCGCCGGAACCGGCGGCGACGAGGCAGCGCTGTTCGCGGCCGACCTGTTCTCGATGTATCAAAAATACGCGCATCTGCGCGGCTGGAAATTCGAGGTGATGGAGGTATCGGAAAACGCCATCGGTGGCTATCGCGAGGCCATCGCGTCGGTAACCGGCCTGTCGGTTTTCGCGCGTCTCAAGTTCGAGTCCGGCGCGCATCGCGTTCAGCGAATCCCGGTTACTGAATCCGGTGGTCGAATCCACACCTCGGCGGCCACCGTCGCGGTCCTACCCGAGGCCGAGGAAGTCGATATCCAGGTCGCCGACAAGGACCTGCGGATCGATATTTTCCGTGCCAGCGGGCCGGGCGGCCAATCGGTCAACACCACCGACAGCGCTGTTCGTATCACCCATCTGCCGACCGGGATCGTGGTCTCTCAACAGGACGAGAAGTCTCAGCACAAAAACAAGGCCAAGGCGATGCGGATCCTGCGCGCCAGGCTTTACGACTTCGAGCGCAGCCGCGTCGACAGCGAACGGGCCGAGGAACGGCGTGGCCAAGTCGGCTCCGGCGACCGCTCCGAGCGTATCAGGACCTATAACTTTCCCCAGGGCCGCGTAACCGATCACCGCATCAACTTGACCGTGCACAAGATCGACAAGGTGCTGACCGGCGAAGCCCTGGACGAGATCGTCGACGCGCTTACCGCCGAGGACGAAGCCGCGCGTCTGGCGACGATGTCGTGACGAAACTCGCCGCGCCCGAGGTGGACGCGAGCACGGTCCGAGACTTGCTTGATGACGCGAGCCGGCGTTTCGCGGCGGCGGATATCGCTCAGCCACGTTTGGACGCGAGGGTTCTATTGGCCCACGTACTCGGCGCGCCGGGCGAGCGGTTTTACGGTCGCGAGGATAAGGCGGTATCGTCGGTGGTGGGCATGGCTTTCGACGCGGTTGTTCGAAGGCGCCTTAACCGCGAACCAGTATCCCGGATACTTGGATCTCGAGGGTTTTGGAGTCTGGAATTCGAACTCAACGAAGCCGCGCTGGACCCTCGACCTGATAGCGAAACGCTGATCGAGGCGGTGCTGGATCATGTCGCGCCGCGCGAGGCGCCGCTTCACGTTCTCGATCTCGGCACAGGAACCGGGTGTCTTCTCCTGTCGGTCCTGGCGGAATTCCAGCAAGCCCGCGGCACGGGTATTGATATCTCGCCGGAATGCGTCTCTCTCGCCCGACGCAACGCCAAGGCCAACCGCTTGGAGGATCGCGTCACTTTCCAGGTCGCGCACTGGGATGACGGTCTCGACACCATCTTCGATGTGATCTTGTGCAATCCTCCGTATATTCCGAGATCCGTCGTTCCAACCCTTGAGCCCGAAGTGGCCGTGCATGAGCCGGTCCGCGCCTTGGACGGCGGACCGGACGGTTTAGATTGTTATCGGGACCTGGCCTCGCGTTTTGGCCGAGTTTTGGCCGAGAATGGCCATGTTTTCCTGGAAATCGGGCATGATCAGCGCGCGGAGGTGACGGCGATCATGGCCGGTAAAGGCCTGAAGACCATCGCGGTCCGCTCCGATCTCGCCGGCCATGACCGCTGTCTGGTGCTGCAAGACGGTGGCGGCTAAAGGGGTTACTTTGCGCTTGGATTGACCGGCAAACCGGGTTATTCTCTGGTCACTGGCACATGAGGCGATGCCTCTACGGGACAGGCCAGATTTCCGCACGACAAAAAGCATCGGCGCCCGCGAGATTGGGCACGACTACGCGGATGGTAGCGCGGCAAAGAGAGACTCTTTGCTTGGACAACGTAACAAAGCGAACGGTTACAAATGAGACAAGGTCCACACAACAAACGTGGGCGGGGTCGTGGCGGTAATAACAACCGCCGCTCCGGAACTCCGAACCGCAATCAGACTTTCGATAGCAACGGTCCCGACGTTCGGATCCGAGGTAACGCGAATCAGGTGCATGAGAAATATCTCAACCTGGCGCGCGACGCGGCGCAAAATGGCGACCGGGTTCTGGCCGAAAGCTACTTTCAGCACGCCGAGCACTATTTCCGCATCATTAGCGCGTTCAGCGAGGAAACGGGGGGCGACGCCCACCGCAATCGTGGAAACGGCGCTCAGCAGAACCACGGCGAAGAGCAGCAGCCAAATCAGTTTCAAGAGGGCGAACCCCAACCGGAATTGAACTTGTCGACGGCCAACGCGCCATCCGGTCAACCGGCCTCGACGGGAGAGCAATCTACATCGCGCCCAGACGCGGCGTCCGAAGCGACCGGCGACGATGCCGCGGGCGCCAAGCCGGCCGAAGCAAGCCCAGCCGAAGCAAGCCCGACCGAGGCCGCCCCGTCCAATGACGGCGATGACGCGCGTCCCGCGCGCCGGCCTCTTTCACTGCGCCGACGGCGCCCGTCCAACGGCGACGATGCGCCGGCCCAACGCGACGAGGATCGTTCCGCGCCGAGCGAGCAGGTCACGCCTGGTGTTACCGTCACGGTCGTTGGCGCGCCCACGGTGGAGGCAAACGAAACCGCGCCGGCGCCACGGCCACGACGCCGCCCCCGCGCCGCGCCGGCGCCAATTCAGCCCGAGGAAATCGCCGGCGACTGATCACGCTCTGGTCATGTTGGGAGGCCCGCCTAGCGGCGACCGTCAAGCGACGGAAACCTCGTCTCCAACCGCCACAACGCCGCCGTCGATGACACGGGCGTAAACCCCGCAATCCTCATGACCAAAGGCATGCTGCATGCTTCGCGGCAGGGTCATGTCCCGCGCGCCGGAGTCGGGATCCACATTGGTCGCCGCGCAACGCCCGGTCCGCTCCTCGATCCGCAGGATCGCGCCGCCGGCCCGGATGGTTTTCCCGACCCAATCAAACTCGCTCCACGGCGCCATGCCGTCGATCAGGATGTTGCCGCGAAAGCGCATCGGATTCACGGACTTGCCGACCACCCGCCCTAAATCCATCGCCGAGGCCGCGTTGATGATCGAGACGAAAGGAACCCGAGTGTCGGAAAACGGCTGTTCCCGCGCTTCGACCAGCTTTGGTTGTCCCCGCGCCTGTTTTCCCATATAGGCCGCCATGAACTGTTCGACGACGGCACGCCCCGTGGGTTCGGTGATCTTTCCCCGGCACACTTGTCGCCCATTCCGAGTAATCGTTAGAAAACCGCTATCCGGATCAAAGTGGCTACGGAGAGTCGCCAGCTTCTCGTTGGACATGAGTTGGAGAAAGAAACCCTTCGGCATCCATTCGGGGTTCGCCGGATCAAGACGCTTGGCGGCTCCATGGGCAATCGCGAACCGTCGGTCATGCGGCAACGCCTCGCCGGCGCGCAGGTCCACTCGGTCTAGCGCTTCCGCCGACAGTCCCTTTACGGGGTAGCGATACAGAGCCTGAATTTTCGCGGTCATGATGCCGTAACCTGAATCCCGCGTGGAAGTCTGTCAACTCGGCCCCATGCGCCACGATGACGCGGAATGCCTCGGTTTCAGGTAAAACCGCGTTCCACCCCCTTGTGTTGCGAATTTACAACACCATATCCGAGCCATGCCGCGCCGGACGCCATGATTCGGGTCCGCGCGGTGTCGAGGACTTTGCCGCTTCGAGGCGATATCATGGAGCGACGTCGTGGGTCGCGGTATCAAGACGGGGCGCGAGATCAAACCTGGCGTCGCCGATCCTTGGGGCGCCGACGATCCCATCGGCGCGTCGCGCGGTGGGCATGGGAGTACGAACAGTGGAATTCGAAAAATTTTCCGAGCGGTCCCGCGGGTTCCTGCAAAACGCCCACACGCTGGCGGCCAATAGCAACCATCAACGCCTGACGCCGGAGCACCTGCTCAAGGTCCTGCTTGATGACAAGGAGGGCATGTGCGCCAAGTTGATCACCCAGGCGGGTGGTGATCCGGCCAACGCGCTTCTCGCGGTTGACGCCGAGTTGTCCAAGATCCCCAAGGTCGAGGGTTCCGGGGCCGGTCAGGTTTTCGCCTCCGGAGAGTTCACCCGCCTTTTGCAGCAGGCCCAAACGATTTCGGAAAAGGCCAAGGACAGCTTCATCACCGTCGAGCGCATGCTGCTCGCGCTGACGATGATGCCGGATATCCCGTCCGGGCGGATTCTCAAGGACAACGGCCTAACCCCACAGGCGCTCAACACCGCGATCAACGATCTGCGCAAGGGCCGTAACGCCGATAGCGCGACGGCGGAATCCGGCTATGACGCGCTGTACAAATACACCCGCGACCTCACCAAGATGGCGCGGGACGGCAAGCTCGACCCGGTCATCGGGCGCGACGAGGAGATCCGCCGGACCATCCAGGTTCTCTCGCGGCGCACCAAGAACAACCCCGTGCTGATCGGCGAGCCCGGCGTCGGCAAGACCGCCATCGCCGAGGGAATGGCGCTGCGCATCGTCAATGGCGACGTGCCCGAGAGTCTCAAGGACAAGCGGCTGTTGAGTCTGGATCTCGGCTCGCTGATCGCCGGCGCGAAGTTTCGCGGCGAGTTCGAGGAGCGGCTCAAGGCCCTTCTCCAGGAGATCACTCACGCCGAGGGTGACGTGGTCCTGTTCATCGACGAGTTGCACACCCTGGTCGGCGCCGGCGCGGCGGAAGGCGCCATGGACGCCTCCAATATGCTGAAACCCGCCCTTGCGCGCGGCATGCTGCACTGTATCGGCGCGACGACGCTGGACGAGTATCGCAAGCATATCGAGAAGGACGCGGCCTTGGCCCGGCGTTTTCAGCCGGTGCTGGTCAGCGAGCCCGGGGTGATCGAATCGGTCTCGATCCTGCGCGGATTGAAGGAGAAATACGAGTTGCATCACGGCGTGCGGATCACCGACAGCGCGCTGGTCGCGGCGGCCAATCTCTCCAATCGCTACATCACCGACCGTTTCCTGCCCGACAAGGCGATCGATCTGGTCGACGAAGCCGCGTCCCGCCGGCGCATGCAGATCGATTCCAAACCCGAGGAGATCGACGAGCTTGACCGCAAGATCATCCAGCTTCGTATCGAGGAGCAGGCGATGATCAAGGAAACCGATATCGCCAGTCACGAGCGTCTGGACAAGCTTCAGGACGAATTGTTCGAGCTCGAGGAGAAGTCGGCCGAACTGACCGCGCGCTGGAAGGCGGAGAAGGAAACCGTCTCCGGCACCCAGAAGGTGCAGGAGAAACTCGAGGAAGCCCGCCACGAGCTCGAGGTCGCGCAACGCGAGAGCAACTACGAACGCGCCGGTGAGCTCATGTACGCGGTAATTCCGGAGCTTGAGAAATCGATCCGCGAGGCCGAGAGCGCGTCGAAGAACCAAATGGTCATGGAAGAAGTCACGCCGGAGGACATCGCCTCCATCGTCTCGCGCTGGACCGGCATCCCCGTGGACAAGATGATGGAGGGCGAGCGCGAGAAGCTGCTGGACATGGAAACCAAGCTGCATGGCCGGGTAATCGGCCAGCACGAGGCGATTTCGGCGGTGGCCAACGCGGTGCGCCGCTCGCGGGCCGGGCTGCAAGACCCACACCGGCCGATGGGCTCGTTCCTGTTCCTCGGCCCCACCGGCGTCGGCAAGACAGAGCTGACCAAGGCGCTAGCGGAGTTCCTGTTCGATGACGAGGCCGCGATGGTCCGCATGGACATGTCCGAGTACATGGAGAAGCACTCGGTCGCTCGGCTGATCGGCGCGCCTCCAGGCTATGTCGGCTACGATGAAGGCGGCGCCCTGACCGAGGCGGTGCGCCGGCGGCCCTATCAGGTGGTGCTGTTCGACGAGATGGAAAAGGCCCATCCCGACGTCTTCAACGTATTGCTACAGGTATTGGACGACGGTCGCCTTACCGATGGCCAAGGCCGGGTGGTGGACTTCCGCAACACGTTGATCATCATGACCTCCAATCTCGGCGCCGAACATCTGGCGGCGCAGGAGGATGGGGAATCCGTCGAGGCGGTGCGCGAGACGGTCATGAATGTAGTGCGCGGCGCCCTGCGCCCCGAGTTCCTCAATCGTCTGGACGAGGTTCTGCTGTTCAGCCGCCTCGATCGCGCCGACATGGCGGATGTGGTCAAGATCCAGCTATCCCGGCTACGCGCCCTGCTGGAGGATCGCAACATCTCGATCAACATCGATGATGAGGCGATGCGGTGGCTTGCCGATGCCGGCTATGACCCGGTATACGGCGCGCGCCCCCTGAAGCGGGTTATCCAGCGGGCCTTGCAGAACCCCTTGGCCAACAAGATCCTGGATGGCAGTGTCGCCGAGGGAACCTTGGTCGAGGTCTCCACCCGCGACGGCGCGCTCTCGATCAACTGCGCCGGAGCCGCGGAAGGCGACCTCGATCATGAAGAGGCGGCGGCTTAGCACACGCTGAGATTGGATCGATGCCGGGAGGCAGCCCCCCGAAAGGGATTTGGCTCTCGGCGTCGACACCAAGTCTTTTCCGCGGGGATTGACCGCGTTCGACATCTTCATGCCGTCTCATCAAAAAGATATACACATTTAGATATATTGATAAAAATACAAAAAAGACGATATCTTCAAAATGCTATATTTATACAATAAGATCTTTTTTTATTAAAATTTTGTATAAAAAACTTTTATAGGTTATGCGCATCAATATAACTGTTATGATACAGAAGATTTAGAAAACCTCACCTATTTTTGCACGAAAAATCCAGATAATTTTTAAATAAATCACGTAAAAAAAGTTAATATTATCTTGACTGATAATTTTTTTCGACTTGATACTTAACATATCGAACTCAGAACATTCAGGGTGCAAGAGGTTAACGACGTGATTTCTTGACCCGCCACTCGTGAATCCCGCGGTGATCGCCATTGAAAGGCATGGATTTGAGTACCGAAGAGTCCGCTGAAGTATTCAATTTCAACCACAAGATTTTCCAGATCCCTGGCAATCGCTTCGCGCTATCCGCCTCGGATCATCAACCCGTGCTGCTCATGGATGTCGGCGAGCACGCGGCGGCGATAACCTTCGAGGCACTGCACCAAGAGTTCAACCTGGACCCCGAGGGCGAGGACTCGAAACTCCTGGACCTGGTCGCCCAGGGCCTGAAATACGTGCGGGACATTCGCCCGGGCGACACGATCCCGCGGGAGCTTTTGGACGGCTCGGCAAGCTGGAGCGTGGAGGACCGCCATCGCGAGCGGGCCAAGAACGGGTTCATGTTCAGGATCGCCCTGCTCGGCGCGCCGAACGGCGGGATCACCAAGGCGCCGGATAATTTAGGCGCGTTCCTGGAAAGCTCCGATGGCAAGATGTTTGTCCAATCCGGCCTCGACCTGATCGGACAAAAAATCGGCCTCGGCGAGGGCCGCGCCCCCACCGTCGCCCAGCACGCCGACCAGATCATGCGGGAGTTGGCCTATATCGAAGGCCTTCGGGAACGCTACGTTCATGTCTCCCGCATCGTCGACAAACTTGACCAGGTCGCGCAGCACCATTCCTCCAAACGTCACTTCGTGGACGAAATCCAACGCTGCAAGGTTCTCATGGGCCCGCCGGTGAAGAACTTCCGCGACGCCTTCCACGACGTGGACACCCGCATGAAGCAGGTCGCCGAGACGTTGAAAGCCGTCGACGAACAAGTCGTCTTCATTCGCGAGACCCGCGATCGGCTGCACCAGAAAATGCTGATCTGGGACGAGCTTATCGAGAAATGGGATTTCAAGATCGAGGGTAAGAGCAAACACAACCGCCAGATGGTCCAGATGACCTATCAGTTCGTCGCTCAGTATTTCCGCAGAATGTCGACTGGATGTAGCGCGCCGCCGTCACCGCCGCGTCGCCCCACGCCTCGCCCCTTGCCTTTCCGAGCGGCGTCGACAACACTGCATGGCGAACCTACCACTAGCCTAAATGCATATCGAGAGGCCCCGAGATGAACGTCGCCGACCTGGTCAATCGCTTTACCGCCGCCGTCGCCGATCAGCCGGAGGAATACGCCCACAAGGCCGCCGTCCAGGTGATGAACGACCTGAAAAGCGATCTGAAGGGCGTGGAGGACGCGCTTGCCTATATCAACGGCTCCGGCGGCAACGCGTTGCAGGCCTTCTACCGCGCGCCGAATCTCAGCCTGCTCAAGGTGCGGTTCCCCGACGGCCGGCGCACCCCGCCGCATAATCACGGCACCTGGGCGGCGATCCTGGTGCTGGCGGGATCGG